>FZPY01000019.1_pt1 | contig 65006 bp, 69 predicted proteins | sample 1534801 | NCBI WGS metagenome assembly FZPY01 (sample SAMEA104161950, study PRJEB21768) | metagenome | isolation source: underground water | reverse complement strand
AAAGCGGCTTAGGCTTTAAACGCAAGGTTTCCACTTAAGAAATGGAAAAAACTGTCCAGTTAGGCGGTGCCACCTCTGAGGCGTGGTATAATGACTACATATTTACCCCTAAGGAGTTCACCGCATGGCACACATCGAACGGAGGCGGCAACTGTGGTACGCAACCTTGGAAGTCCCAACGGGAGTTCGAAGCCTCTTTGATGGAAAGCGTAGGTTGGTTAAGTCTCTGGGTACTCCTGATAAGCGGGAGGCTGAGATATTGGCCGCGCCCTTGGTGGCAAGTTGGAAGGCTCAATTCAGACAGGCAATGGGGATTACTAACCCCGTACACCTTGAGGCGTTACTATGGAAGCGCGAACTAGCATCAAAGGCGCACGACTCCAAACAGCTACAGATTGCCGAGGAATTCCTTACGGACAAAGCGCGGGAAATAGCGGAGACCGAGGGGGCGGAGGTTGCCAAAGAGTTTCACGGTATCGCCACAGGTACACGCACCCAGAGCAATGCGCACTATGAGGCATGGAAGGCGCAGCTAGGCCACCTGAAGCCCAAGACCGTTGATCAGATGGTAAAGGACGTATCGTTGATGCTGGCTAGGTTCACCTCCCTTGAGGCGATCAATAAGAAGGCCGTGAAGGGCTGGCTTGAGGAGCTAGAGAAGGGGGGCAAGAAGGCCGCATCACTGGAGCGAATCGTTAGTTTCTGCCGTAATTACTGGAAGTACCTGCAATCACAGGATATTGTGCCGCTCGACATTGACCCCTTCTTTGGGGTTATCAACCTCACCAAGAATAAGAAAGCGTCTACGGCTGGATCATGGATTCCCTTTAAGGAGGCGGATGTTGTCAAGCTGTGGAAAGCGGCGGGGAGCAAGGGGGATATTCAGCTACAGAGCTTGATTATGTTGGGCGCGTACACAGGCGCACGGATAGCTGAACTCTGTGCCGTTAAGGTTTCAGATGTCACCGCTACATCTTTCCATATCACGGATGCCAAGACGGGGGCGGGGATTCGGGAAGTTCCTATTCACTCTTCAATCAAGGAGTTAGTCGGTAGGCTTAAGAGGGAATCTACAGATGAGTACCTACTGTCAGGCCTCACCTTCAATAAGTATGGGGACAGATCGAACGCCATTGGGAAACGATTCGGAAACCTCAAGGCTGACCTGAAATACAGCAGCGGCCATGTGTTCCACTCAATCAGGAAGACCCTAACCACATTGCTTGAGAATGCCGGAGTGAGTGAAAATCTAGCGGCTGACATTGTAGGCCATGAGAAGCCCAGAATTACCTATGGGTTGTACTCAGGCGGGGCATCGCTGGAAGTCAAAAGGGAGGCGCTGGAGCGCGTGAAGTACCCGCCCTTTGTTGCCCCTCAGGCAGTACCAGCGCGCCCAGAATTGCCGCCCCTATTGGATGCCACGGGAAAGCGTAAAGGGTTCAGGCGCGGTGCTGGGTCGTCTGTAATCATTCTCGGTGATAACTCGCATATCGAGGAAGTGCCCGAGGTGATTATTTGAGACCGTGGCGTGAAGTATGCGAGAATTACTACACAATTTCATAGGCTAACAAAATGAATTTCATAAGCAATTATAGAGAGTATTTCCCCCATATTACAGCGCTGATCGTAGGTGTTTCGCTTCCGCGTAGAGAGCCGTTTAAGCCCCTGCTTGATGGCGGGTGGTTGGAGGTTGGTGAGGTTTGGTTTCTGTGCTTTGCATTCTATTTTATTTTGATGTGGCTTGTGTTGTTTATCCATCACTACATAGGTGCATCCTCAGCGCGGGATGATGAGATTGGGTGGCGGCAGATCAGTGATGTCGTATGCATCACAGTAATAATTCTCTCCTTCTTCATGTGGTTGTTCGGTGGGGTAATTCCAAGGGTATTTTAAATCTTACTTTCTGGCTGTCCTGCCATCTTCGTTATAGATTTGCTGCAAATTTCTCAGGGGTCTCCTCACAGTCTACCGCTTGAACATACCCCCGTGCGCCCCTTCCGTATGCCTATGGTGGGGCGGGGGAGTTCGCGCGGCTTTCCTTGTGTGATTCTTCGGGAGCTTTGGAGTACCGATGGGGGTGGCTGGTCTGCCTCCATTCTCAATTGTCGGGGTGTTGCTAAGAGTCAAAGAGTTTGATATTTGATAATTAAATCAAACACTTGTGTGTTTATTAAGCCTGCTATATAGTGCGCTTCCTTTCAACTACAGCGGAGCGGCAACCATGACAATCAACCCCACCTTTGAACTATCCAGCAATCATCTGTACATCAATCTATTCGGATATGAGCTGTGGTGGTCATGGAAAGATAAGACATTCGCGGCCAATAAGTCACAGTAACCCAGCGCACACATTAAGAAGTGCATCAGGCCGCCATTGAGCGGCTTTTTGTTTGCCTGTTGATGATGTATCAACGCAGCACAGGGGGACGGCGCACAGCCCCATAGAACACTCAGGAGCTCCCACGGCGCACCGCTGCATTCAATTGATGCCAACATATAGGAGGCCTAACGCAAGTCCCTTGCTGGCGCTCTATCACTGTACCGTTTAACCAACGTTTACAGGTACAAATATGAATACAGTAAATGTGTATTCTTAAATGGGGTATTGACAGCGATACACTGTACCGAGATAATACACCCCTATTTTGACGATTCACCACAGGGGAACAACATGGCAACCTTCGCATACCTTCGAGTCAGTACGCAGGATCAGACCACCGAGCAACAACTGGCGGCGATTGAACAGGCTAACTATCAGGTCGGGGACAGACTCATCTATATAGAGCAAGGAGTCTCGGGGAAGATACCAGCGTTGCAGCGTGAGCAATTCAAGAGACTTAGCGACCAGATCACCAAGGGGGATGTATTGGTAGTCTCCAAGCTGGACAGGCTGGGGCGTGATACCTTGGATGTAATCAGTACCATAGATGCGCTGGTGGCCCGTGGTGTGTCCGTGGCTGTCCTTGGGTTGGGCGTACTGGATAGTTCGCCAACTTCAAGACTCACCTTAACCATGCTGGCGGCCATCAGTGAGTTCGAGAGGCGAATCATCGGGGAGCGCACCAAGGATGCACTAGCTGTAAAGAAGGCTAACGGGGTTGTGTTAGGTCGGCCTAAGAAGATCGACAACGCTGAACTCAAGGCAAGCGCACAGGCTTTGCTTACTGGCGGTACTAGCTGGCGCAAGACGGCAGACCAGCTTGATATATCCCTCTCCACTTTGCAGCGGTTGATGAAGTAGTGCCCAGTACACACGGTACATCACACAGGGTCACCTTCGGGTGGCCTTTTGTTTGTCTGGTAGTCTCCAAGCTGGACAGGCTGGGGCGTATCCTTAAATGCTGGAATCTCAGCAATTTGCCCGTGAGCCTTTAGCCAATTGTGATGAAGTCCAAAGCACACCACCGCTGACACCCCATGAGCAACCGCTGGAACTCGGGGGGATTAACATAAGGCGTGATGAAGCTGGGTACTACTGCCTGAATGATCTACACAAGGCAGCGGGAGGTGAGAAGAAACATGGCCCTACCTACTTCTTGGATAGACAAGATACTGATGACTTGCGACAAGCACTGATGGCTGAAAGATCAAATACCGGAATTCCGGTAATTAGCACAGTGAACACGGTGCGCGGTGCTGCTGGTGGCACATACGTTATGAAGGAGCTGGTCTACGCCTACGCCATGTGGATCAACGCAGCCTTCTACCTCAAGGTTATCCGAGCGTACGACCAACTGGCAACCAAGGGCATCGCGGTACATGAGGATCACGTTGAGAAGTTCGCTAATGACCCGATGAAGATGTTGGGGATCATCGGGGAGCAGATGCAGAAGCTCATGGCTGAACGTGATGCGGCACAGGCTACCATCCTGAAACTCAAGGAAGTTCCTAGCGAACCAGCGGGGATGAATCCCGCGTAACCCGTGGGCAACTCGCATGGTCACGCATCAAGGCAACCGCAGCAGAACAGAGGGAACTCTGGAGGCAAGTAGGGGAGGCTCTATTGGTGGGCAGGAAGTTGTATCGCAGCAACACTATGTTCAGCCTATGGTGTGAACGCTCAGGATTTGGCGATATGAATGTAGCCCTACGCTCTGATGCCATGTGGCTAGTGGAGAATTGGAATGTAGTGTTCGCAGCTCTGTCCTGTGCGTCTTACCCAGCGGGTAACACAGAATTAACCCAGCCGAAGCACCTGCGGCAGTGGTACAGAGAAGTGAAGAGTTCCATAGCAATCCCTGAGTCACTGGCTGACCTCACGATCACCGAGAAGCCCTCCGTAACCCTAGACCAACGCTCTGCCGAGAAGCTGGCTAAGGTAATCAACCGTGCTAACTCAGGGGATGAAGGAAGCGAGACAGCCGAGAGGCACGTTGAGAGCATCGCTAAGAAACATGGGGTTAGCAGTGAGGAACTCAGCGAGTCCGTGGCTAACACTGCCCCCGTTCGGCATTGCGCAAGCCCTTGTGACATAAGGGGCGCGGTGATAGGGGGGTTATAGTAAAGAAGAAGTTTGGCGTCTTGTTTGTGTATCTATGTAAACAACTAGACGACCTCCCCCTTTGCAAACCTTTCGACACCTCAGGCACACCCCACAATCTCACCAAGGAGTTCACCAGCATGACCACGACCCAATGCACCAAGAGCAGCGCCACGACATCCATTGCGATCCGCTTTGACCCCATGAGTAAGACCCGCATGGCATGGATCACAGCTCAATTCCCCGACCTTACGCCTTCCCGCACCATGATCCTGCGCCGTGCCTTGCAGCATTATCAGCAGTACATCGAGACCATCCAGCGCACCCCCGATGAGGACTTCGGTGAGAACATGACGATGGAATCCTTGAGACTCAGCCGAAGCGGTAACGGGGAAGTGTCACCGTGGAAGGATGATCCTGATTTTGCACACCGCCCAGAGATGAACCTGACGGAGCTTATCAAGGAGTTCAACGCGAACCGCAACCAGCTGGACACTGAGAGGTTCTTCAAGTCCAGCCCGTTCAAAGCCAGAGCCGAACGCATGAGAGTGAGTAAATAATGGCTGCGTCCCGTAAGAAGTCCGACCGCCTCTCATGGTACAAGCAGGACGCAGGTGGATTCGTAGCTGAAACCGCTGGGCTATCTCTGAGGCACATTGGAGCTTATGCCGCCCTGAAGAGCCTCTACTGGCTACTAGGTAACAGACTACCAAGCGACCGAGCTATTCTCATGCGCAAGATGTTTGCATTCACCCCTGAAGATGTCACCGCTATTGAGGAAGTCCTTGCGGAGTTCTTCCCGCTGGATGACGAGGGGCAACATTGCCACCTGCTACTGGATGAACAATTGGCAGAGGTTCAGAATGAGAGTGTGGCAAAGAAGGCCGCAGCAGATAAACGCTGGGAAGGAAACCGCACAGTCCCCCCGACCAGCGCACCCAAAGCCATCCTCGATGATGCGGAGGATTCTGCGGACTTCTGATGCAGGTGCAATGCAGGTGCATACCATGTGCAATGCAGCTTTACTTTCCTGCAATGCGAAAGAAAGAAAGATAAACAAATAAGAGTACATCCCTTGAGGCTGCGCCTTTGATGAGTACCTATATTGATTATCACCTTTAGGTCGTACCTCAGTATTCATTCTGAACTTCTCTAAGTATCACGGGCAACAGAATGAAGCCTTACGCATAGCCTGATATGGATTATCCATTAATGGTATCAATTCACAGTACCACCCTCAGACTTCATTAGGCACTACAGGCGGTACGCCCCAAAGTACAGCCATCAGGTTCACCGCCTGAATTCCTAATGCGCCACCTCGAGACCTGAGTTGTACCCAGCAGCGCCAGCAGCACATATATTCCCCACGGTTCAACCCTATGCCTTCACCAGCAGGGACACCCGTGGGGATCACTTCAGCCAATAACATAAGGACACATAACCATGCCAAAGTTTGACCAAGTAGGTATTTCACAACGCGCCCAACTCGACACCCCGCAACGCTCGGTACAGACGGAGGTTGTTGCTTCCCCAGTGAACATCGCAGTGACCCCCGCAGAGAACAACATGATGCGCCTAGCGGGGGCGCTGAAGTTAGCCACACCGCTTGTGCAGGAGTACGCCCAAGATCAGGCACAGGAAGGCAGGGTTGCCCGTGCAAACGGTCAGGAGAATCCTAATGACCTCTTTGGGTTGCAAGCGAAGGGCTGGATGGAGATGGATTCCACAATCCACGCCGATCAGGATTGGTTGCAGTTGAAGGCTGATTACATGACGAAGTTCGACAAGGAGAACTCCACTCCCGCCGACCTCGATAAGTTCATCAGTGAGCGTGTAAACGGCCACCTCCAAGGTATGCCTAGTCAGCATTACAAGGATAATTATTCTGAGTTGCTGGCTAAGAACGCCCTCCAGTTACGTCAGGACTTCACTGCGTACACCACGGGGCGCATGGTGGAGAAGACTGAGGCCAACGTAGTACAGCTCAACTACAACATGGTTAAGGACTCCCTAGCGAATGGCAAGATGCCTTCCGTTGAGGACTTCAAGGGTGTCACTCAGTTCGCTAAGGAGCACGGGATTAACATCTCGGAGTCCCGCTCGGATCAACTCATGTTTGAGGCGGTCAAGCGGTTCGCTGAAGAGGGACACCCCGATATTCTCAGTGTATTCAAAGCTGATACCAAAGACCCCGCCGATCCCACAAAGACCCAGCCGGGGATGTACTTCAAGCCGGGATGGAAAGATAAGATCGACCAGTTGGAAATCACCGCGTCACACAACTTCGTCACACGGAAGAACGCAGAGTACGCCTATGCGGAGAACCTGCGTAAGCATGAGATTGATTCCTCAATGGGCGATGTCATGGAAAAGATGGCGCTGGGTGACGTGGGTGGCGCTCAGGCTCTTTATGAAGAAAAGGTGCGCTCGGGGTTATTCCATGGGCAGGGTGGTCAGTTGGTGACATGGATGGGGAACATGGCGAAGACCGCTAAGGAAACGGAAACCCCAGCCCAACAGCTGCGTATGACGGATACGCTGATTAAGGTCTATGAAGGTAGGGCATCCTATGAGGACATCTTGAGGTCTGGATGTACCCCAACGCAGATCACCAGCATGGCTAAGGAGTTGCGAGCGGTGCGCCATGAGAACCGATCGGCAGCAGCCGCAGAGAGGGCTAATGCTATTGCAGATAATAAGCCAGCAATCGTGCAGAGCATTGAGTACACCTCGGGGAAGGAGTACCTCGGGGACTTCCTGAAGACAAAAGGGGTTGGAGCTTTTGACCCCTTCGGGGCTGTGCGTAACTGGACAGAACAGCAGCGAGCAGTCGCACAGCTAGAGTTCACGCGGCGAGCGCTCAACGAGAAAGACCCCGCGAATCTTCGGGGAATTCTGCACGATGTGGCAACGAAGTACCGCCAAGCAATAGCAGAGCGTGAGGCCACGATGATAGGCACAGCCCCCGGCTGGCTGCAATACAGTACCAAATCTGAGGCGCTGGATGCGGCTGAGAATGGCGATATTGACAGGGACACCCTCAAGGCGCACTTAGATTACTTCAATCAAATGGATAAACCTAAACCGAAATGAGGCCACCGACCGCATAGCATAAGCACGCACCCCCAAAGAAGCCCCTCAGTGACCACACAGAGTCATTGCAGGGGCTTTCATCATTAATCAAGCCAACGGTATCAACTATGCCAGACAACCCACCCATGACCCTGTACGACCATATCAGAGCATTGAATTCAGCAATGCAGACCTTTCAGTATCAACCCACCGAGCAACACCGCGCCGCACTACTGGAAACTCTTGAGGAGTACCAACAGGCAACCGCCCGAGGTTTACCGATAAGCCGCGCCATTCCGCCACCACTAGAACCAGCGGACACCCACACGCAGTACCGGAGGCGGGAACTCAACGAAGCCATGATCCAGTTTAAGGCTAACCCAGAGAACGGCGGGGCGCTACTGGATCAACTCACCACCCAATACATTAACGAAGCACAACAAGGAAGGATCAAACCATGAACACAACAATCAAGACATTCGGCAAGCATCCTATTGGGATCATTGAGCAGGACGGGGGTACATGGATAGCCGCTAAGGACATCGCCAAGGCGCTAGGGTATCCGAACGCAACCAAGGTTATCCACTGCATCAGCCCAGCCAATGTAAACCGCTCAAGCTATGTAATCACGGTCAATCAGGAGGGGGTAAAGGAATTGGCATATAAAGGGAGACGGCAAAATCTGCAACAGTTTCACCGCTGGGCGCTCAAGGAGGTCTTCAACAAGGTGCAACCAGTGGCAGCCCCAACAGTTCCCCCCGTGCAGAGTGTACCGAGCGCCTGCCCGTTAGGTGCAATCCTTGAGATTCTTCAGAAGTTACAGCGGGACGGGTGCGGATGTCAGTGTTCGGGAGGATGTCAGTGTTCGGGAGGATGTCACTGAGGACTGGAGTTCGTCAGCCTACAATGCTCACTTAAAAACAAAGCGCCCTTGGTAATTTGCTGCTCACGGCTAAGTTTAGACAAGCTGGGGAGCAGTCGCTGCGCATCCAAAAAGAGCTGTTCGTTGTCGGCGAATCTCTCTGGATGCGCAGCGATATACCAGATTTGAAATACCTGCATGGGGAGAGTTGTTGGCAAGAGTTCGCCGCAATCGAGAACTGCCATGAACATAAAATCCTCACTCAATAGCTCGTTAAAACTCAGCGTGCCAGTAGGGTTGCGTTCAGCGTGCTTAAAAAAATTCCATTCCAAGTGCAATATATCTGTCAGTGCTTTTCTTGATAAGCCGGATTCTTCTCTAAGATGTGTACGCCAAGAAGCATGGACTTCACTTCGTTCTGCCAAATCGGAGAACAGATTTGCTGCTGATGCGGCTAGAGTATGTATTGCAACCGCATCGCCATTGCTGAAGAATAAATGAATCGCGGAATCTAATAACCTGCTGGCGGCCTGTGGTTTTGTAATGATAATTGCCATAGCTTACGGGCTTTCAACTTTGGAATTAAGTTAGGCAGATTTATTGTGGTGTGTGGGTGCGGCGTGTGGGTATAACGTGTGGGTGAGGTAAATTAGACGCTTGCCTAACTGGCTGATTCTATTCATAAATCAACAAGTTTTATCAACTGGCGGAGAGGGGGGGATTCGAACCCCCGTTGGGATATTATCCCAAACACGCTTTCCAGGCGCGTTGAATTTTAAAAATAAAATCTATATTTGACAGTATGTTAGATGAGTAATATCATTTTAGCTAGTATTTTCGGGAACAAAACGGGAACAGTTGAGGTGAATTTTGGCGACATTCAAGCAAAGAGATTCTGGTTGGTGGCAAGCTGTAATCCGTCGTAAAGGTTATCCTCAAGAATCGAAAACTTTTGAGTTGTATGACGATGCAGTGAAGTGGGCGCGGGATATTGAAAACCAGATGGATAAGGGAATGTTTTTCGATAGAAGCGAAGCTGAACGCACAACGCTTGGTGATTTGATTGGTCGCTTCAAAAAAGAATTCGCTCCAAAACACTATCGCAAACGAGATGATAATAAAGAGGCATGGCGCTATCAATGCGCTCACCTTGATACAGCATTAGGGAAATATTCCCTGGCAATACTCGATCAAAAGCTCGTGGCCAAATATCGAGAAGACAGATTGAGGTGCGTCAGTGAAAGTACAGTGCGTAAAGAACTGTTCATGCTTTCAAAAATATTAGGTTTCGCTGAAGCTGAGTGCGGCATCACACTACCCAGAGGGAATCCGGTTGAAAAAATTCGCAAACCTTCTGAAGGCAAAGCGCGCGATAGACGATTGCCCCCTACAGATTGGGAGAAGCTTGTAAATGAGTGCAAAGCCAGCCGCAATAGCTATCTGTGGCCTACCGTTGAGTTGGCTGTGGAGACTGCAATGCGACAAGGTGAGTTGTTGGGTTTACGGTGGGAGAAAATAGATAAAAAACGTAAGCTGGCATTTATTGACGAGACAAAAAACGGGGAGGCGAGAGCAGTGCCGTTATCACCGCGCGCATTGGCAATTCTTGAAGTGCTCCCGCATGCTATCAGAGGTGAAGTGATCCCTGTTCAGCGTATGACGCTCTATCATGTTTTTCATGCGGCTGTAGTGCGCGCGGAAATTATGAATTTTACATTCCACGACTTACGACATGAGGCGATGTCCAGATTGGCTGAACGTGGAGATTTTTCTATGTTGGAGCTGGCTGCAGTATCTGGTCATAAGACATTGCAAATGTTGAAACGTTATACACATTTACAAGCCGAAAATATCTCAGAAAAGCTGGCTCGAAAACTGCCATAACCGAACGCCATTAGTATTTAGCGGTGGGCATATTATTAAGTGGCTATGTTACCTCTGTTTGTCTGCAATTGTTTGCGATACAGTTTTCTATCTACCTGAAAGAAAAGGATAATTATATTGACAACGGGAGGCTATCTTGAGAGAATTCCCGCATGCTAGAAAAAATTGAAATCAAGCAAAGCCAGCCTTACTGTCATCAGTTCACCAATGATGGCGTGTGTCGGATGTTGCCGTTTCGTTTGGTAGCGTGTCTGTTGCTCGTAATTGCGATTTTTTGTTTTTTCACTTCGACTTTCACTATTTTGTTTCTTGAGGCGAAAGTTGCCATATATTTCAATCTGTTAACTGGGCAAGCGGCAGCATTAATGGTCATTGGCACTATGTTTGCTTTGACTATTTTTTTAATGTGCGCAAAAAAACCAAACCAGATTCTTTTCTGGGTGTTAAAAAAATTAGAGAAAACAATATACGATACCTTAACCTATGTTTTTCGAATCACGGCGATGCCAGAAGCAGTAAAATTTTCTGACCTTGCTCAATATCACTCCAGCCGCATTTTACCGGCCCCGTACACCCCCCCACGTTTTTTTCTCTCCTGATTTTTGTTTCCAGTTTAGTCTGGTTTAAAAATTGGGCGGGATGCGGCATACAACCAATGACTTTGCCGCACCTTGCCTTTGCAAGCAAGGAGCAGTTATGACTTTAAATATTGAAATGGCCGCGCTTTTGCGCGAGCTGTTTAATCAGCACCCACCTGTCCTGCAAATTCCAACTGTGGCCGCTATTCTCAAAGAGGAAGTGCCGACAATTCGAGCTCGAATTCGACGCGGCGCATTCCCGATCACGGTTCGCCAAGAACCGGGGGGCCGACAATATGTCTTGCTGGCCGACCTTGTCAGATTTTCGATTGACGGAGAAGTGCAGCTGCAACCCAAAGTTCGCCAGATCCGCTTGCCACGCAATCCGCTGGGAATAAATGGAAAGCGCCAACGTGGTCGCCCAACCAATGCTGATAAAAGCTTGAAAAAGCAGCAAGTTGGAGCAGTTTTATGAGCATCATTCGCGTCGAAAAGCTGATCCCGGGGTGGGAGGCTATTCCCAATGATTTTGTTAATGATCTTCGATTGAGCACTGATGCCGTTGCTGTGGGTCTTTGGCTCGCCATCAAACCAGCGGGGTGGCAAGTTAGGCCTGCAGTAATTCAAACTGAATTTTCCCGTCGTCCTGGGAAGCTTCGCGGCAGGGAGTGGTGGGCGCGCGTGTCCTGCGAGCTTAAGGATGCTGGATATATGCAACTAAAGCGCAGCAAAGATGTTAAAGGCCAATTTGCATGTACGTGGGACTTTTGTGTTTTTGGTTTGAGTGTGTCTTACACCAAAGCGGGCTTCGCCAGTGACGGCTCAGCCGTACATGGCTTATCCGACAACGGTTATACCGGCCACTCTAACCAGAACTTATTTAATCCATTACAAAATAAAAACACAACACACAGTCATGCCGATAGCTTATCAGCGAAGCAAGCTGTGAGCAGTGAAGTTGATGCGCTATTGTCAGCAGCTCAGTTATCGGCAGGAATGAGAAAGTTGATTGAGATCGAACTTTCGGTACTTACCAGAGATTTGCAGAAGGTTGTGATGCAGGAATTCATTGCTTATCGAGCATCGATTCGCAATCCTGTTCCATGGATGAGGCGAGTGTGTTCCGATACTTTGAGAGTGGGGGAGTTTACTCCTGCTAAGCAGTTTCAATCTACCCAGAAAATGAATGGTTCGTCACCGGAAAAACGAATTTGCGAGATCGATACATGCCAGAAATATGCAGCCACTCGTTCAAATAGGGGATGGCGTTGTGTTGATCATATTTCGCGCTGATTTATGCATCGATCACCAATCTCAACTGGAAAAATAATGCCCACATTTACTGATCGTGTATTACGCAAATTCGGCTTGCTTCCACCACTTTCAGTCATGAATGTCGTAGCCGTACAAAAAGATAAAGCCAAGCGTCTTGAAGACATGCAAAAAATACCGCGCTACCCCCCGTTCATGGAGGGCTTGCCCATCTATACACCTGATGAACTCCTTGCCACGCAGCATGAGTTTGTTGATGCAGTCAGGCGTTTGGTTGCGGATGCCGAATTGTTGGATAACCACTACAACCCTGCGATGTTACGGTTGGCAAGTTTCGTTCATCTACTGCCTGCCTCACAAATGCACCATCATCGTGGTGTGGGTGGCTTGTTACGTCACTCCCTTGAAGTTGGATTTTTGGCGTTACAGCAAACCGAAGGCAAGCTGATACGCGGCATTACCGCGCCACAACAGCGTCGGGTATTTGAACCTCACTGGCGGTTGGCGGTGTTTTTGGCAGGTATTTGTCACGATCTGGGTAAGGTCGTGACAGACTTGACGGTGACTGATCGCGCCAATGAACAAAAATGGCAACCCTACCAGCAAGGCATTTATGATTGGGTGATATCGCGAGGCATTGATAGCTACTTCCTGCACTGGCATGAAGATCGCGGCAAGCGTCACACCCATGTATCCAGCACGCTGATTGACGCAGTGATCGGCAGGGAATCATTCAACTGGATTAGCGATGGCAGCACCGATGCTGTTATCTGGATGACGGAATCACTCAACAACAACCCTGGACAGACCAATCAGATACATGATTTCGTGGTGCGCGCCGATCAACTGAGTGTCGAGCGTGATCTAAAATCAATGGGCGTGGCGATGGCGGGGTATGAAATTGGTGTGCCTATCGAGCGGTATCTGACCGACATCATGCGCCGCCTGGTGCAGGAAGGAATATGGCGCATTAACGAGCCAGGGGCAAGAGTGTGGAACATCGCTGGCAACACCTATCTGGTATGGCCGATGGCGGGCGAAGAAATCGCGCGTCGTACCCGAGAAGAAAATATACCGGGATTGCCAAAAACACCCGATGGCATTCTGGACATGATGGTTGAGCGCGGCATCGCCTTTCTGCGTGAGGAACAAAGCGAACCATTTTTTCATATCGCACCAGACGTACTCATCCAAAAAATACCAGACCTTAAACTACGCTGCGTCGGACTACGCGATCAGTCGCTCATCAGCATAATGCCGATCGCGCCGGTTGCCGGGACTGTTTCGGGCAGCCTGGAAACAGCATTGCCAACTCCACCACAGCCTATCTGTGGAACATCTGAACATAATCAGCAAGCGGCGGCACAACCACAACACGGCCACAGCACACCTGAAATAACTCAGGCAAGCATCCCTGCAAGCTTGCCAGAGCGGCTACCACACATCACTGAGGCTCCGCGCGCCGACGAACAACTCACGGGCAGTATGGGAGAGTTGCTCCGAGCGCTGATCGAAGATTTTAGAACTGGTAAAAAATCGTTTGAAGCACTCACCACCTATCAAAATCACCAGCTTTATTTGATGTGGCCGCACGCCTTTGCCGGTTACGGTTACACCCAAAAGCAGATTCTGGACGAGCTTACCGAGCGCGGCTGGATGGATGCCATGAGTGATGTCGCGAAAGTCGGAGAAATTAACTTTGCAGACGGGGCGGCGAAAGCCATACGCCTGACGGCTGCGATCAGTCAGACTTTCCTGAATGCGATCCAGCCCAAGCGTGTAACTCATCCAACCCCAACTCACGAAAAGGCCAAAACCGGCACCCACGCCAAGGCCAGGTTGTGTTTTGCGCTGAGTGCTGGCGATGTCACCTCAAGGCAATTTGATCTAAATGGTCAGCAATTCGAACTCAAGCCTGGCCTGAATGGACTGCCCACCATCCGGGATTTGGATGTATTGATCTATTGCGCTCGATTGCACAAGGGCGACTATCAACACGACTTTGAAAATCAGCAACTCGATTTTCAGTTCTCCGCGCAGGATTTTCTGAAAAGTTGCGGGCGAGGAATAGGCGGGGCGCAAATTCAAGGACTCTTTCAGGCACTCGATCGGCTGGGCAGCGGCGAAATATCCATCAGAAACCCAGCATCATCGGGTGCGAAACCAACAGAACCGCGCTGCAAGCTGATTACCTACGCAGCGGAACTCAATCGCGATGATAGCGACGACAAGATCAGTCTCACGATTTCAGGGAAGCTGTTTTGCCTGATGCCAAGCCGGTTGACGCGCGTCATCTTTGCCGGGACGATGCACCCGGACTATTTCAAACTCAAACCTCTGCAGCGAGTCTTGTACTGGCTGGCCATTGCAAATGGTGATGATAATAATTCGTTCATGACTAGTATCGAGCAACTGCATTGGCTGACCGGCGCGTCATCGCCGCTGCGCAATTTCAGGGGTGCCATCCAGGAAGTTGCTGAGTATCCGCTGCTGGATTATCAGCTCAGCACTGATCAAAAAGTCACGGCGATTAGTTTCAGGCAGATTCAAACAGGATAAATTTCGTTGGGCATCTTTGCTGATAATGGGCGATCCGTTTCGCGTAACGATTTACAACTAAATGATTAAAAACAATAATATACAGATGCATTCGATTTACAAGGAATGCATTCGTTTTACATGCCGGGCGGGATGAATTACAAGCGGATGCAAATCTGCACTCGAATTACATTATCTTGATTTTACTAAGTAATTTGCATCCTGCATTTAAATTACAAGTGATTTTAAGGGCTAGATTTACCTTGCGGTTTTTATGTGTTCCGCACTGAAGTAAACATTGCGCGGAAACGCCCTGAACCGCACCACACAATATTCACTAAAACGAGGAGAGTTTGATGGCTGAAATCATTGTGTCCCCACACATCCAGACAGCTTTGGAAAGTCTGCGGCAGCGGCTGGATGAACTTTGCACGTTGGCAGATAATCTTGGCCAGCAACATTTTGATTTGGTCATGGCAGAGAACAAACGCAGAACCTGGAAAGAGAAGAGCATTTTGTTTGTGACCCCCCGGCTTCGCGACAACACGCTGACTGTCACATGGTACGAAGTGCACTGGTATGGCTCGAAGGAGTTGAAGACGCGCCGAATGACAAAGAAGGTCATCATCAAGCCAAAATCAAAATACGGCTACACCATGGATACCTTGCTCAAACAAGCGCAGCGCTGGGAAGCGGAAATGGTCAGCGATGTAGAACTGGCGTTAATCCCGATACGCCGCGAAGCAGCGTTCATTGCCAAGGCCATCGGTCAGCTCAATCACATTATTTCCCGGACAAAATGATAAGAAGCTAACCCGGGTGAGTTTGATTGAAATACACTCACCCCTAAGCCAGACGAGTGAGTGATCTGATCCTCACTTTCAAATACCGCATAGGAGAAAGAATGAAATGCAGGGACGGAAATCTCATCATGGATGAGGATGAAATGACGATGTTGTCTCAAGTCCTGATGTGCGAAGTCGAGCCGATTTACCCGGCGTGTATGCTGCTCGATGAGTTGGACGGAATGAGAGCGGAGGCGGAGGAATATCTTCACAAGATTGAATCAGAGGAGTCAAGCAGTCGCCGTCGTTCGTTAAAGATTGACATGACTCGATTGCTCATCAAAATATGTGGAACGCTTAAAGACCGAGGCTATGCTGCTGCCCGGGATGCTGGGTGCTCTATACGAATACATTAGAAATATAATGTTCGGGTAATCGGCTATAGTGGTGCGGTATTGTAAAGAAAACTAACGTGATCATAACGCCAGCTAATATAAGGGTTTTGCAAGTGTGGATATTCTTGGGGGCTCAACATGAAAGTTAGGATGGTTGCAACTTTGGGCAATTATTGTACTGAAGCTTCTCTCGTACGCGTTGGATCGTCAGCATGAAATTCCTGCGCAATGCTGGTGCTGAGCGCACTCTCGATTTGATCAAACCGCTGCTGGCTCATGGCAATACCATGGATATGGCTACATCATCCCTGTCGTTGTTTGCCTTTGCAGAGCTGCTTGATGGATTATCCTCAATAGAGAAATCTCGCCTATTACTTCCCAGTGAAGAGCATGATTTACAGTTATTCGGCACGGAGCATGACCGCGCTGCACGTAATCGTCTGCAAATCCGCTGGCTGGCACTAAGGCTTGCTCAATGGATACAAGATAAATCAGAGGTGCGACGCGTTGGCGGAACGGTTCCTCAAGGTATTTCTGTGTTGCGTGACGAGGAAGACAAGCCGCAGTTGGGTATTCTGGGTTCATTCTCTTTCAGCACAGATGGCCTCGGTATCACGCCTGGCAATCCGCTTAATCTTATTCAGGCATCAGAAACTGCCGAAGAAAGCGCGTTGCTTAGTCAATGGTTCGATGCGCAATGGAATAGCATCAAGGAACAGCCTGAAGCCCAGGCAACTCTGTTGGCTCAGCTCAAAGCAATTTCCGATCACCGCGACCCGTACAGCATCTATGTGCTGATGCTGCACCATCTGTTTCAGAGCAATGGCGATGAGATGGACGAGGACCGTATCGTCAAATCGGCTACAGGCATTCGCAATACGCTTGTATGGAAGAAGCTCTATAAATTTCAGCGCGACGGTGTGGTGGGTGCAATAGACAAGCTCAGCCGCTTTGGTGGATGCATCATTGCCGATAGCGTTGGGCTGGGTAAAACCTTCGAGGCGCTGGCGGTCATTAAATACCACGAATTGCGCAATGATCGCGTGCTGGTGCTTTGTCCCAAACGTCTGCGCGACAACTGGACGCTCTACAAGACCAATGACAAACGTAATGTGTTGGCTGCGGATCGCCTCAACTACGACGTCTTGAATCACACCGACCTGTCGCGAGACGGTGGGCTTTCTGGAGATATCGACTTATCTCACGTAAATTGGGGTAACTATGATCTGGTGGTGATCGATGAGTCTCATAATTTCCGCAACAAGGCTACGCACAAGGGTAAGGAGTCACGCTACGACCGTTTGATGCGCCGCATCATCAAGGAAGGCGTCAAGACACGCGTACTCATGCTATCGGCAACACCGGTCAATAACCGCCTCGCCGATCTGAAAAACCAGATTGCTTTCGTAACCGAGGGCGACGACACGGCGCTGTTTGAACATGGTATTGCCAGTATTGACAGCACTACCCGCATGGCACAAAAGCAGTTCAATCGTTGGCTAGAAATGGATGAGGCGGAAAAGACGCCGACCCAGTTGGTTGAGATGCTGGGCTTCGATTATTTCACCCTGTTGGATCATCTCACCATTGCCCGTTCACGCAGGCATATTGAAAAATACTACGGCACTGCCGAAACAGGGCGTTTCCCGGATCGTTTGCCACCTATCAATATCAAGGCGGATGTGGATCGCGCTGGTGAATTTCGCTCCATTCGCGACATTAACCTTGAGATCCGCCGTCTCAATTTGGCGAGTTATGCACCGCTGCGTTATGTTCTGCCGCACAAGCAAGCCGCCTACGATGCCAAATACAGTACGCAGATTCGCGGTGGTGAGAGCTTCTTCCGCCAGGTGGATCGTGAGGAAAGCCTGATTCACCTGCTGCGCGTCAATGTACTCAAACGCATGGAAAGCGCAGTCTCTTCGTTCAGGCTCACCGTTCAGCGGCAATTAAACGATGTTGAGTCCATGCTGGAACGCATCGAGTCTCACACGGCGGAACTTGAAGAGCTGGATATCACCGATGTGGACATAGAAGATCCAACCTTTGAGAGCCTGCTGGTTGGCAGAAAAGTTAAAGTTTTGCTGGGCGACGTTGATATCATCCGCTGGAAGCAAGACCTCATTGAAGACCGCAATCGCCTTGCTACCTTGTTGGCTGCTGCCATGCAGGTTGATCCAGACCGTGATGCCAAGTTGCAGGCTTTGCGCGAGATGATTCAGAATAAATGTCGCAACCCGATCAATGACGGCAACCGCAAGATCATTGTGTTTACTGCCTTTAGCGACACGGCGCAATATCTTTACGAGCAAATTTCAGGTTGGGCAAAAAAAGAGTTTGGTATTGAGGCTGCGCTGGTTACGGGCACAGGTCGCAATCAAACGACTATTCCTGGTTTGCGTAAGGATTTGGCTTCCATTCTCACCACCTTTTCGCCGCGTTCCAAAGAAAGGCCAGAGGAACTGGCTCACGAAGGTACGCTGGACTTGCTGATTGCCACCGACTGTATCTCAGAAGGCCAGAATCTTCAGGATTGCGACTGGCTTATCAATTACGATATTCACTGGAATCCGGTACGCATTATTCAGCGTTTTGGGCGGATAGACCGCATCGGCTCGCCCAATCAGCGTATCCAGCTCGTCAACTTCTGGCCGAACATGGAGTTGGATGAATATATCAACCTCGAACAGCGTGTCAGCGGACGTATGGTATTGCTGGATATTTCCGCTACAGGTGAAGAAAACCTGATCGAGCAGCAGTCTGGCAACCAGATGAATGATCTGGAATACCGCCGCAAGCAGTTGCTCAAGTTGCAAGACACGGTAATTGATCTGGAAGACCTCTCAGCTGGCGTTTCCATCACCGACCTGACGCTGACCGATTTTCGCATCGACCTCGCCCAGTATTTCAAAGCACATCCTGGCAAATTGGAAGCAATTCCATTAGGCGCATGTGCCGTAACCACCAGCGAAGATGCTGACATTCCTGCAGGCATTGTGTTCTGCCTGAGAGCCGAAGGGGTTGCCGCAGATAAAATAGCAGATTCAGGTTATCCACTCGCGCCGCACTACCTAGTGCATGTCGGCGAAGAGGGTAGTGTGCTGTTGCCCTACACCCAAGCCAAGCGCATCATGGATCGACTTAAGCGCTTGAGCCTGGGGCGTGACCTGAATGATGCTTCAGCTTGCGCTCGTTACGATAAAGAAACCAAGCAAGGCGAAGTCATGCACCATGCCCAGCAACTATTGGCAGCAGCCGTCGCTTCGGTTGTTGGGAAAAATGAAGAACGCGCCGTTGCCAGCTTATTTTCACCGGGCGGTACGCATGCCATGAAGGGCGAGTTTGCGGGGAGTAACGATTTTGAGGCGGTGGCGTTTCTGGTGGTATTGCCAGAGGTGAATGCATGACCCTGCAAGACTTGATTGCTGCCTTGGAACTGCCTGCCAGTTGCCGTGTGGATCAGCGTGTGCCGAAAAAATTGCTGGTTGAAAATGGCGCTCCTACGGCTGCTGACAAGCGCAACATTGCAGGGGGTATTGAAGAAATTCAATGGGTGGCTACACTCAAACCCTCAGTTATCGGAGTGCCTGAATATCGTGATGAAGCCCGCGAATATCTCGAAGTTGCGGTATTGCATATCGTCTTGCGACCCGATGCCAAGGCTGCCCGCATTGCTGAACTGACGCACCGTGCTGTGCCTTACCCGTTGCTGTTGCTGCTCACCGCACCTGATGGCTTGACGCTCTCAATGGCGCACATTCGCTGGGCGCAAAATGATGCGAGCAAGGTGGTGTTGGATGGAGCATTACTGTCAGTTGCGCTAGCGAGCGCGCAGCCTTTGTCGGCTGTCGAGGTGGAATTTATTCGAGCAATCGCAATAAGTCGCCAGTCGCGCATCTCGCTTTACGCGCTTTATCAAAATTGGATGGATTTACTGGTCGCCCTGCAAGCTGCACGGGTTACCAATCAATTTGTTACCAGCAACACGCCAGAACAAGCGGCGGCGCGCCGTTCGGCACTGCAACTTTGTGCCGACATCAATGAACAAATCAGCCGCCTGCGCAGCAGTGCCGCCAAAGAAAGCCAGTTGGCGCGGCGCGTGGAGATGAACAGGGAGTTGCAGCACCTGCAAAGCGAGCTGACAACGGCAACTCAACAACTTATGCTACCCAGCTTGCTGTAGCCAAAGGTATAAAATTTAGCATTTAATAATAAAATTAGTTTACTTTTTGACAAAAAGATTCATAATGCAGTCTAATTTTTAACTCGATACTCATTATGCTAATTGAATTTCGTGTTCGTAATTACCGCTCAATTCGGGATGAGGTCGTCATCAGCTTTGTTGCATCTAACGATAAGAAGTTAGGTGAGTCGCATTTGGCGGAGACGGGTATTAAAACGCTGCCGAATCTGCTGCGCAGTGCCTTGATTTATGGGCCCAACGCCAGCGGTAAATCCACCTTGTTGCAAGCCTTGGCTTTTATGCGCGGCGTGGTGGCGGAATCGGCAATGCTCATGCCGCCGGGGCAAACTTTTAACGTGCAGCCGTTTCGTTTGGATAAAGACTGGGTGGCGCAACCTACCGAGTTTGAAATCACCTTCTTGCTGGGTGGCGTGCGTCATCAATACGGCTTTAGTTTGACTCCTGAGCGCATCGTGGATGAATGGCTGCTGGTTTATCGCACCGCCAAGCCGCAACAATGGTTTCGCCGCACTTTTGATAAAACAACCCAAAGTTCAACTTACGAATTCAGCACGCACCTCACCGGCCCGCGCAAACTTTGGCAAGAAACAACGCGCCCTAACGCCTTGTTTCTTTCTACCGCAGCGCAACTTAACAGCGAAATGATAGGCCCTGTTTTTCGCTGGTTAGTGGAACAACCTATTTATTTTGCTGCCGGCTTGTCGCCTTTGCCGGATTTAACTACCCAGTTACTCCAGACTGAAGTAGGTAAACGTGCTGTGCGCGATTTCCTGGCCTCGGCAGACATCAGTATTAGCGATGTATTGAGCGTACCGCGCCAAGGCTTTCATCAAAACATCATGTTTGGTCCAGAAGGCACGCAAGTTACCCGCGAAGAACGCGAAATACTGACCCCGCAATTCGTCCACAACACCGAACACGGATCGGCGAGTTTTGAGTTGCATGAAGAGTCGCAAGGCACTCAACGACTGTATGCCTTGGCTGCACCCGTATTGGATGTTTTGAAGCATGGTCGGCTATTGATTGTGGACGAACTCGACAGCAGTTTGCATCCGCTGTTGGTACGTCGCTTGGTGCGCATGTTTCATCAGCCAGAGCTTAATCCGCATGGTGCGCAACTACTGTTCACCACGCATGACACTTCCTTGCTCGACCGCACGCTATTTCGCCGCGATCAAATTTGGTTCACCGAAAAAGACCGCGATCAGGCCACGCGTCTTTATCCCTTAACCGATTTCAGCCCGCGTGAAAGTGAGGCATGGGAGAAAGGCTATTTGATTGGGCGTTACGGCGCAGTGCCTTTCTTCAACGAGTTCATTCCACCTGAACCTGTGGCGGGCTGACAGTCTAGGCATGGGCAAAGATAACCAACCAAAAGCACGACAAGCCAAGCAGCTCGAACGCAAGCATGGCAAACGCGCGAGCTACGACCGCATTCTGATTGTTAGCGAAGGCAGCAAAACCGAGCCGCATTATCTGGGGGAAATCCGCGCGCACTATCGGCTACACACGGCCAATGTTCAAGTGCAGCCTAGCCAATTTGGCACATCGCCGCTGCACGTGGTCGAATATGCCGAACACCTGTTTGTGTATGGCGATGAAGCTAGAGACATTCAGCCCCGTGCCTTCGAGCAGGTCTATGCGGTGTTCGATCGTGATGATCACCCCAGCTATCACAACGCCTTAGCCAGGATGGCGGCTTTGAATGGAAAATTGCTTAACGACGCAGAACAGCCAGTCGTATTCCAAGCCGTCGCTTCTGTGCCATGTTTCGAGTTGTGGCTGTTGCTGCACTTTGAAGAAGTGCTTGCGCCATTGCATCGCACCGAGGTGTATCAACGCTTGCGTCAATATCTGCCCAACTATGACAAAGGCCAAGCGGGGCATTACGCGCAAACCTGCCAACACCTGGCTGTTGCCACGCAGCGCGCCGCACATTTAGCTGAATTGACCACCGCTCACCATGGGGTAGAACCCTATACCGACATGCGCTGTTTAGTGCATTTGCTCACCACGCTGCAAAACTGAATTTTGAAAGACCGTCATGCAAAAAATTGAAGCCACCAGCCCTGAAGCCCAATCCGCCGACATCAGAGCGGAGAACATAGCTCAACTCAAGGCGCTGTTTCCAGAGTTGCTGACGGAAAACCCCAATGGCACAGCTATCAATGTGGACGTACTGAAAGCTTTGGTGGGCGATGCCACCTCCAGCGATACCGAAGAAAAATACGGGTTGAATTGGCATGGGAAGCGTCGCGCGCGGCAATTGGCACTGACGCCCAGTACTGGTACGTTGCGTCCATGTCCGGATGAAAGCGTGGACTGGGATACCACTCAAAACCTGATGATCGAGGGTGACAACCTTGAGGTTTTGAAACTGCTGCAAAAAAGCTATGCGGGTAAGGTCAAGCTGATCTACATCGATCCGCCGTATAACACCGGCAAGGACTTTGTTTATCCAGATAATTTTCAGGATAATATCAAGAACTATCTGGAGCTCACTGGACAGGTGGAAGGCGGCAGGAAGATCAGCAGTAACAACGAAGCAAGTGGACGGTTTCATACGGACTGGCTGAATATGATGTATCCGAGGCTGAAGCTGGCTAGGAATTTGTTACGTGAAAATGGATTAATTTTCTGTAGCATTGATGATTCAGAGGTGTCTCGACTCAAGCTTTGTCTTGATGAAGTATTTGGAGAAGAAAATTTCATTGCTCAAATAACATGGCAACGCGCTTACTCCCCAGTAAACCTAAAGACTACGTTTTCTGAAAATCATGACTTCATACTTTGTTATGCGAAGAGCTTTGAAAAAGTTGGCAATCTAGGTCTAAAGCGTACTGATGAGGCTAATGCTAGGTACTCTAATCCTGATAACGACCCGCGTGGGATATGGAAGTCAAGTGATTTATCCGTTGGTCCGGCAGTACCTAGTAATATTTATGCAATTATGACGCCATCGGGCAGGACGGTAAATCCTCCTTCAGGTTATAGCTGGAGGCTTAACAAAGAGCGTTACTTCGAATTTGTTGCGGATAATCGAATTTGGTTTGGGCCAAATGGCTCTGCTGTTCCCAGCATAAAAAGATTCCTTACCGAAGTGAAAGATCGAATTACCCCCCTAACGATTTGGCCTAGAGATGAAGTGGGTGATTCGCAGGAAGCGACGAAAGAGGTGAAGGTGATTTTTGACGACACAGCCGTCTTTAGTTATCCGAAACCAATTCGATTAATGGAGCGAATTATTGAAATATCTACTTCTGAATCAGATGTGATTCTTGATTTCTTTGCTGGTTCTGGCACTACAGCCCATGCAGTTATGATGCAGAATTCGCTGGGCAGCATTTCGCGGCGATTTGTACTGGTTCAGCTTCCAGAGCCGCTTGATACGGAGAACAAAGATCAGAAGGCAGCTGCAGATTTCTGTGACACGTTGAGCAAACCTCGTACTATTGCTGAGCTAACTAAGGAACGCTTGCGTCGCGCTGGAGCAAAGGTCAAGGCCATCAATCCCATGTTCACTGGCGATACAGGTTTCCGTGTCTTCAAGCTTGATACCTCCAACATTCAGGCATGGAACCCCGACCGCGACAATCTGGAAAAAACATTACTAGACCACGAAGAGCACATTCTCTCGGGTAGAACAGAATCGGACATAGTGTACGAACTGCTGCTCAAGTTGGGGCTGGATCTGTGCGTGCCGATTGAATCGCGCAACATCGCTGGCAAGGCAGTGAACGCCATAGGTGGCGGTGTCCTGCTGGCGTGTCTCTCCGAGCGTATTGCCGTCGTTGGGGTGGAAGCATTGGCGCAAGGCATCGTTGCCTGGCACAAGGAATTGGCTCCCGCAGGCGATACCACCTGTGTGTTTCGTGACAGTGCGTTTGAAAACGACATCGCCAAGAGCAACCTCGCCGCCATTCTGGAACAGTACGGCATTCGCAACGTGCGGAGTTTGTGATGAATGAATTTCTGATCTATCAAAGTGAGGACGGGAAAACTCATCTGAACGTGACGTTGGAAAACGAGACCTTGTGGCTGAGTCAAAAGCAATTAATTGATTTATTTGGCAAATCCAAGGCGACAGTCAGTGAGCACATCAAGCATATCTTTGAGGATGGTGAACTGGAGGAGAATTCAGTTGTTCGGTTTTTCCGAACAACTGCCGCAGATGGTAAAACCTACGAGGTGGCACACTATAATTTGGATATGGTGCTGGCTATTGGCTACCGTGTACGCAGCAAAGCGGGGGTTCGCTTTCGGCAATGGGCCTCCACGCAGCTCAAGGAATTCATTATCAAAGGTTTTGCGCTGGACGATGAACGCCTGAAGAACCCAGGCAAGGGGCGTGATTACTTTGATGAACTGACGCTTCGCCTGCAAGATATTCGCACCAGCGAACGACGTTTTTATCAAAAAATCACCGATATTTATGCCACCAGCTTGGACTATGATGCCAAGTCTGAACTGGCGCAGGAGTTTTTTTCCACGGTGCAAAACAAAGTTCATTACGCCATTCATGGTTACACCGCTGCTGAACTGATTAACTTGCGGGCTGATAGCAGTCAGCCGAATATGGGGCTGACTACATGGGATGGCGCGCGAATCCGTAAAGCTGATGTGACGGTCGCCAAAAACTATCTGACAGAAGACGAACTACGTGCGTTGAACAACCTGGCTGAACAATATCTGATTTTCGCGGAGGGTCAGGCTGGCAGGCGCATCGCCATGACCATGCAAAACTGGGTGACTAAACTTGAAGGCTTCCTGACATTGAATGATCGGGATATTTTGCAAGGCGCGGGGAAAGTGTCGGCACAACTGGCAAAAAACCATGCTGAAGCGCAGTTTTCCAAGTTTCGCGTGCTGGATAACGCACGCTTTGAGTCCGACTTTGACCGGATGGTGAAAGCGTTGCCTAGCCCCAAAGGAAAGAAGAAATGAGGGCGGGCGATCAAATTCGTCACGAGCCTCGTGACGAATTGGCTTGCAGCCGCACATTGCAGGTTTGTGACGCAATGTGTCACAAATTCAGTTTCCGCGCCAGAGAACAAAAATGAAGCTCCACTTTGAATCCGATCTTGATTATCAGCTGGCGGCAATCGAAGCTGTGTGTGATTTATTTCGCGGGCAGGAAATATGCCGTTCCGAATTTACCGTAACGACACACACGCCCTCTGCGCCCACAGCCGATGACTTGTTTCCTGGCCTATTCCCGCAGCAACAATTAAGCCTGGGTGTAGCCGACTCCGATCTGGGTGTTGGCAACAAGTTGACCCTGCTGGATGATGAGATCGAAAGCAACTTACACGCGATTCAATTACGCGGCGGCTTGCCACCATCTGGCAGTTTGCTCTCTGGTGACTTCACCGTTGAGATGGAAACTGGCACTGGGAAAACCTACGTTTATCTGCGCAGTGTTTTTGAGCTGAATAAACGCTATGGCTTCACCAAGTTTGTCATCGTCGTGCCATCTGTGGCAATCAAAGAAGGCGTCTATAAATCGTTGCAAATCACCGAGGAGCATTTCAAGGGGCTTTATGCAGGTGTCCCGCTTGATTACTTCATCTACGACTCAGCCAAGCTGGGGCAGGTTCGTAATTTTGCCACCAGCTCAAATATTCAGGTCATGGTGGTGACGGTAGGCGCAATCAACAAATTCGGCGATGAGAACGAAGCGAAAGCGGAAGAGTCAGACGAAACAAAAGCCCGTCAGAAATCCAAAAACGTTATGTATCGCCAGAGTGAAAAAACCGGTGGAGAGCGACCCATCGACCTGATACGCGCAACGAGTCCTATCGTCATCGTGGATGAGCCTCAATCCGTGGATGGTGGACTGGATGGCAAGGGCAAGAAGGCCATGCAGCAATTGAATCCACTGTGTACCTTACGCTATTCAGCGACCCATGCAGACAAACATCACATGGTCTATCGTCTCGATGCGGTGGATGCCTACGAACGAAAACTGGTGAAGCAGATCGAAGTGGCCGCAGCGACTGTGCAAGGCGGCGGCAATAAGCCTTACCTGCGCGTGGTGTCGGTTAGCAACAAGAAAAGCCTGCCAATTGCCCGTGTGGAATTGGATGTCGCAACGTTAGTGGGTGTGCAGCGCAAGGAAGTTGATGTTCAGGACGGCGACGATTTGGAGCAGGCAACCAACCGGGCAATTTATGCTGACTTTAGAGTCGGTGAAATCAAAGCGGGTAAAGCCGAGGCGTTTGTTGAATTACGCTATCCAGGCGGTGAGAAATATCTTCGCATTGGTGAGGCGCATGGCGATGTGGAGCCGCTGGCCATTCAGCGTGAGATGATCCGTCGCACCATCAAAGAGCATCTGGACAAGGAAAAACGGCTGCGTCCGCAAGGTATCAAGGTGTTGTCGCTGTTCTTCATCGATGCGGTGGATAAGTATCGTCAGTACGATACAGAGGGCAATCCGGTGAAAGGCGATTACGCGAGGATATTTGAGGAAGAATATCGCCGCATCGCCAGGCAACCTGGCTACCAGAGTTTGTTTGCCGAGATTGATCTTGATGCGGAGGCCGAAGCTGTACACAACGGCTATTTTTCTATCGATAAAAAGAAAGTTGGCAGCAAATCGGTTGAGGTATTCAAGGATACGCGTGGTGACACCAAGTCGGATGACGATACCTACAGTCTGATTATGCGTGACAAGGAAAAGCTACTCAGTTTTGAAACGCCGCTGAAATTCATCTTCTCGCATTCTGCACTGCGTGAGGGCTGGGACAATCCGAACGTGTTCCAAATTTGCACCCTGCGTGAAATGCAGACTGAACGTGAGCGCCGTCAAACCATCGGGCGTGGTTTACGTCTGTGCGTCAATCAGCAAGGGCAACGACTGCATGGCTTCGATGTGAATACGCTCACCGTGATCGCTACGGAAAGTTATGAGCAGTTTGCTGAAAATTTGCAGAAGGAAATCGAAGCGGATACCGGGATTCGTTTCGGGATTGTGCAGGATCACCAGTTCGCTGCGGTCGTCGTCAAAGGCGATGATGGCAAAGAAGCACCTTTGGGATTCGAACAATCCAAAGTGTTGTGGGCGCATTTAAAGAAACAAGGCTACATTGACACTAAGGGCAAGGTGCAAGACTCGCTCAGAGTGGCATTGAAGGATGGTACGCTGGTTGTGCCGGCTGAATTTGAAGCTCAACGCAATCAGATTGCTGAGGTGTTGCGCAAATTGGCTGGGAAACTGGAAATCAAAAATGCGGATGATCGTAAGCAGATCCTGACGCGTCAGGCTGTTTTGCATAGTCCTGAATTCAAGGAGTTGTGGAATCGCATCAAGCACCAGACCACCTATCGCGTGGAGTTTGATAACGAAAAGTTGATCCTGAACAGTATTGATGTGCTGCGCGATGCACCAGCAATTTCGAAGACGCGTTTGCAATGGCGCAAGGCGGATATTTCCATAGGCAAGGGTGGCGTCGATGCCAAGGAAAAGGCTGGAGCCGATATGGTGACCTTGAACGAAGGCGACATAGAGTTGCCGGATTTGCTCACCGACCTGCAAGATCGCACACAACTCACCCGCAAGACCATTACACGCATCCTCACGGAAAGTGGGCGGCTGAATGACTTCAAGCGTAACCCGCAGCAGTTTATCGAATTGGCAGGTGAAATTATCAACCGCCAGAAGCGCATGGCGTTGGTGGATGGCATCAAGTATCAACGCCTGGGCGATGAACATTTTTATGCGCAAGAACTATTCGAGCGGGAAGAGTTGACCGGCTATCTCAAAAATTTGATGGATGCAGAAAAGTCAGTTTACGAAAAAGTGGTCTATGACTCTGCTACCGAGCGAGACTTTGCCAGTCAGTTGGAAATGAATAGCTCCATCAAGGTGTATGCCAAGCTGCCGGGATGGTTCAAAGTGCCCACCCCACTGGGTAGCTATAACCCTGACTGGGCGGTATTGGTCGAGCAGGATGGCGAGGAGCGCCTGTATTTTGTAGTGGAAACCAAGAGCAGCCTGTTCACCGATGATCTGCGCGACAAAGAAAGTGCCAAAATCGAGTGTGGTAAAGCTCATTTCAAGGCGTTAGCAGTGGGTGAAAATCCGGGTCAGTATCTGGTGGCGACGAAGTTTGAGGACTTGATAGGTGGCTGAAATGGGTGCAGATGAGTGCATGCCAGTTGAGTTTGGCGAGGGAATGCAGAGGTGCTCAAATGGTGCAATTTCGTAACATAACAACCGTAACATAATGATATAACTTGAATTTAAACTTCCAACCGGCCGCGTTAGAGAATGCGCTCAATTTATCGCATAGTAAAAACATCGGAACCTATTGAGGACTAAATGAAGTTCATACATACGGCTGACATCCATCTGGATAGTCCGCTGCGCGGGTTATCAGCCTACCCAGATTCGCCAGCGGATCGACTGCGCACGGCAACGAGAGATGCTTTTTATAACTTGATCTCGCGAGCACTCGATGAGGCTGTCGATTTTGTCGTAATTGCGGGTGATGTCTATGACGGCGATTGGAAGGACTTCAATACCGGACTTTTTTTCGTGCGACAAATGGGTCGTTTGCGTCAGGCAGGAATTCCGGTCTACCTGCTATATGGAAATCATGACGCTGAAAGCGAAATGACGAAAGGCCTTGAGTTGCCCGACAACGTCCATGTGTTTTCCTCACGAAAAGCCGAGACATTTCTGATTGATGAACTCAAGGTGGCACTTCACGGCCGTAGCTTCAAAGTCGCGGCAACCACAGACAGTCTCCTGCCGAGTTACCCGGAGCCTGTACATGGCTGGCTCAATATCGGTGTTCTGCATACCGCACTCGAAGGCAATTCAGAGCACGCCAAATATGCACCATGCTCGGTGGCTGAATTGCAGGCAAAGGGATACCAGTATTGGGCACTCGGGCATGTGCACGAGCATTGGATTCAGCGAGGAGATGTCACGATTGCCTATCCTGGCAATTTGCAGGGTCGGCATATCCGTGAATGGGGGCCTCGTGGCGCACTCTTGGTTGCTGCTGAGGATGGCGAGATTACCGATCTGGAGCGTTTCGAAGTAGACGTTCTGCGCTGGCATGCTCTTGACGTTGATATCACCCAGGCTGCAACCCTGAAAGCAGCAACTCGCCTTGCCGGACAGAGTATTGAGCGATTACTGGATTCCGTGGGAGGTGATTTACCGCTTGCCATTCGAGTGACCTTTATTGGTCAGTCCAACGCGCACCGCGAGTTGTTGGGTCAAGAGTCACAATTGCGGCAAGAAGTAATTGCCCAGGCAGTAGCATTGGACCCAGACCGTATTTGGATCGAAAAGGTGCGTATTGCCAGTCAATCACCAAGCGATGCATCGCGCAGCACGCTGGATAAAGAGTCTGCTGATGCGCTGATGGAGCTAGAAAGTTTAGCGAAGACTGCTGTCAGCGATCCCGACTTCATAAGCTCTCTACAGCAAGATTTCGCTATCCTCCTGGAGAAGTTGCCACATGAGGTATTGCAGGCAATGCCTGAGCTCAAAGAATTGCGCCAAGATCCATCGTTGCATATTCCAAGGCAATTGGAACATGCGTTGTCTGTATTGATGGCACAACTACAAGATAGTCACGATCCGGTTGTGGAACGTGAATCTTAATCGGGGTCGAACACGATGCGTATTAGCGAACTCAATCTGATCCGTTACGGAAAATTTACTGACCGTCGAGTTGATCTGCCATTCGGAGAGCGGGACATTCATTTGATTGTCGGTCCCAATGAGGCGGGGAAATCAACTGTACGCTCCGCGATTGGAGACTGGCTGTTCGGCATTCCGACGAGAACACCTTTGGCATTTCTACATCCAATGCCGGAGCTGCGGATTGGCGGTTCGATTGAGCGTGTGGTAAGCGGGGAAAGTTCTCGATCATCGCTGGCATTCGAACGAACAAAGGGGAACAAGAACACACTACGTGGCAAACAAGATACGTTGCTTCCAGACGCTGTCTTACAACAATGGCTTGGTGGACTCGATGCGTCAGCTTTTAACCGAATGTATGCACTGGATCATTCCACCCTCGTTGAGGGAGGGGCAGGTATCTTGTCAGCTTCCGATGACTTGGGGCGAATGCTATTCCAGTCGGCATCAGGTATGGAACATCTGGGGCGTTTGTTGCTGCAACTGCAAAACGAGGCAGATGCACTTTGGGCTCCAAGGAAGTCTGCATCTCGCGAATACTACGTCGCCTTAGATGGCTTTGAAAAAGCACATGATGACCTCAAGAAAACGACATTGCGTACTCGCGATTGGAAAGCTCGGCATGAGGAGTTGATCGAATGTGAGCGGGACTTGGATTTAGCACGACGGCGGCATGCTGAGACCCGAACTCAAATTAGTCGCTTGGAGCGTATTCGGCGGGTGCAACCTTTGCTGTCAGCACTTGATGCTGGGCAAAGCCAGCTTGACGATCTGTTTGCTACGGGGGCAGTGCCATTGCTTTCAGAAGACGCCGCATCAATCCTGAGTAAGGCAAACCAAAATATGGCATTGGCGCATGCTGACGTTCAGCGCCACCAGTCAGCGATTGTTGAGGCCCAAGCTGAATTGGAAAATATTCAGGTGGATCATCAGTTGCTGTCATTGGCATCTGATATCAACAACTTAAATGAGCGCCGATTACAGTACCGTGCTCACAGTACTGATATCGTAAAACGACAGGAAGAGTTGCGACTGGAGTGGCAACGCGCCGGGGAAAAGACGGCGGGGCTCGGCTGGACATGCGCGACGATTGACGAAATGGCTGATCGCGTTCCCGCACAAAGCATCCGTTCGCGCTTGAATCATCTGCTCAAGACGCGAAATTCATTTATCAATCAGCGCAAAACTGCAGAAGACAACTTGTTAAAACGCCAACAGGAAATAGTTGTGTTCGAGGAAGCGCTGCTGGGTCTTGGGTCCGACACCGTTAGCCCGAAACTCATGTCGGTCGTTGAACGGGCACTTAAACTTGGCGACTATGATGAAGCGCTGGCCGAATTTGATTCTCGTCTGAGGCGAATTGAGGATGAAATTGAATCAGCGCTGGCTGAGCTGGGTACTTGGCGAGCATCTTCCGATGCGCTTGCCGCCATGTCTGTTCCTGATCTTGCGGCAGTTCAAAATATACTGAACGAGCAGCGTGCTGACGCAACTGAAGAAAAATCCTCGCGATCTGCGCTGGAGGTCAAGAAATCAGAGTGTGATCGTACAAGGGTAGAACTCGATCAGCTTGTTCGCACCTTTCAGCCAGTTTCCATCGAACAGGTGGTTGAAGCTAGGGCTAGCAGAGATTCTTGCTGGAATGCAATCAAGTCAGCTCCACAGGAATTGCTGGTTCTGGCGCCTGACTATGAGCGTGAGGTTAGTCAGGCTGATGAACTATCCGATACCCGCTTGGATAAATTACAGCACGAGGCCGAGCGCCAATCCAAAGCTCAACGACTGGAGCTATTGGAACAAGAGTTCGAGGCCATGCAGGGTCGGCTGCAGGCGGTCCTCAATCGAGTCCACGAAAGGAATACGCAGTGGACTGTATTGGCTGATGCCTGCGGATTACCGCAGATGCCACCAGAGGTGGCGCCTCATTGGTTGGCGCAGCGACGCAAGACGCTTGATCTGCTGCGTGATCAAAGTGACGTCGAACGCCAGAGGCAAGTGAGAATTGAGGCCGTTGATAACACTCGCAAGATATTGTGGATTCAACTCAATCCAGACGCCAAGGCCGATGATGCTCCTGTTCTTTCCGAATGCCTTAGCATTGCTCGCGATCAGATTACTTTAGCTGAACAGGCGCGAGGTCAGGTCAGAAGCATAGAGAAACAACTCGCTGAGGCAACCGCCAGTCTGGTCACCCTTCAAAATGCGGTGGATTCAGCCGTGAGCGCATGGCAAAACTGGGAAGCATCGTGGCTGGATGCCGTAAAATCGGCTGGCTACCCGGATACCGTGTTTGCCGATAGAGTTGAGGCAGAATTAGAGGTCATCGAGGAAATCGATCGTATCTTAATCAAAATTCGAGGTATTCAGATTGAGCGTATCGAAAAGATGCAAGCCGATCTGGATGACCTGGCTCGAACAGCAAAGGAATTGGGCAGTCGGTTGGCTCCCGACCTGGATACCGAGGTGGCTGAAGAAATTACGATTGCGTTGTTGAATAGGCTTGACGTTTCAAGGCGCGCACTGGTGGATTGGAACGAGTGGCAATTCAAACTAAAAAAGGCAAACGATGGATTGGATGCTGCTAACCTGGCCCAGCGCACTGTCCAAGCGCAACTTGCTCCATTATTCGCAGCGGCAGGTATCGACGATGTGTTGGTACTCGCGGAAGCCATTGCGCGCTCAGAGCATCGTCGAGAGTTTGAAAAAGCCATTACCCAGGCAAATGCTGATTTGAAGACTGGCGCTGACGGTCTGTCAATAGATCAACTGCGCGCTGAGGTGTCCAGCCAAGATATTGCAACTCTGGTGCTTGACCTTGAACATCTCAACCAACTCGCTGAGGAAATTCTGGAAGAGGTGTCTTCGTTGAGCAACCGGCATGGCGCTCAAAAAGCAGCGTTTGATGGATTTTCAGGGGCGGATCTGGCAGCTAAAGCAGAAGCTCAAAAACAGGAGGCGATTGTCCGGATGTCAGATGCGGTGGAGCGTTATCTGCGCGCACACACTGTTGCAAGGCTCCTCAAATGGTCGATGGAAAAATTTCGTGAGACAAAACAGGGGCCGATGCTTGCTAAGGCATCTGCCATATTCAAGATGTTAACGCTGGACTCGTTTAGTCGCTTGCTAGTTGACTCAGAAGGCCAGACACCACGATTGTTTGGTGTGCGCTCTGACGGAGAACAAGTAGATGTCGCCGGTATGAGCGAAGGCTCTCGGGACCAGCTATATCTGGCCCTGCGCCTGGCTGCCCTGGAAATGCAGATTGATCAGGGATTCAACATGCCATTGATAGCGGATGACCTCTTCATCAACTTTGATGACCATCGGACTACAGCTGGTTTGAAGGTATTGGGCGAACTGTCTCGAAGTATGCAAGTTGTTTTTTTGACGCACCACGATCATCTTGTTCCACTGGCTAAAGATGTTCTTGGCGCAGACTTAAACGTCGTTCTTTTGTGAAATCGGTAAGCAGTCCTGTTAAAAAAGTATTGGATTAGCAATCAAATCTCTGACTGGCAGCAATTCGGCCATAGCAGACTGTGGCATCTTACGAAAAAAGTTGTTAATGCGGGCTACTTGAATGTCCGGTTCCTAGTTTTTCGAACAATCAGTTTTAACCCCCTGTGGGATGTTCCGGTATAAACTCCAAAATTAAATTGCGATACATTCGAAATCGGCACTGACCGATGGGGGGGCGAATGATTCTGACTGACAATGAAACAAGTATCGATCTACTCAACAACGAGGCGATCGCAACAACGATTATTAACCTGCTGCGTGAGCGGCCGGAGCGACCACTGACGATTGGTGTACATGGCGACTGGGGCGCTGGAAAATCAAGCGTCTTGGAAATGATCGAAGCTGGTTTCTCCGACGACAGCAAGGTTCTATGCCTCAAATTCAACGGATGGAGGTTCCAAGGCTTCGAGGACGCCAAGATAGCGTTGATCGAGGGCATCGTGACTGGGCTTGTTCAGAGTCGCCCAGCCTTAACTAGGGCCTCAATCGCAGTCAAGGATGTATTCAATCGGATTGATTGGCTGAAGGTCGCCAAGAAATCCGGTGGCTTGGCACTGACGGCCTTCACCGGCATCCCGACACCGGATCAGATCAACACTATTGTGAGCACGCTTGATGGCGTACTAGCCAATCCCGGACAGCTAGCAAACAAAGAATCGATTACTACTGCTATTGATGGCGTCAAGTCGATTTTGAAGCCAGCCGAGACGAAAAATGTTCCAGAAGAGATTGATGCGTTCCGCAAAGCATTCGATCAGCTTTTGACGGATGCCGGTATCGAGCAGTTGGTCGTATTGATCGATGACCTTGATCGCTGTCTGCCAGATACTGCCATCGAAACGCTTGAAGCAATCAGGTTGTTCGTCTTTACCTCACGCACGGCATTTGTGATTGCCGCTGATGAAGCCATGATCGAATATGCAGTGCGCAAGCATTTTCCCGATCTTCCAGAGACTACTGGGCCTCGGGATTACGCAAGAAACTATCTCGAAAAGCTGATACAGATTCCTTTTCGTATCCCGGCGCTAGGAGAGACCGAAACACGTATTTATGTGACTCTCCTTCTTACCGGCGCGGAGGTTGGTGAAAATGACAAGGGATATGCGAACCTCATTATTGCCGCACGAGAACGACTAAAGCGGCCATGGGAGAGTGCGCCTTTGGATGCTGCTGCAATCAATGAAGCACTTGGCACAAACGCCAGCAAGGCTCACAACGCCTTGATGCTGAGTGATCAAATCGGCCCAATTTTGGCTAGCGGCGCAAAGGGTAATCCACGACAAATCAAGCGTTTTCTCAATACGCTTTTGCTAAGGCAACAAACAGCAGATGCACGGGGTTTTGGTACTGAGATCAAGTTACCTGTGCTGGCTAAACTTATGCTCGCCGAACGTTTTCTGCCCGGTTTGTTCGATCAGATCGCAACCGTGGCTGTTACTGATCCGCAAGGTCTTTGTAAGGATATTGGTTCGCTGGAAAGTTTCATCGCAATCGATAGTGCCGATGCCAACACTCCCAGTGCGATGGCAACGGCGTCAAAGACAAGTGAGGTAGCCGGGTCACCATTGGAAAGCGCTGTCCTTACCGAATGGAGATCTTCTCCGTCGATCCAAGCGTGGGCAAAGGTAAAGCCGCCACTCACGAGTATCGATCTCCGACCTTATCTCTTCGCAACGAAAGATAAGAAAGACTACTTCGGGCCCGCCTCAGTGTTGGGCCATCTCGCAACTGTTGCTGAGAAGTTATTCGGTACAAAGCTCCAAGTGCAAGGGCTAGAATCGGAGCTGAAGCAGCTTGCACAGCCCGAAGCAGAAAAACTGTTCGAGGCGGTACGAACCAAGGTTATGAGCGGAGATGTATTCGAAACTCAACCCTCAGGCATTAACGGTTTGGTCATATTGGTGAAGGCTCATCCCATCTTGCAAGGAAAGCTGCTCGACTTTCTTGAGGCCTTGCCAAGAAGCCGTTGTGGGCCATGGGTTGTTGGCGGCTGGCAAGGAGCTCTTAATGACTCGGCAGCTACTGCACGTTTCGATAGGCTGCTGCAAGCTTGGGCCAAGGTCGAAAATAACCCAATGCTGAAAGCAGCGGCGGAAGGAACCAGCAAGACGCAGAAAGGGGGACGCTAGTGGGAACATCTACTGCATACCAAGGGCCAGGGGGAAGTACTCCACTTATTCCTTCGTGGCTCGGGCCGGATGACGGAAGCAATACGCCTAGCATACCGACAGCGCCCGGTGCCGCCCCTCCAGATCCAGGAGCCGTTCCTCCGGCACCTGCCAATCGTCCAGCAACGCCTGCACCGGCAGATCCCAATCGGTTCACGGGTGCACGCAACAACTTCACTCGCTTTGCTCACTCTAATGGTGGCCTAGACCGCGCAAGCTTGGGGCGTGCGGTTTCGAGTTATGTGTCGACTTCTTCGGGAGGGGCACAACAAGCCGCGCAACGCATGGGGGCATCAAGAGGTTCTGGTGCTCGTCTGCTAAGCTTCCTAACTGATGCCCAGACTCGCGGCGCCAGAGAAGCTCTTCGTGCGTTGAATCTGGAGGAATTAGCTGGGCGTCCAATCGACGAAGTTTTCATCGGTCTGGCCGACTACATATGCCCGAATGTTGGGACTGTAGACGAAGGTATTGCCAGGGAAGCGTTCGTCGAGACGATCATCGAACTGGCTACGCTGGGGGTCACCGATCTGGATGCGCTTACGCCCGAGCAGATGCAGACGGTTTTCGAACTATATGCAACTCACGCCATCGAAGCGCGCTTGTGCAACGACATTGGGACCAAGGCCATTACTATGCCTGACGATGCGCAAGCTGCGCTCCGTATCCAGGAACAGTTGCGCGATTTTATTCGCAATGGCGTTAGTGATGCACTAACGTCAGCTCGCTCAGAGACTCCGATACTGACACAGGAACACATCCAGTCGTTTGTCGACTTGGTTTATGAGCGTTCCTTCGGGATTCTCAAGACACTTGGAGATGCGGAGGCTGACCAATGAATCGACAACTTATTGTGGGCCGTTTCGGCCCTGACGATCAGATTAGTATCCCAAGCGCAACGGATGAACAGATGACACAACTGGATCTTGTCGCTGGCGAAAAATCACTCAATCACGGTATTGGCGGAGCTTTGAACAGCCTCAGGCAATTGGGCGTATTCCCCTCTGAAATAGGCCTTGACCTGCTCATCGTTGCCGCACACGTTCACGCCGCTGACACGCGAATCTCACGCACCGAGCAATCACAAGATTCATGGACGCGCGAAATCCGACTTGTGGTGCCCGTCAGCGATCCAAGTCGCTGGCAGGCTGCTGCAGAAACACTTACACGTACGCTGGGATTTTTGACCGGGGATCGTTGGTCCATTGGATTCAGATCCAGACCAGAACGATTCGTCAGTATTACTACGCCCCGCGACACATTACTGCCAACAACGTTCGATGCTCTCACCCTATTCTCAGGTGGGCTGGATAGCTTGATTGGTGCCATCGATTTACTAGACAGCGGGCGCATACCGCTTCTCATCAGCCATGCAGGTGAAGGAGCCTCTAGTGATGCTCAAAACAAACTATTCTCCAAACTGAAAAATCATTACACCGCTTTAGCATTTGATCGACTGCGGTTGCCAATGGTCTTCGCGAATGGCTTGGTTGAAGGCGTTGGCGCTGAGAACTCAACACGGGGTCGGTCGTTTCTTTTCTTCGCACTTGGGATATTCGCCGGTACGGGTACCGGTTCAGAGTTCGTGTTACGAGTTCCAGAAAATGGACTTATCGCACTCAATGTTCCCTTGGATCCATTGCGGCTTGGGTCAAATAGTACGAGAACTACTCACCCATTTTACATGGCCAGATGGAATGACTTGCTCGCCGAGCTGGGCATTGATGGGCGAGTTGAAAATCCGTATTGGGACAAGACCAAAGGCGAGATGGTCGCGTCATGTGCGAACGGAACACTGTTGCGCTCATGTGTCGACGATTCCCTTTCGTGTTCATCACCCGCCAAGAGCCGGTGGCAAGGGCACGGGATTGAGCACTGTGGGTATTGCCTTCCATGCTTGATTCGCCGTGCTTCGCTAGATACAGCATGGGGACATGGTCACGATTCAACTATCTACACAGTGCCAGATCTTCGAGCTCATCCACTGGACACGAAAGAGTCAATTGGTAAACAGGTACGCTCGTTTCAGTTCGCAATCGAGCGGTTACGCGGGCGACCCGATTTGGCGAGGTTGCTCATTCACAAGCCAGGATCGCTTGCTGATGAAATTCCTCGCCTCGATCAGTTGGCCGACGTATATCGGCGCGGGCTTGATGAGGTCGCGCAGTTGATAGCTGGCGTCACCACAAAACCGAGCTGATGGCGGGAGATTTATGATTTCTTTTGAAGGTCTCGTTGATTTTCACTGCCACCTCGACCTCTATCCTGATCACCGAGCTGCAGTGCAAGAGGCGGAGGCGGCCGGCGTTTTTACGCTTGCCGTGACGACAACCCCGAGAGCATGGCTACGCAACCACGAACTTGCGCAGGCTACACGCCATGTGCGCGCGGCACTAGGGCTTCACCCCCAGCTTGTTGGGGAACGCGCCAGTGAGGTGGCCTTGTGGGATGCGCACTTTGCCGAAACGCGCTACATCGGTGAAGTTGGATTGGATGCTGGTCCTCGCTTCTATAAGTCGCTGGACATGCAGAAGCAGGTTTTTGAGCACGTTTTGCGGCGCTGTGCGAAAGCGGGTAACAAGGTAATCTCCGTGCATAGCATCCGGGCGGCAAAGGCCGTGCTAGATCACATCGAGGCATACCTGCCTTCCGATCAAGGAAAAATCGTGCTTCATTGGTTCACAGGAACAAAAGCTGAGGCTAAGCGTGCTATCGAGATGGGCTGCTACTTTTCCATAAATGCCGCAATGCTTACCAGTGAGCGTCATATTGCAATGGTTTCGGCACTTCCCATCGAAAGACTTCTGACAGAAACGGATGGCCCATTCACCCAAACAGGGGATCGCCCATCAAAGCCATCCGATGTGCTAATTGTCGTTGAAGCGCTAGGGCGTTTGCAAGGTCTATCAACCCATGAAGTAGTGTCAAACATAAAGGCTAACCTCCGCAAGTTGCTTGAATTCTCGTAGGAACAGGACATACTTGAATCGAAATTAAGGAAGGATTCATATCCGGTTACATACGTTGCGGCTGACTTTATTCAAAGCGAAACATCTATAACCGTAAACAATGAAGGCCGCTATGTGGCCTCCTTGGACGAGCTCAGCCCACAAAGAGAACTCCGGCAACGGGAGGAACTAGCAGATAAACTGGCCGAGCAACTTGGCAAAGAACGAGGGGTCAGCGGCAGCCACTTCAGTGTGCGTATTCCACTGAAACTGGACACTCAGTCCAGAGCAAACTGGACAGTCGGAGCGTAGCGACGCGGGGGGTTGTTTTTTACTCCTGATTGACGGGTTTAGTCAAACCTCTTTTGCTCTTTCTCATCGATTCGCCGGACAGATCCAGTTTGTGTGCGTTATGCACCAAGCGATCCAGAATAGCGTCGGCCAGAATGGGGTCGCCGATCGATTCATGCCAATCGTCCACTTTTAGCTGACTGGTGATGATGGTCGAGCGATGACCATAACGATCATCCAGTATCTCCAGCAAATCCCGCCGCGCGGAATCCGTCAGCATTGCCACGCCCCAATCGTCCAACAACAGGACATCCACCTTGGCGAGTTGTGTGATGAGTTTCACGTAACGTCCATCACCATGCGCAATCGCCAGCTCCTCAAACAGACGCGGCACGCGCACGTACAACGAGGAATATGCGTTTGGCGCAGGGTGACTGACAGCTTGCCCGCCCATTGCCGGTAGCGTTCGCAGAACCAGCTGTACTGGTAACCCTCCGGATGGGTGGCTTTATATTCCTGCCACAGCAATTCGAGCGTAACGCTCTTCTTGCGCATTTCGCGGTGTACCCAGACCCAGTCAGGTTCGGATCGGACCACGTCAGCAGGCACGATCGGCGGGAACAGCCGCAGTTCAAGGGCCGAATCATCCAGCCCCTCGGGCAGCGGATAGTTCAGGCCAGCGGCCTTGGCGCGGCGAACATAGTCGCCAACCGTGGTCGGCGATGCGCCAATGGCGCGGGAAATCTCCCGGTAGGTGCGACCGCATTCGTAATGCAGTCGAAGTGTTTCTGTAATCTTGCGCATGGATAACCTGTTGTTGGCCATGTGGCTCCCCGATAAAAATCGCCGAGGTTGCCACGGTTATCCCGCGTACCGCTACATCTCTATTTTACTGTCCAGTTTGTCGTGGAATCAGTGTCCAGTTTGCGCTGGAATCGCTGTCCAGTTTGCCGTGGAATGCGTGTCCAGTTTGCTCCGGAATTCGCATTCAGTGTTCTGAACTCCTCAAACCCCAGTGATATTCCCTTCTACATTGGTCGTCCACTGATGACGATCTTTACCATAACACTGACCACTGAGCGTCGCCCTATGCTTGATTGTGAAAGCTTAAATTATCTAATATCTGTTTAGGATCAAAAGTAACGGTTCGAATAAATTGGAAGCGGACATTACCGAAGGATGGGGTGGCATCTTTTTTAGACAAATGCCACAGTCTGCTAAGGCCGAGCACTGGACGGTCAAGCTAATTCAAAAAAATGTCTTCAATCGCAGTCAGCCGTTATGACCAATATTCGGCCATCAAAGTTAGTGCATTGTAGGTGGTGCATTTACTTGGAGGTTTTACGATTGGAGTAAATGGCGAGTTTAGTATTGCAACAGTCAGTCTTTTAAGGCTGCGATGCGCCAAGAGCTCGGTGATTATGGGGCATGTATCCGGCGGTGTGGGTTTTGACGCGAGGATGAGACGGGATTTTAAGAAAGTTACTGGCAAACGCGGCCAGTCGTGTTGCTCTAGAACACCGAAACAATTGCAGCTTTTTGCGTGACGAGGATTGGTTTTCGCTCAATTAATTGTTCCCGTTTTGTTCCCGTTGCATGTTTATCTGCAATTACCTCTGGTTGCCATTCTTAAAAAGTAGCCAGTTGAAGTTAAAACGGGAACAAAACGGGAACAGTGAGCGTGTTATTTTTGGTAATTTCAGGTTGTCTGCTGTAGTTTGCTATAGCGCTAACCTATTGATTTGGCGGAGAAGGGGGGATTCGAACCCCCGTTGGGATATTATCCCAAACACGCTTTCCAGGCGTGCGACTTAAACCGCTCATCCACCTCTCCGAAGGGGGCGCAGAATAAACCAGAACAAGAATAAGTGCAATCGCTATATGAGATTTTAGTTGATTTAAAAATTATCTCGCCATGTTCTTAAAGCCGCGAATGCTGCGGACTCGGATGTGTCAGTCAATCCGAGTTGCTTGAGGTTGCGGATAATTTCCATTTCTGTACAACGCAAAAACGGATTCGTGGCTTTTTCCAGTGCGATCGTAAAGGGCACGGTAGACAGATTGTCATCGCGCAGTTGCCGTGTATCGGCAACGCGGTGTTGCACGGCGGGATTGCCCGGTTCGCAGGCGAGTGCGAAGCGCAAATTGGATGCGGTATATTCGTGAGCGCAATAGGCGAGCGTGTTCTCTGGTAACCTAGCCAGTCGTTGCAGTGAGTGGTGCAACTGCTCTACTGTGCCTTCGAAACTTTTGCCACATCCTGCACCAAACAACACGTCTCCGCAGAAAAGAACAGGCGGTGTCGCCTGTGCTGCAAAAAAAGCCAGATGGTCGTCAAGGTGGCCCGGGATTTCGAGGATATTGAACACCAGGTCAAATATCTCCAGCCTGACCTGATCACCCTCGCGCAGATCATGTGTGATGTGCGGATTTTTTTCATGTTGCCGTCCGTACACCGGCACGTTGTATACTGCGCGCAATTTTTCGATGCCGCCAACATGGTCATGATGGCGATGAGTGCATAAAATGGCCGTCAGATTCAGATTGTGACGAGCAAGAAAAGCCAGCACAGGTGCTGCGTCTCCCGGGTCCACCACAACAGCCTGTATATCGTTATGTATTGCCCATATATAATTGTCAGTAAATGCGGGGATGGCCGAAATTTTAAACATGAAGTCCTGACCTATTGAGAGTTGAGCGATGACAGATTGTAAGTCAACGGCGAAAAGTTTGAGTGAGTGGTTCGCCACAGAGCAAGGCGGATATGTGCTTGCGCATGAGCAGGCTTATTATGATCGCACGGTGAACGGTATTTTCGGCTACAACGCGATGCAACTGGGTTTACCTGAACATGACTTTATGCTCAACAGCCGAATTCCTTTACGCTTTAGCGGCTCTGATCAGTCTGGCGCTTTAGTGCGAATGTGTCCGGATGAATTACCGATTGCCTGCGGCAGTCTGGATCTGGTGGTGTTGCCGCATGTGATGGAATTTTCCCGGCAACCCCATGCCATCTTGCGCGAAGTTGAGCGGGTGCTGATGCCTGAAGGCAGTTTACTTATCAGCGGTTTCAATCCGCACAGTCTTTGGGGGCTGCATCGGACGCTGGTCAGACGACGAGGTTATCCCTGGTGCGGGCACTTTATCGCACTGTCGCGTCTGAAGGACTGGCTGGCCTTGCTGGGATTTGAAGTGGCCAGTGTGTGTTTTTCTGCCTATGCACCGCCGTTTCAGCGATGGATGGGGCGAGGTGCTTTCCTGGAGGCTGCCGGCAATCGCTGGTGGCCAGCGAGCGGTGGGGTATATTACCTGCATGCAATCAAACGCGTGCCCGGGATGCGATTGCTCAAACCCAGCTGGAACAAGACTCTGGTAAAGACTCTGATACCGGTTGCGCCCAAGCTCAACAATACACGGCAGCACAGAGGTATACAGAAAGAAAATGACGGACAGGATGCAAAATGACTAAGGATATAGTAGAGATTTTTACTGACGGTGCATGCAAGGGGAATCCCGGCGTGGGCGGATGGGGTGCGTTGCTTCGCACAAAGGGGCGTGAGCGGGAGCTTTTCGGCGGCGAGGCGCATACCACCAACAACCGCATGGAGCTGATGGGGGCGATTTCGGCGCTCGAAGCCCTGACAAGGACGTGTCAGGTGACGCTGCATACGGACTCCAAGTATGTGCTGCAGGGAATTACGACATGGTTAGCGGGCTGGAAGCGTGCCGGCTGGCGGACGGCTAGTCGTCAGCCGGTTAAAAATGAAGACCTGTGGCGCCGTCTGGATGCGCTGGTTGTACAGCATGAAATCGAGTGGGTTTGGGTTAAAGGGCATTCAGGACATGCGGGAAATGAGCACGCCGATGTGCTGGCAAACAAAGGGGTGACGATGATACAAGAGCAGGCCAGAGGCGGCGCTGATGCGTAAAATTGTACTGGATACTGAAACAACCGGGCTTGATCCTAAAAAAGGACACAGAATCATAGAAATAGCGGCGATTGTTCTGGAAGGACGCAAGGTCTCGAAGCAGCATTTCCATCATTATCTGGATCCTGAGCGCGAGGTGGATGAAGAGGCTGCCCGTGTGCATGGTTTTACCTGGGACATGCTCAAAGGCCGCGCCAAATTTGCCGATATTGCAAGCAGTTTTCTGGCGTTCGTCGATGGCGCTGAATTGATGGCGCATAACGCACCGTTCGACATGAGCTTCATCAATAACGAGTTGCGCCTGCTCGGCCTGCCGCCTTTGCAAAACCCGGTGGTGGATACGCTAAAAATGGCGCGCGAGATGCATCCGGGCAAGAAAAACGGTCTGGATGCCTTGTGCAGCCGGTATGAGATAGATAACACGCACCGTACCCTGCATGGGGCGTTGCTCGATACCGAACTGCTCGCCGAAGTGTATTTTGCGATGACGCGGGGGCAGGAAAGTTTGCTTGGTGGAGAAGATGATGCGCCCGTTGTTCGTCCGGTTGCGGTACTTAGCACGGATGCCTCCAGACCGAAGCTGCGCGTCTTGATGGCCGATGACGCAGAGCTGGCCATTCATGCGCAGCAATTACTCGACATAGACAAAGCCAGCAAGGGTGCCTGCGTGTGGAAGCAGCTTGAGGCACTCTCATGAATGTATGGACAAGGCGACTGGCGGGAACTGCCGGTATATTCGCTTTGCTGTACGCATCTGCCTGCGGATATATGTGGGCAACGCAGATGACGCAGGTGTTTGAGCCGACAACCTCGTGGCAGACAACGCCTGATCGCCTCGGGATGAAATATGACAGATTGCGCATTCCGTCAGGGCAGGGACCCGAGCAGGGCGAACTGGATGCCTGGTGGGTACCGGCCGATCAGACTGACGCGCCAACCGTGCTGTATTTTCATGGCAATTATCGCAACATCGGCAACAATCTGGAGCACACTCAGCGTTTGCACTCGCTAGGTTACAACGTGCTGCTGGCCGATTATCGCGGATTCGGCAAAAGCAGCGGGGGTAACCCCGCCGAATTCAAGGTTTACGAAGATGCGGAAGCCGCCTGGCAATATCTGATCAGGCAGCGCGGTGCCAAGCCCGGTAAAACTTTCATCTACGGGCACTCTCTCGGCGGGGCCATTGCCATCAATCTGGCGGTTAACCATCCGGAGGCGGCCGGGTTGATCACCGAGAGCACGTTCACCTCGATGCAGGCGATGGGCGAATTGAATTACGGCTTTCTGCCTATAGACTATCTGCTCAGCCAGCGATTTGAATCACTGCAAAAAGTACCCAGGCTCAAGTTGCCTGTGCTGTTCATACACGGCACATGGGACAAAAAAGTGCCGGTTGACATGGGTAAAAGACTCTACCAGGCCGCACACGAACCTAAGCAATTGCTGCTGATTGAAGGCGGTGAACACAATAACAGCGCGGCGATCGGCTGGGTTGAATATCGCGACACGGTTTCAGCCTTTGTCAGTCAAAATGCACGTTGAGTTAAAAATACAATATAATCCACGCTTTACGCCACTTTTATCAGACTGTTATTTGATGTGGTCAGGCAACATTACTAAATAAACGCCCGCTTCGGGCATGACGGAACAAACATGAAATCAGATGTAATCATTATCGGTTCAGGCGCAGCAGGCCTGATGTGTGCACTTCAGGCAGGTCTTCGCGGTCGCTCCGTGGTGTTGCTCGATCACGCCAAGAAGCTTGCGGAAAAAATTCGCATCTCGGGTGGCGGGCATTGCAACTTCACTAATATCAATACCAAACCGGATAATTTTATCTCAAGCAATCCCCATTTCTGTCGCTCTGCGCTGGCACGTTACACGCCAAATGATTTTATCGCGCTGCTGCAAAAACATAACATCGGTTTTCACGAAAAGACCCTCGGCCAGCTGTTCTGCGATGAGGAATCTGAAGTCATCATCGCGATGCTGCGCAGCGAGTGCGATGCGGCAGGCGTGAAGCGTTTCATGAGCTGCGATATCGAAGAAATCAAGCATACACCGTACGCGGCAGACGCCGGGATCGGCAAGAAAGCGAAATACTACGTTTCCACCTCGCGCGGCGAATTCGAGGCGGTCTCGCTGGTGATCGCTACGGGCGGGCTGTCGATCCCTAAGACGGGGGCGACGCCTTACGGCTATCACGTTGCCGAACAGTTCGGCGTGCCGATCACCAAATTGCGGGCAGGGCTGGTACCGCTAACTTTCGCACCGGATGAGTGGAAGCCTTATGCGGATCTGACCGGCGTTTCATTCCCGGCCATTGTCACGACCGGAAAACAGTCGTTCCGTGAAGACCTGCTGGTTACGCATCGGGGGCTGAGCGGTCCTGTGATTTTGCAGGCATCCTCTTACTGGGAGCCAGGCGCGCCGCTGCATATCAACCTGCTGCCTGATCTGGACATGGAGGAAGTGCTCGATGAACATAAAAGCAGCAAAAAACAGCTTGCCAATTTCCTGACGCAATGGTTTCCAAAGAGTTTTTCTGATGTCTGGTGCGAAGAAAATAAGTCTTTTGAAAACAAACCATTGAATCAATATAATGACAAACAACGCAAAGTGATCGCAGCGCAGTTGCACGACTGGCAGGTGATTCCTTCCGGCACTCAGGGCTACACCAAGGCGGAAGTCACCTGCGGCGGGATCGACACTCAGGCGCTGTCCTCCAAGACCATGGAGTGCAACGATGTGCCTGGCCTGTATTTCATCGGTGAAGTGGTCGATGTAACCGGACAGCTTGGCGGCTACAACTTCCAGTGGGCCTGGGCTTCCGGCTTCGCTGCGGGTCAGGCGGTTTAAATCTTGAATCAACCTTCGCTTATCGGCAGGCTGGTCGCGCTGATTGCGACCGCCACCCTGATCGTTTTGGGGCTGATGTTCTCGGCGGTATTGCTGGTGTTTATTGTGACAGCAGGTGCGCTGGGCTTTGCCTGGCTGTGGTGGAAAACGCGCACCATGCGTCGCCTGATGCGTGAGCAACAACAGCGGATGGCCGCTGAACAGAGTTATGGCGAGGTATTCAAGGGCAACGTTTATGACGGTGAGATCATCGAAGGCGAAGTGATTCGCAAGGTCATTTCAATCGAAGAAATCAAACGGTAATTGCGCGCGCATGTAGTGTGAGTGTTCATGCCGGGCCAAAATTCATGCCGATTGACAGGCGTCTTTCGCGGCTTTGATTGATCGTTACCGAGTGCATGACGGTGGGTCCGAAAAATACGAACATGCCAGCCGCCGGTGTAACGATGGTCTGACTGTGCTGATCATGGATAATCAGGTTTCCGGAGTTTTCAGGTACGCTGATGTAATAGACGCCTGACAGCAATTCGTCATCTTCATCATGGTCATGTTTGCTGGTTGTATGGCCGGGGCCCATGTCGTTAAACCAGAAACCCCGCTTTATTTCCTGTTCAGTTTTTTTAAGCAGACTTGCTGCACATGTCGTTGCTTGTGCCAGCACCCCCTTCAGAGCAGGGATGCGTTCCTGATCCAGATACTTGTTTTCATGTCGCCCACCAAAAAAATGGCTGCATCGCTGCAGATCCTGCGCAAGAAGTTTGCTGTAGCTGTCAAGGATTTGCCTGTTTATCTCCACAGCCCCTGAAAGATGACTGGTATGTATGACTGAGTTTTGCGTAAGCATGAGATTTATTCTGCTGGATCCGGTTTTTGCCACCTGATCTGATGTTCGCGCTGGCGCAAAGCTGCGAAGCGTAAAATCTCGCTGCGTCGGGTATTGTCCGCCTCGCTCCAGCCGGTGATTTCGGCGAGTGATCTGAAGCATCCCAGACAAATATCGTTTTCGTCCAGACAGCAATTGCGTATACAGGGCGAGGCAGCGAGTATTTCAGTCATGATTGATATGTCAAGAATTGAGTCAGGCATTCATTGCTGAATCCGTGCCAGCACGGTTTTGACAAGTTCCACTGCGCGCGCTTCACTTGCCGCCTCGCAGTAGCAGCGCAATTCAGGTGCGTTGCCGGACGGGCGCAGATGCACAATCTCGCCGTTGTCAAAACGAATGCGCAGGCCATCCGTGGTGTTGCAATCGACTGGATTTGCATCTTCAGGCGCCAGATAACGCTGCAATGCCTGCGGGTCATTGGTGAGTGCCAGGATCAGCTGGCGACTGGTCGCAACCGGGAAATTTTGCAACCGGTCGCTGGCGGTATAACGGGCGGGAAGCGTCAGCATCAAGGATGAAACACGACCATGACTTTCATGCGCTGCAGCAAGCACCGCCAGTGCGGGCAGCACGGCATCACGGGTCGCCAGGGGGGCCAGATGTTTTCCCTCCCGCGTGATGCGTGAGCCGACCAGAAAGCCGCCATTGGCCTCGAAACCGACCACGGCCTCATCTGCAGTCGTTGTCACTTCCTGCATGCCGGCAATCACGTAAGGCGAACCGATGCGAGTGCGCAGCACGGTCTCGAAGGCGCCGCAAAGTTCAATTGCGGTATTGCAGCTGACCGGTAACACGACCTTTTTTGCGCCCAGATAGCGCGCACAGATCAGCCCGACGATATCGCCGCGCAGCCAGCGACCTGTCTCATCTGAGATCAGCGGCCGGTCTCCGTCGCCATCGGTCGAAATGATCGCGTCAATCTGATGTTCCCGAGCCCAGTCACGCCCTCGCTGAATATCAATCAAGGCAACCGCTTCGGTGTCGATCGGCACGAACTGTTCCGTGCGGCCGAGCGAAATGACTTCAGCACCCAGTCCTTCCAGTATGACTCTGATCACATCGCGCGCCACGCTGGAGTGCTCGTACACACCAAGACGCAGCCCCTTGAAATGCTGTGCCGGAAAAAAATCAATATAACGCTGCACGTATTGTTCGAGTGCGGCAGGTGTGATTTCAGGCAGTTCGCCGGTGACGGAGTTGATCTGCACAACCGTATCGGCAATGGCCATCTCATCCGCCTTGGTGATTTCACCGTCTGGCCGATAGAACTTGATGCCGTTGCGATCAAAGGGGATGTGGCTACCGGTCACCATGACGGCGGGTATCCCTTCGTTTTGCGCATAAAGCGCGAGGGCTGGGGTCGGCAGCGCTCCGCAAAAAACCACGCTGATTCCTGCATCGTGAAACGCAGCGGTGCAGGCTGCCACAATGCGCGGACTGCTCGGGCGCAAATCCATCCCCAGGGCGATGCGCGACACATTGAAGGATAGACCCACTACAGCCAGGAATGCTGCTGCATAGGCGGCGCATACTTCATCTGTCATCTGGCTGACCAGACCGCGTGCTCCGCTGGTGCCGAATGCCACACCGCTGTTGTTCATCACATCAATGATTTTGACCGTTTTCAATTGTGTAGCTCCTGAATGGTTGGCAAAGGCTGCAGGTACCTCGCTGCATACGGTGCGCATTGTACCGCGGCAGTCTATTCCGGATTTGATGTTATAGTAATGTAACTTTGCCAGATCTAATTTCGGGGGGGAATGATGATGCGCGCTTTCTTACTGGTTTTACTCACCTTGTTGCTTACAGGGTGCGGCTATAACACCTTTCAGACTAACGACGAGCAGATCAAGGCGAGCTGGGCCGAAGTGCTCAACCAGTACCAGCGCCGTGCCGATCTGATTCCCAATCTGGTCAACACCGTTAAAGGCTATGCTGCACAGGAGAAAGATGTGCTGCTGGGCGTGACCGAAGCGCGCGCCCGGGTCGCCAGCATTCAGGCTAGCCCTGAACTGATTAACGATCCGGTAGCCTTTGCCAAATTCCAGGCAGCACAGGGGCAGCTGACTTCCTCTCTGAGTCGTTTACTGGTGGTATCGGAAAATTATCCGCAACTTAAATCTGATCAAAATTTCCGCGATCTGCAGGCGCAGCTCGAAGGCACGGAAAATCGCGTCACCGTTGCGCGCAACCGTTATATCAAGGCGGTACAGGAGTACAACATCGCGGTGCGTTCTTTCCCTAGCAATCTGACTGCGATGATTTTCAGCTACACCGTCAAGCCGTCCTTCACGGTTGAAAATGAGCAGGCGATTTCTCGCGCGCCTGCCGTGGATTTCACATCCCCCAAGGTTGCACCTGCGAAATAAACTTATTCTCTCAAAAGCGGGAATCCGGATGCCGGATACGGCATCATTGTCTGCTGAGCTCGCTTATTTACGGTGAAAGTGCCATGAATAAATTCTGGTTTCCCGTTTTCCTGATTGCGCTGCTGTTAGCCGGCGCTGCGCACGCTGAGGTTGCTGTGCCGACTTTGACTCAGCGCGTCACCGACCTGACTGCGACACTCTCCGCGCAACAGCTACAGTCACTGGATGCACGCCTTGCTGCCTTTGAGGCACAAAAGGGTGCGCAAATCGCCGTACTGATCATTCCCACGACCCAACCTGAAACGATAGAGCAATACGGCATACGCGTGGTCGATGCGTGGAAACTCGGACGCAAAGGCGTCGATGATGGCGCGCTGCTGCTGGTTGCAAAGGATGATCACACTTTACGCATCGAAGTGGGTTACGGCCTGGAAGGTGTGCTTAATGATGCTATATCGCACCGCATCATTGATGAGATGATCGTCCCGGATTTCAAAACCGGCGGGTTTTATCAAGGAATCGATGCGGGTATATCGGCGATGACGAAAGTGATCGGCGGCGAACCCTTGCCAGCACCTGTACAACCCGTTGCAAAACAGGACTACGAATCGCTGATGTTTATGGGCTTCGTGATCGCGGTGGCGTTAGGGAGCATGCTGCGCGCGCTGCTTGGCCGTTTACCTGCGGCACTGCTGGCAGGCGGCGTTTTAGGCGCACTGGCCTGGCTGGTCGTGGCATCAGGTCTAATCGCACTACTTGCAGGTATCGCAGCCTTCGTGCTGGTGCTGTTGGGCGGAGGGCGTCACAGTGGATTTGGGGGCGGATTTGGCGGCGGGTTGGGTGGAGGGGGAGGCGGGTTCGGCGGCGGGGGTGGCGGATTTGGCGGTGGCGGAGCGTCCGGGAGATGGTGAAATGAATTTTCAACGTGTTGTGAAACATCTGTCTACCGGCAGCGCTTCGGTGCGCCGCGCATTTCCAAGGCTGGATGCGATCGAGGAGGCCATTCGTTTAACCGAGACCTGGCACGACGGGCAAATCCGCTTTGCGGTCGAGGCATCATTGGAGCTGGCACCGCTGCTTGCAGGACAAACCGCAAGGCAGCGAGCCATTGAGGTGTTTTCATCGCTGCGCGTATGGGATACCGAACACAACAACGGCGTGCTGATCTATCTGTTGCTGGCGGACCGAGATGTTGAAATTGTCGCTGATCGCGGTATACACCTCAGACTGGGCGTCGAAGTCTGGGAGTCTATCTGCCTGCAGATGGAAGCTGCGTTTCGTGCAGGCCAGTTTGAAGCCGGCGTTGTGATCGGAATTACCGCGGTGGGTGAACATTTGATGGCCCATTTTCCAGCACGCAGTGAAAAGAAAAATGAATTGCCGGACGCCCCTGTGGTGTTATAGCGGTATTTTTCCGCTTTGATCAATTCATAATGGGGTCCTTCGAACGTAATATATAAAAATCCCCGTGATTGGTATCACATTACGATACAATCAAACAGATGAATATCAAACCAGTGGCTAATACATGAATACCCCCCATTCCGTATCATCTGGGTGGATTTTCTATGAGGGTGCATCGACAGGTTCGACTGCTACGGCATTACTGGCCAAATGCACGACTCTTTAGCCATTTCGCATGGCGAAAACCTGCTTGTTGGCGAACTTTTAAAACAACAGCATAGACTGCTGGGTGCGATCTGTTTTTCCGTTAGCGAGTCTGAAAGCCGGCTACTGGCTGAGTTTGAGACTCCTTGCCTGAATGTTCCTCTGCCGCGACTGGATACCTTGGAGGCAGTCTGTGAAGTCTGGTATGGCCGCCAACCGTTGAAGCAGGGCTGGTGTGGTGACATACATTATTGCCATGACGACAGCTTATTGTTTGGCGTAATTACACTATCTGAATCTCTGGTCCAGCCCGATACCGGCAAAACACCCCTGCAACAGGCCACCGAGTCGGCCTATCGCCAGATATTTGCGCTGCTGCAGCAGGCTCACTTCCCGTATTTATTCCGTGTCTGGAATTACATGGCGGATATTAATATTCACAGCTTCGGGGAGGTGCGCTATCAGCAGTTCAACCGGGGCAGGCAGGATGCCTTTATCGCGCATGGGCGCGATGTGGTTGGAAATGTCCCCGCCGCGTGTGCGCTGGGCTATGCCGAAGGGCCGCTTGCGATCGCCTTTCTGGCCGGAACTGTGGCGCCGCTGAACCTGGAAAATCCGCGCCAAACTAGTGCCTGTCTTTATCCTGCGCAATACGGGCCGCGCAGCCCGACGTTTTCACGTGCCAGTCTGGTGAGATTGCAGCAGGCCGAGATGTTGTTCATATCGGGTACGGCCAGTATTGTCGGTCATGCGACCCTGCACCCGGCAGACGTTGTGGCTCAAACCCGAGAAACCATGGCAAATATCGAGGCGGTACTGACTGAAGCGAACCGGCATGCCGCACAGCCTGGTTTCGATCTGACCTGTCTGAGCTACAGAGTCTACCTACGCCATCCAGCCGATTTGGCACTGATTCGTGCGGAACTGGCGCGCTGTGTGGGTGGAAAATTAAAGGCCGTCTATCTGCAGGCAGATGTGTGCCGTCAGGATTTGCTGATTGAAATCGAGGCGACAGGCATGCTGGCATCAGGACTCTGACCATGCGTACCGTCCTGCGTGTTCTGCTCAATGGCTACGATTATCTGATCCTGTATCTGGGTCTGCTCTGGCTGGGCATATTGTGTCTGGCATGGACGCCGGCAGCGATGATCGCCTACCTGTTGCTGCCGGAACGATATGGGCGGGCGCTCGGTCGTTATGCGATCACAACGGGGTTTCGCCTGTATCTTGCCAGTCTTTCCCTGTCGGGCCGGTGCAGTTTCGATCTGACAGCGCTCGATGCGCTGCGCGATGAACCGTCGCTGATACTCGCCCCCAATCATCCCTGTTTGCTGGATGCTGTGATGGTGATTTCACGCCTGCCCAATGTCGCCTGCGTGCTCAAAGCCGAACTGATGAACAATGTATTTCTCGGTGCCGGTGCAAGACTCGCGCGCTATATACGCAACGATCCCGTGCGACGCATGGTAAAACTGGCAACCGATGATTTTAAATGCGGCAGTCATTTGTTGCTGTTCCCGGAAGGCACCCGCACCACCTCGCAACCGGTCAATCCGTTCAAGGGCAGTATCGGTCTGATCTCGAACCATGCACAGGTCCCGGTGCAGACGATACTGATAGAAACCGACTCAAAGTATCTGGGCAAGGGCTGGCCGCTGTTCCGTAAACCTTCCATGCCGATCCATTACCGGATCCGCCTGGGACGTCGCTTCGATCCGCCGCAGAACAGCAAACTTTTCATGGCTGAACTGCAACACTATTTTGCGCATGAACTTGTGCCGGATACAAATAAACCCATACGCAACTTACCATGATGAGGGTCTCGAACACGCATCTTGTCCTCATTCCCAGCTACAACCCGGGCCCTAAGGTTTATGAAACCGTTCGTTCGGCAAGACAATACTGGGCTCCGGTATGGGTGGTGGTGGATGGCAGTACTGATGGCAGTGCCGAAGGATTGCTGACGATGGCAGCGGCTGATGACGGCCTGCGCGTGTTGGTTCTGCCGCATAACCGTGGCAAGGGCGCTGCGGTGTTGCAGGGGCTGAATGAGGCGATGGCTGCGGGATACAGCCACGTGTTGACCATGGATTCGGACGGACAGCATCCTGCCAGGCGTATCCCGGCGTTTATGGCAGCCTCCATGCAGCAACCCTGCGCGATGATACTGGGTGTGCCAGAATTCGATGCCGATGCGCCGTCCCTGCGCGTGCAGGGTCGCAAAGTATCCAACTGGTGGGCCAACCTGGAAACGCTGTGGGCGGGTATCGGCGATTCGTTGTTCGGATTTCGCGTGTATCCGGTTGAACCCTTGCGGCAGGTGATGCAGGGTCAGTTGTGGATGCGCCACTTCGACTTCGACCCCGAAGCGGTGGTGCGGCTGTGCTGGCGCGGTGTCAGACCCGTCAACCTGCCGGCGCCTGTGCGCTATTACCGACCTGATGAGGGCGGCGTGTCGCATTTTCGCTACCTGCGCGACAACGTGCTGCTGACCTGGATGCACACCCGATTGTTTGCAGGATTTGTGCTGCGCCTGCCGATGTTGCTGGCAAGACGCAGGAGGTTATTGAAGTCTGTTTAAGCCTGCGCTACTTCTTGTTGTCTTTTGCGGCATCCTGGATGTCCTGACCGGCTTTTTCAATCTGCTGACCCGCTTTATCTGTGGCGTTGTCGACTGCCTTGCCGGCACGCTCTGCCGGGCCTTCCGGTTTCTGGCATGCGGATATTGCAGCAGCTAATGCAATCATGATGAGGGCGTTACGGGCGAATTTTGCAATTTTCATGATTCGTATCTCCTGATGATGAAAAGGATATTTATCGTCCGTTCATGCTGAATTTGTAAGAGGAACGCCGTGCAGCTGACGGCCTGTTTTCTGCAACAAAGTGGCCGTGCGGCCACTTGCCTGCATCAGGAAGGTTTTTTTGCAAGTTTGACGGTTTCCTTGGCATCACCCAAAATCTTTTCGGCTTTTCCGGATATCTGCTTTTTAAGGCCTTCGACCTGTTGTTCCTTGCTGCCAACCAGTTTCCCGGCTTTTTCCTGCACCTTACCGGCGATGTTCTTGACGGCACCTTTGACTTGATTCTCGTTCATTTTAATTTTCCTTCATCTGAATTGACAGGATATCCCTGCAGAGACGCCAGATTGAACGAAATTGTACTGATGATCTGTACGGTAACGAACCAAACTATGATGTCCGGGATTGTTTAGTCAGACTGCCCGCCTTTGATCGCCTGATATTCAGAAAAAATACCCGCTACCAGATGACGTTTAACCTGTGTCAGTCCCGCCGCGTTCAGCGTGTCGATGACTTTTTCCGGCGGCACGCAGGCTTCGATGCTATCCCAGAAATAGCGCCAGATCGTCGCGGTATCTTTCTGCGTCGAGACGAATCTCGTCAGCAGCGGTATCACGCCGCGCATATAGCTTTTCAGCAGCCATCGTCCCACACCGCTTTGCGGCCGGGTAATTTCAAGCAGGCAAAGTTTGCCGCCCGGCTTCAAAACCCGTTCGAATTCCACGAATGCCACGGAGAGATCGCTGATATGCCGCAGCGCATAGCCCATGCTCAAAAAATCGAAGTGATTGTCCGGGAAAGGCAGGGATTCAGCCCGGCCTTCGAGCAGCACCATGGTCTTTGGCAGTTTGCTGGCCGCCATCATGCCGGGGCTGGGGTCTATTCCGGTGACCAGCGCGGGATCTCCCGTCAGGATACAGGCTTGCGCTGCGACCAGCCCCGTTCCCACGCCCACATCGAGCAGTTTCATGCCTGTTTTCAGGCCTGCGCGAACCAGTGCATCTCGCCGATAGCCGGGGCCGGTACCGAATGCCAGCATGAACTCGATACGATCATAATCTGCTGCGGTATTGTCAAAAATCTGGCGCAAATAGGCTTGCCTGTCCTGTTCCGTCTTGTAGTAATCGGTCAGCGGTACGTGCGGTGCATGTACCACAGAGTCAGGAGTTGTCATCGGTTTACTCACTTAAATTATGCCGCCGTTGATGGAAATGATTTGCCCGGTGATATAGGCAGCCTGTTCTGATGCAAGAAAGCCGATCAGATCGGCCACTTCGGCCGGGGTGCCGGCGCGTTTCATCGGTACCAGGCGTTTGATGTCTTCGTCACTGAACGCTGATTCGCTCATCGCTGTGTCGATAATACCGGGTGCAACCGCATTGACAGTGATGCCGCGGCTTGCGACTTCCAGCGCCAGCGATTTGGTAGCTGAATTGAGCGCACCTTTGGCCGCTGAATAATTGACCTGTCCGCGATTGCCGGTCAGCGCGGCAATGGAAGACACATTGATGATGCGTCCCCAGCGGCTCCTGATCATCGGCATCATCAGCGGCTGGGTGACGTTAAAAAAACCGTTGACGGTCACATCGATCACCCGGTGCCACTGTGCGGCCTGCATGCCGGGAAAGATGGCATCGTCATGGATGCCTGCATTGTTGACCAGAATCTGGATAGGCTGTTGTTCGATCAGCGGCATCAGGATTGCACTGACCGCTGCGCTGTCCGTCACATCAAAGGTCAGGACCTCGGCACTGCCGCCTTCTGCGCAGATTGCATCAGCCAGTGTCTGAGCCGACTGCAGATTATGGTTGGCGTGGATGTAGACATGAAATCCATCAGTAGCCAGACGGCGGCAGATGGCAGCCCCTATGCTGCCGCTGCCACCTGTTACCAGCGCTTTTATCATAAAGCCTCTCCTGATGTGAGTAAGTCCGCGTCGATTACCACGGCGGCGCGACCATCCAGCAGCAATTGACCCGCGGCACTGACGCTGAACTGATAGAGGATATTATTCTCACTGCGTGTGATGCAGGTGGCGGATATGTCCAGATCGGCGGCTATATCGTCCAGTCTGGGCACATGTATCTGCGCACCGCGCACACTGACCAGATAGCCGACGCGGGCGATGGTACTCTCTGGTGCGAGCAAGGCGCCGTGTACAGCCATGGCCTGTGCCGCATATTCGATGCCGCAGACCGTATTCAGTCTGTCGTTTGCGCGCAGGGGGTTATTCAGGGTGCGGTGACTGACAGCGTGGCACAGGATATGCTGATCATCCCATACCTCGACGCGATCGAGCAGGCACATGCTGCCCTGATGCGGGATGTGAGCGGCAATCCAGGCGTGATTCAACTGTGCCTCACAAAGCAAGCCTGCCTCCCTCTCTCCCAAAGGGAGAGAGGGAGGTGAGTTTAGCTGTTTCAGCAAAGCGTAACTTCCACGGCAAGCGTCGTGCCGCCCAGGTAATCGAGCACCACGCGACGATCGGTTTGCTGCGCGATGGCGCGCAACACCGGCAGGCCGCGCGCGGCCGGGATGCCGGTGCGCAGACTTTCAAAATATTTGTCGTCAAACCGGTCTGCCGGTGTATCGGTCAGGCTGACGGTGATCTTGGCCAGCGCTCGTGCCGAGCGTTGCGGCGCCAGCACCAGCGCAATGCCAAACGCATCGGGAATGGGGCGCGCGCTATAAAGCGGTTCCGGATAAGGGGTGTCGCAGGCTAACATGACCGCGCGAGTATTATCTGCCACGACCTGACACATCGTTTCGAGCAGTCCTGCGCCGAAGCTGGCGTCAAAGGCGCACAATACCGAGGAACTGGTCATCGCGCCTGTGGCGATACTCCAGTATCCGGCGGCCGTGTTATGCACGGAATTATGAAAGCGGGTAGGGGAGATTTGCCGGTCGCTTGATGCCAACATTTCGCAGATGGCGTGGCAGTTCTCCCCGTCGCCGCCGGAAGATGAAAATACGCTGGGCAGACAGGCCGCATCGAGTCCGGCAGCAGTGACGGCTTCCAGTCCGGTCGCAAGCGTAAGTTTGACGATTGCGCCGCTGCGCCGCCGCTCGGCCGATGGCAGCAACGCGGGCGATGGCAGGATGGTCTTGGATGGTTGATAAGGTATCTGTCCGCTAAGCACTGCCTGACTGCTGATCCAGCCGGCAAGGCCCGGGCCCGTCAGACCGATGCCTTCGATATAGGCGGTGAGTGTCATAAGCTGTCCGCCCGTCCGAAGATCAGGCTGCAATTGGTGCCGCCAAAGCCAAACGAGTTGCTGAGCACGCGCGCCACCGGCTGTTCACGGTTTTGCAGCAGATAATCAAGATCAATCGCAGGATCGATCTGTTGCGTATTGATGCCTGCGGGCAGCAGGCCGTGTTGCAGCGCCAGTGCGCAAATCACGGCCTCCAGTCCGCCGGCCGCACCCAGCGTGTGACCGGTCGCACCCTTGGTCGAACTGCAGGGTGTCATCGCGCCGAATACGGCAGTGACAGCGAGACCTTCTGCGGCATCGTTATTCTGGGTCGCCGTGCCGTGCAGGTTGATGTAGTCGATATCCGCAGCCTGCAAACCCGCCATGTTTAGCGCGTCCTGCATCGCCATGCGTGCCCCTCGTCCCTCCGGATGCGGCGACGACATGTGATAAGCATCGCTGGACTCTCCAACGCCTACCAGCAGTACCGCATCATCGCTCAAATGTTCGGGGATCCGTTCCAGCAGCGCGAAGGCGGCTGCCTCGCCGATCGACAGACCGTTGCGTTGTGCATCATACGGGCGGCACGCCTGTTCAGAGAGCAGGCCGAGCGAGTTGAAACCATACAGCGTCGTCAGGCACAGGGAATCCACGCCGCCCACCACGGCGGCATCAATCAAGCCGGCCGCCATCATGCGTCGCGCCGAACTGAACACCTTGGCGCTGGAAGAGCAGGCTGAGGAGATGACAACCGCAGGCCCTGTCAGCCCGAAATGGCGGCGCGTGAAATCCGCAACCGAATACGTATTGTGCGTCGTGCCGTAAATGAAACCGGCAGGCAGTTCGCCGCTTGCCGGATCGCGTTGCCGGTAAGCAAGCTCGGTTTGCAGGATGCCTGAAGTGCTGGTGCCGAGAAATACACCGATGCGCTGTGCGCCGTATTTTGCAATGGCGGTGCGCACTGCGTCGTCAAAGCCATCCTGCATCAGTCCCAGCATTGCCAGCCTGTTGTTGCGGCAATCAAAGTCAGCCAGGTATTTGGGCAGTCTTACTTCATCGACGCACGATACCTCGCCGGTGACCGTTTTCAGATCGACTCTATCGAACGCGCATGGTGCCAGACCGGTGCAGCGCTCGCGCAGGGCCGCCAGTGTCTGGCTGAGGCCGCGGCCAATGCTGCTGGTCGCGGTGAAGTGGGATAGCCAGAGTGGATTCAAATGAATGCAGGACTATCGTCAATAAAGCAGCAGTTTAACAAATTAAATCAATCGGATTCGATTAAATACATGGTTTAGGCACATTGCCGCTTTTACGCGGGTGATAGTGCAATGACAGAATCGCTGCCGGCACACCCAGCGCAATACCTGCCAGTACATCCAGCGCTACATGCTGGCGTGTGGCCAAAGTGGAATAGATGATAGCCAGACACCATGCCAGATTGAACGTGCGTATCCACAGAGGTGCATCGAAGCGTCGCAGCAAATGATGCAGCCAGATACCCGAAAATACAGCCGTGGTAACGTGCAGCGAAGGACAGGCATTGCCCGAGGCATCCATGGTTTTCAATGAATTCATGTCAGGATACAACGCCCAGTTGATATCAGCTGCAGGTACAGCCGTGGGCCAGAAATAAAAGATTATCAGTGCTGCCGTGCAGGTTCCGGCTATGCTCAAGCCATAGGCATACAGTTCGCGCCGGGTGGACAGCAATGCCGGGGGCAGGGAGACATAGATCCACAGTGACCCATAGATCATTAAAGTCTGCGGGTGAAAACCGATCAGGCTGTCCAGAAAAGTGACCGGCATCACCGTAGTCAGGTACGCGGGGTCTTTGAGCAGATAAAAATAGGCACCAAAAAACAGGCTGATGAAAATCATCGTCCCGATACTTTTTAGCGCCATATGTTCGGGTATGACGGTTGCAATCCGGCGATACCAGGGCATCGTTCTGTTAGTCATAAGAGCGCAGCCGCTAAAGTGACAAAACGCAGGCCGGCTGTTTTGGCGGCAGTCAGTACAGCAGGGAGCACATCTAGAATAACCGGGGTACCGGCAGGCGTACGTGCTGCGTTGCCGTCGTGCAGCAACAAAATGGCCCCCGGACGCAGATCGTGAAGCAGCCTGTGGCTGACGTGCGCGGCATCGTTGATTCTGGTGTCGAAACCGCGCGCCGACCAGCTGGCAAGACGCAGCCCTGATTCTGTCAGGACCGGGTCGAGAAAAGGATTGCGCAGGCCGGCAGGGGCGCGAAAAAACTGCGGCTGCCGGCCGGTGATCGCACTGAGTGTCGTTTGTGCCGTCTGCAGTTCACGCATGAAAGCGGAACGCCCCAACAGGGCGAAATAATGACGGTGATGCTGGCTGTGGTTTTCTATCATGTGACCGCGCCGCACGATCTCGCGGCACAAGTCAGGGAAACGCGCGGCCTTTTCGCCGATGCAGAAAAAAGTCGCCCGAACCTCGTGACGGTCCAGCAGGTCCAGCACCTGAGGCGTCACGACCGGGTCCGGGCCGTCGTCTATGGTCAGGGCTATTTCACCTCGGCTGGCAGCGGCGCTGGGTAGTCGAGTCCAGTTAGGCCCCAGCCAGTGGCTGCGTGGCCACAGTCCTGCCAGCATCAGCAGCGCGTGGTTAGCAAGCACTGCACCCAGTACCCAGCGCCACTGCAGCGGTGAGGTGACGAGGGCGATCAGGGCCAGCGCGTGCAGCAGCAACGTTGTGCGGATCATCCTTGTGGGTTGCCATGAACGATCGGTCATGGGGCTTTTCTGGCGAAAATCGCCGCATAGATCAGCGCCAGGATGACGCCTGGCGCCACGGTAACGCCCATGGCCTGCAGGATGGATACCTTGGAAAACGCAAGCAGGCCAAAACCTGTGACCGCCGTGAGGTTAGCGATCAGCATGGAGGCCAGTGTGCGCGGCGAAATCCCAGAATGATCGACCGCCATATCAGGGGGATCAGCGCGGTCAAAAAACAGCGCGTAATTGGAACCGATTGCAACGACCAGCAGCAAGCCTACCAGATGCAAAATGATCAGCTGCTGGCCAAACAGCACCAATCCCGCTGTGACGGTAATGACGGCTGCCGCAAGCGGAGCGATGACCCGCAGTACCCGCAGGGGGGAGCGAAGAGCCAGCAGCAGCAGTCCTATGATGGCCAGCAGACCGCCCAGCGACAACTGAATGACTTCATGCAGGTAGCCGGCATACAGATTGTCCGATTCGGCTTTCATATCCACAAGCAGCACGCCGGGTAAAGCAAAAGCGCTCAGTGCAGTGCGGATCAGACTGGCGTTGATGTCACCACCTTCGGGTGCCGTGAGCGGCAACAGGGCGCTCCAGTGATCCGCCTGTTTGATGAGCAAGGCGTTAACCGCCATCGCCATCGAGGTGTTTTCAAGATCGGCCGCTTGCAATAAATGCAGCTGGCGTGCCGCTTTGACATCGGATAAGAACGGTTCGAACAGTTGTGCATGCACAGGCAAACCCTGAACCGCCAGTTTGAGCCTGGCTTCCAGTTCGGCAGCATCAGGAAGGCTGCCCTGACGGGCGCGTTGTGCGGCTAAACTTGGCAGATAACGGCTTGGGCTTTCAAATCCGGCGAGTACATCCTGATCAACCTGTGTCTGCAATATCCCGGATACTTGTTCGGCAGACTGCAATACGGATTCCTGGCTATGGCCGGATACCACGACGATATAGCGCACATCAGGCGCACCCATGTCGGCGCGCAGCGCAGCATCCAGCGCCACGTCGGCTTGTGATACGGGACTCAATGAGGATATCTTGTCATTCCATAAATTGTTGCGGTGGAAGGTTAAGATGACGCAGGCAGCAAGCAGCAGCAGCGCTGTTATCCATCTCAGTCTGACAGCGTGCTGAACGAGTCGAGAGAGGAACCGGCCAAGATGCGACACGTCGTGAATGCGAAAGTTTACAGGCAGCAGATGGGGCAGGACGAAGCGCGTCACCAGGGCTGCGGTGATCAGGCCAGCGATCGAGTACAGGCCTAGTTGCGCAAGACCGGGGAAGCCGGACAGCAGCAAGGATGCAAAGCCGAATATCGAGGTCAGCACACCGAGGCGGATGGTAGGCCAGAAGCGCCTGACCCAGTGCCGCTGATCCTGTTCTGACTGTACAAACAGGTAAATTGAATAATCCACCGCCTCGCCGATCAGTGCGGTGCCGAATCCAAGCGTGATGCCGTGCACTGAGCCAAAGCCCAGGCTGACCGCGGCGATACCTGCCAGCGCACCGCTGATGACAGGCAGGAAACTCAATGTCAGCGCGGTGAACGAGCGATATACCAGCAGCAACAGGGTTGCAATCATCGCGATGCCGATGAGTGACAGGCGGGTGACCTGACTCTGGATGGTGTTGCGCGAGGTGACCGAAAATACGCCTGGCCCGGTCATCAGTAATCTGGCGGCTGAAGGTGCGCCATCATCAAAAGCCTGCCGGATGGCTGTCATGGCCTGTTGCTGTGCATCGGTGTCCGAGCCCGATGCGCGGGTCTGCACCAGCATCAGAGCACGCGAGCCGTCTTTCGAAGCCCATGCGCCGTCTATCATGTTCGGCCGGGCGCCGCTGTTCAACTGGTCGAGCAATTGCACCATCTCGCCGGTCGGGTCATTCGGCAGCAGGGATTTGACCAGCAGGCCGGCAGGGGAGGCGAGCAGGTCTATGCTGTCGCTAAGCGCGTCATGCAGGCCGGATGCTGAAAAACGTGCCGGCGTGACTGCCGGGCTTAACAGATAGCGATTGTTGAACAGGTAAGCCCGGTCGCGCTCAGCGTTGACAGGTTCACCGTTATTGACGCTGACAAAAGCGGGTTCAGCGCGCAGGCGTGCTGCGATTCGTGCGGACAACGCAGCGGGTGCGTCCGAGCCTTCGATGCCGACCAGAATCAGCCGGGACGCCAGTCCGTCGCGTATCTGTTCCAGAAGCAGTTGCTGTGCCGGAGTCGGGTCTTTTGGCAAGAATGCCGATAAATCCGCCGTGAACTGACTTCGGCTGATGATGATGAGGCAGGCGATGATCAATGCCAGCCATATTGAGATCGCTATCCGCTTCACGGCAGGGCCAATTTTTCGATGAGCATCAAGGAACTGTCGCCGTCACGCTGGGTGATTTCGATGCTGCGCACGGTGTTCTCTGCTCCTGAGATGCGGATGATTTTTACCACTGCCTGCATTTTTTCATTCACCGGCAACAGTTGCAGTGTCCAGTGTGCTGCTGTGCCTTCAAGGCTCAGTTTGTAATGGCGTTCCAGTGCACGGCGGTCCCCCGCCAGCGTGCCGCGGATGCTGTCGATAAAAGCGGCAAGTTCCGGGTAATCGGATAATTGCAACCGGTGTTTCTGGCGGCCACGTTCGATCAGCAGCGTACTGCCATCCACCGTCATGGATTCAGCTCTGGGCTTGAGCGTGCGCTTTTCCAGATGGTCAGGCGCGATGTAAAGCAATTCGCCAGTCGACTCCACCGGCTTGTCGAGCATGGCGATGGATTTCTTCTCGATAAAGCTGGCATGGTCGGTGCGGATTTCTGCAAGGCTTAGCATGAGCTGGTCGATATTCCATTCCGCGGCGATGCTGATGCCAGGCGAGAGCATCAGAACCAGGAGTATGCACAGACGATTCAGGTAAACGCGGGGTAAGGTCATCATCACTTGGGCGGCTGCCAGAAATCAAAGAAATTGAACCAGTTATAGGGTGCCTCGCGGCAGTATTGATCCAGCAGTTCGGCATAGCGCCTGAGGGCGGCCTGCATGGCAGCCTCGCGCCCCCCTTGTGCAATGCTGGAAAAGTCTGCCAGATGGTCGAAATGGATGGCGTAGCGGTTGCCGCCCAGATATAAGCCGGTCATGAAAATCACCGGACGCCGCAACACGGCAGCCATGCGGAACGGACCGGCAGGCAGACAGGTTGCGCCGCCCAGTATCTGCACCGGGTACAGCGTCTCATTGCCTGGCGTACGGTCGGCCAGCATGCCGACCACGCAGCCGTCATCCAGTCGCTCCTGTACCCGGAGCATGGAATCGATCTGGCCCAGACCGATGATGTCCTGTATCGATGCGGGATTGATGGCAGCGAGCATCGCATTGATCTTTTGTGCGTTCTCTTCATGCATCAGCATGGCGACGCGTAAACGGGGGGCTTTTTTAGCGAGCGCACGGATCACTTCAAAGCTGCCCAGATGCGCACCCATCAGGAACAGGCCGCGGCCCTCAGCAAGCTGGCGCTCCAGCATGTCTGCGCCGAACACTTCTAAGTCGAACAGTTCGAAACGCTGGTTGATCAGATAGATACGGTCATGGATGGTGGAGGCAAAGGTGAAAAAATGCCGGTAAAGGTCGCTCCACCTGACAGGCCGATCCAGCGCGCGGCCCAGATAATCGCGGGAGGCGCTGCGGCTGGCTGGCGCAAACAACAGAAAATAGATCGTGATCAGGTGCAGCACACTGCGTGACGCTTGTCGCCCCAGCCGCAGTGAGATCCATGTCATGACGCGCAACATGAGTCTGTTGCTGCGCTCCGGTGTGTGCGCCCAGGAGGTGTGGTTAGTCCGGACTGTCATGTGGCTGCGTTGGGTTTGATGCTGCCGCTGGCGATTTTACGATTATCCGCCATGATCTCGAAACGTATCGCGCCGTTATCCGAGCAGGTATGAATAATGGTAAGTTCGCTGCCTGGACTCACCGGGTTCAGAAACTTGACTGCGCTGATCTCGTAGCGCTCCGGCGCAAGTCCGCTGGCAGCGGCAATGGCTTGCAGCGCCGTATCAAGCAGCACGACACCGGGCAGGATGGGCGAGTCGGGAAAATGCCCGGCAAAGGCGGGATGATCTGCGGGGACTGTCCAGGTGTGTTTCATGTGCGAGCCTGAAATAACGCCTGCAGCGCTGAGCGCGGCAGTTTTCCGGTGCTGTTGCGAGGAAGTGCATCGACAAACAGCAAAGGGCGCGGCAAAAAAACAGGATCGAGATGTTCGCGCAGTGCGGCCAGCAGGGTAGAAGCCTGCATTCCCGGCGCGACAATAGCGGCTGCAAGTCGCGTGACATGATTGCTATCGTCGGGCAGGTAAAAAGCGCCGTCGACAACGCCAGGCAGGGAATTGAGCAGGTGATCAAGACTCGCCAGGGAATGCCGTTTGCCCGCGATATTCACCAGATCGGCCGTGCGACCGTGTAGCAGGAAGAGTTCGTCGGTAATGGGTTCGATCCGGTCGTTCATGGCGATGGGTACCTCAATATGCTCGCCGCACGCGAGTACGCGGTCATCCACTACGCGCCACCTTATGCCTGGAAACAGGTGCCATGCTGCGCTTTGCGTGGGCCTGCGGTTCGCGATCTGACCCGTTTCGGTGCTGCCATAGATTTCAAAAAGCCGGGTTTCGCAGCGCGTTTCAATATCATTGGCCAGTTGGGCAGGCATCGGTGCTGTTGCGGACACCACGCCTGCGAGTGCAGGCAGCGGCAGCTCTGCATCCAGCCATGCCCGCAGATGCAGGGGTGAAGATATCAATATGCGTGGCATCGGCACCGCTGACAGAGCCTGGCAAATGTCGGCGGGGTAGAACGGCTGGGCATGACTGATGGCACAGCCGCTGCACCATGCCATCAGCAGTGTGGATTCGAATCCGTACATGTGCTGTGGCGGTACGGTGCCGACCAGGGTGCAGTCTTGTGTCAGAGGTGGCGCTGAAAATTCGGACAGTCTGTTAAGTGGTAATCTTGCTCAACCCAGCGCCGTGCGGAGCACGGCCAACAGAGGAGTAAGCACATGAAAAGGACGAGAAGGAATCACGCACCGGGGTTCAAGGCCAAAGTGGCCTTGGCTGCGATCAAGGGCGACAAGACACTGGCGGAATTGGCTGAGCACTTTGATGTTCATCCGAACCAGATTTCCGAATGGAAGCAGCAGTTACAGGAATCGGCTGCCGACGTATTTGGCGGTACGGCGAAGGCTAAGCAGGCTGAACCGGACCTAAAGGTGCTGCACGCCAAGATCGGGCAGCTGACGCTGGAAAATGATTTTTTAGAAGGGGCGCTCACCAAGGCGGGATTGCTGAGCGCAAAGCGATGATAGACCGCAATCACGAGCTGCCTGTGAAGCAGCAATGCAAGATATTGCACTTGGCGCGTTCGACCGCCTATTATCAGCCCGAGCCTGTTTCAGCAGAGAATCTGGCGCTGATGCGCAGGATTGACGAATTGCATTTGAAGTTCCCATTTGCAGGAGCCAGAATGCTCAGCCGACTGCTCAAGCGTGAAGGGCTGGCCGTGGGGCGCCGCCGTGTATCCACGTTGATGAAGCTGATGAATATCCATGCGCTGTATCGCAAGCCGAACACCAGCCGTCGTCATGTAAAACATCCGGTTTATCCTTATCTGCTGCGGACGCTGACCATTACGCGGTCGAATCACGTCTGGGCGGCGGATATTACCTACATCCCGATGAAGCGAGGCTTTGTCTATCTGTTTGCGGTGGTCGACTGGGCGAGTCGGCGGGCGCTGTCATGGCGCGTATCGAATACGCTGACAACTGACTTTTGCATCGAGGCGGTACAGGAGGCGATCAACCGCTATGGCAAACCGGAAATTTTTAACACTGACCAGGGCTGTCAATTTACCAGCACGGATAGATCGGAAGAGCGTCGTGTAGGGAAAGAGTGTAGATCTCGGTGGTCGCCGTATCATTAAAAAAAAA
>FZPY01000047.1_pt1 | contig 78345 bp, 80 predicted proteins | sample 1534801 | NCBI WGS metagenome assembly FZPY01 (sample SAMEA104161950, study PRJEB21768) | metagenome | isolation source: underground water | reverse complement strand
AGCGGTTTAAGGCACTAGTCTTGAAAACTAGCGAGGATGAGAGTCCTCCGTGAGTTCGAATCTCACCGCTTCCGCCAGACAGTCTATGTTGTTGATTATTAACAACAATATTACACAAGAAAGCCCGCAGAACGCGGGCTTTCGCGTCTCTGGCCATTCTCTGTTTTCGTATTTCCCCCTTGAATACCCACAGGAAACGGCTGCTTTCTCTGTCGTTAACATAGTCGCTACCACTTTCCGCTGAACCCTGGCTCAGATCACACGTTTGGCAGCGAGGATGCAGCGGGCATGAACGAAAAATGCCCGCCAAAGCGGGCAGTGGTTTTTCATGGAAACGTAGCTTAGTTTTACATGTCCAGCAACCGGCGCTGATCTTCCCACCGCTCAGGTAATGGAACTAAACTAAGCAGCTTTTTCGCATTCAACCCGGGAGGATGATCGCCTTTAAGGAGCCTGAGTGCAATATCAGGCGCCAGGTATGCAACATAGATGACGCGGGTAATATATGAGCTGCTCATCTTTTCCTGGGTAGCAATGGCTTGTACACCGTCATAGCGCCCGGATGTCAGACGGGACAACCAGTCATTAGCTTTGGAGATCAGAGAGCCCAACTTGGGATCTGCGGTTCCGGAACCCTCCCCGTCCTTAGGTTGAACGACAAGGCGCATTGCCTTGCCACGCTTCTTCAGTTTGACTGGTAGCTTGAACACCGCCGATGGAGCGCCTTTTGCATTATTGACCGTTGTTTTCTCGAGAAAACTGCTTACCGCTATTTCGACATGCTCGCTATGCACGCTCACACGATTCAGCACTGTTTGAAGCACATCGATCTTGTCGGGAGCGCGCCCTTCAGATAATTGCTGCGCCAAGGCTGCGGCTTGCTTAAGCTGCGATTGTGCGTCATTTTCATCGACACCGCATAACAACTCCAGAATGCGCTCCTTGTCCCTGAGAAAACTGACAACTGCGTTGATGACAACTTCTTCAATTTCGTTTGCAGGCAGACGTAAGGTGCCAATAGACATGCCTTCATCTGATGAGGGCGAGGCTGAGCCAACGTAGAAACGGTAACGAGTTGTCTTTTTCCCGCCCTGGTCAGTGGTAAACTTTCGCCCCTGATCGTCATACAGCAGGCCGGCAAGCAGGCACGATGCTACAGCCCCCCGGCGTGTCCGATGCTCTTTGAGCTTGTCTGCAAGCAGAATCTGTACTGCCTGCCATTGCACCTCATCAATAATGGCTGTATGAAGGCCATCACTGACAGTGCCCTTATGAACGATCTGACCACGGTAAACCGGATTTTTCAGTATATTTCGTAAATGTCCATGACTGAAATAACAGCCTCCGACCGGGTTATTGCGACGACTCGTTCGCGCGGGAGTAAGCCAGCCTCGCCTGTCGACTTCCTTTTTCAATTTAGCAATGTTTCCGAATTCCAGATAGAGCCGGAACATTTCACGGATACGCCCAGCTTGTGATTCGTCTATTGCCAATGAACGCTCGCAAGGCTGATATCCCATCGGAGGGTTTCCCCCCATCCACATACCCTTTTTCTTTGAAGCAGCTATCTTGTCGCGTATCCGCTCTCCGGTCACTTCACGCTCGAACTGGGCAAAAGAGAGCAGCACGTTGAGTGTCAACCGCCCCATAGATGAGGTGGTATTGAACTGCTGCGTCACCGAAACGAAAGAAACGCCGTGCGTGTCGAATAACTCAATCATTTTTGCAAAATCGGATAGCGCGCGAGTAAGGCGATCTACCTTGTAAACAACCACGATCCGGACACGTCCGGAGCGGATGTCTTCAAGAAGCTGCTGCAATCCTGGGCGGCCGGTATTACCACCCGAATAGCCGCCGTCGTCGTAACGGTTTTTAAGTGCTTTCCATCCTTCAGACTTTTGGCTGAGTATGTAGGACTCACATGCTTCACGTTGAGCATCCAGCGAGTTGAACTCTTGTTCCAGACCTTCTTCAGAAGATTTGCGTGTATAGATGGCGCAGTTCAGTATCTGGCTCATTTGCGTAATCCGAAGAATAACGGACCAGACCATCCCAACTGAGTAATCTGTCTCGTGATGGCCGTAAGGCTCCGGTAGGTTTTTCCGCCATATTCGAAGCCATGCTCCAAGACGATCACCTCATGAACTTCGCCTTTCCACTCACGGAATAGTTTTGTTCCTGGCAAGAGCGACATAACCGGTGCATGAGCAGTCCAGTACCGTATCTGGCGCGATAACTGCTTCTGCACTGCACTGGGATCGGCATCCTGTTGGTACCTGGCAGCCAGCGCACCACGCAACAATGTGACCTGTGCACTTCGTGGTGCAGGATGTCCGAAAACAGTTTTCCACTCTGCCACGAGGTCATCCCTGTTCATAGATGACAAGGTGATCATTTTTTTATCGCAGCTTTCAGGGGGCAAAGCAGAATGAAGACTCGCGGAAGACTTTCCTTTGCCCCTTCCGCGCGTACGTACTTCTAATTGGGATTTCATAGCATCTCCTGGTAGTCGGGTGGCACCATTCGCCACCTTGTACCAGTACCGCTCTATCCGCACATGAAGTCAACTCTAAAATCTATTAAAGGTCATTGCAGTTAAAAATCCTTTAAAACAGCGGTTAGACACCCCGAGAACTCGAATGCTGCCAGCCACGATTGAGCTGATCGTAGAGGATATCGGTCGCTTGGATTCGAAAGCTACTTTATGGATATTAGGGAAGTCGCTAATCAACTCATGTCCCGCTATCCAGATGAGCGAACAACCAGTATGGAATCATCACCAGTCATTATGAGTGGGGATCATCACGAATAGCAGCTACCAGTTTTCGGTTGTCCTAAACAGATAAACAAGCCATTCAGCAAGCCCGCTGTATACTTCGCAATGACAAACACCCCCACCCCGTCTTAACTTCATTGAGAGTAGCAAATGGCCGATTACGACTTCCACCAGTTATCTCCACATGATTTCGAAAATATGGCGAGAGACCTACTCCAAGCCGACTGGGGCCTCACTCTTGAAAGTTTCAAGACTGGCAAAGACGGCGGAATTGATTTCAGATATGCCAAATCTGGTTCGAGCATAATTGTTCAATGCAAACATTACGTCCGGACTGGTTTAGCGGGTCTGCTTCATGATCTCGAAAAGGAAGCGGTCAAGGTTCGCAAGCTTAAACCGCAGCGTTATGTTCTCGTAACTTCAGTGCCACTTTCGCCGACTAACAAGGATCAGATTGTCAAAATCATCGGCGCCGATGTACTGAACAGCAGCGATACATTGGGGCAAGATGATCTTAATAACAGACTTACACAACACCCAGCGATCGAAGGACAACACTACAAGCTGTGGTTAGCAAGCCGTGCAGTATTAGACCGTGTTATAAACAATTCCGTTATCACTCAAAGTGAATTCAAAGTCCGTTCAGTCTATAAAGATATTCCTCGTTACGTACAGACGGATGCTTTTCCACGCGCACTTAAAATACTAGACCATGATCGAATTGTAATTGTTGCTGGCACACCTGGCGTCGGAAAAACAACTCTTGCCAATATGTTGCTTTATGCGCATCTTGAAAAGGAATACCAAGCTGTTGTTATTCAGCGAGATATCCAAGAAGGACAGCACTTGTTTCAAGAAGGAATGAAGCAGATTTTTTATTTCGATGATTTCTTGGGTGCAACTTTCCTTGGTGATCGTGGATTAGCTCTGAATCATAATGAAGATCGTATGCTGATCGACTTTATTGCTATGATTCGATCATCACAAAAAGCGCGATTGGTTCTGACCACTCGCGAACATATCCTGAGTCAATCGCTTGAAAAATCAGAGCGATTGCGGCACTCACAGATCATTGAACACAAGTTTATTTTGCAGATATCTAATTATACTTTCGGGCAACGAGCCCAAATACTTTACAACCATCTTTACTTTAGTAACTTGCCTGTGGAATACCAAGACGAACTTCTTCGAAACGAGTTCTACTTTCAGATCATCAAACATCACAAATACAACCCGAGATTGATCGAATGGCTTTCAACATATCGCCGGGTTAAGAATGTGTCTTGCGCTGACTATAGTAATTTTGTTCTTAATCTTTTGGAAGACTCGGCAGAAATTTGGCATCATGCCTATGAGAACGAAATTAGTGACGCAGGGCGAACTCTCCTATTGGCTCTTTTTACTCTAAACGGCAAAGCTGGTTTAACCATACTGGAGAAGGCATTCACGACATTGCATACCGCTCGTGCAGAACGATATGCGTTTCAACGTCGACCTGAGGATTTCAGGATCGCCTTTCGGGAGCTTTCTGGCGCTTTCATCAAGCACACATCGGCAAACTTTGTCGAGGTTCTTGATCCGTCTGTTCTTGATCTATTAAATGCTGTGGTTCGCAACACAACAGATAACGCAATAGATTTGATTAGTGGCGCAAACAGTTTCGACCAAATAGAACGTGTCTGGTCATTTGCTAATTCAGCACAGGGTAAAAATATCATGTCGGCCTTGTCAACGAAAGCGGACCTAGTCGCTGAAAGTATCGAACCTCGTTTATTTGATACCCGTACAATGCCGATTCTGAACCAAGGTATCGCCTACATAGGAACGACGTTTGAAAAACGACTGGCTGTATTAATTGAAATTGCGGATCACTTCCAACACCCAACTTATTTGCAACTCATTAAAAAGTTATATGACAGATTAAAGGATGAATGGCTGACAGAAGCTGTCAATATCAGCGACGGTATCGAAATATTAAGATCATTTAACAGAATTAGCTGGTCTGTTCTAGATACAATCCCTGAAATTCTCTTTGGCTGCCGCAACGCAGTAATAGCTGAAGCGGAGAAAGGCTGTTCCTCGGATAATTTGAGAGACCTAATTTCAGCACTACCCAGTGAGGAGATAGAAGAATACCCTGTATTTTCGGCATTACAAAATGCTGTTGAAGCGTATCAACGCGACTATTTCAAGGAAGAGTTGCGAGAGTGCCAATCTTCGTCCCAGTTTGATGGCCTACTTGACGACCTTAAAGAATTCCACACTATCCTTAATATTGATACAACGCGCGAAATTGAAACGACGCAAGCGGCAAAAGAAGAATTTGAAGAGAACGAGTCTGCCTACGCCGACAATATGCAGGACGAATGGAAAGAGCGCAACTATGAAAGTCGCGCCGATGAGGCAAGTGTTCGTGAAATGTTTGGATCACTAACTTCCGCGCGTTAGCTGAGGGTTAACAAAACAGCATCATGCCTGCTCGGTGAACACTAACACCTTCCACTAATTATCGATTTTATCAGGGAGGTGTAAAACCAAGCAGCTTTCTCTGCTCATCCCAGTCAATCGGAAGCGGCTGATATTTTTTAAGACTCTCCAGAGTCAAACTAGCTGGCTGTCTGCCATCCAGTATTGCCCTCACAATGTCGGGAGCAAGAAAGGCCCGATAAATAATGCAGGTAACATGGGTATTGGAAATTCCTTCAGCGGCTGCAATTTCCCCGATACTTTTTGCTTTACCCGACGTAAGCCTGCCGAACCAGTCATGAGCCTTACCCAGAACACTTATCAGCCTAGCGTCAGGAGTTTGTCGTTGCGTATGCTGAGGTCCCTTAATCAATAACCGCATACCAAGACTGCAACGCATTAGCTTAGCCGGAATTGTTAAATCAATTGACTGCTGGGGTGATTTATCCTGATCACATCCCTCCTCATTATCCATCAGCTCATCAATATGAACCATGACCACAACTGATTCCGGAAAAACCTTAACCTGAGCAACCATACGCCGAACTAAGCAGCATCGTTCCTCACCATCATTTTCAAGAACTGTTGCCAGCCGATGTGCACGGGTCAGTATTGCCTGTATTGCCCCCGGTTCCGCGAAACTCAAAGACTCCAGCACTGCGTGATCATTTTTCAGCCAGTTTCTTAAAGCATCGACAACCAGAGTTTCTACTTCTTGCGCCGGAAGCCGGATTCCTTCGGGATCATGTTCACGGCTGGATTTGGTCAGGAGCTCTGACACATAGTATCGGTAACGCTTAGACTGTTTCTGGCTGTGCGATGGAACTAACCTGCGGCTCCGCCCATCAACGATCAACCCCATTAGCAAACTTCCTGATGGTGCTGTACCCCGTTGGCGTTGTCCCTGCTTGTTGCTGATCAATTTCGCCTGGACCGTATCCCAGAGTTCCTGATCAACGATTCCGGGATGCTGTCCCTGATATATTTTCCCCCTATGAGGAATTTGCCCAATATAAATCGGATTAGTCAGTATCCGGTACAGTTGCCCGCGACTGAACTGAAGGCCCCCATAGGTATTGCCGGCATTTGAAACACGATTGGGCATTAGCAAGTTTTCATCGTCGAGCTCCCGTTTCAGTTCCTGAACACTGCCGAGTTTCAGATAGCGGGTAAAAATATGCCTGACAAGTCTGGCACTGGATTCTTCAACATCAAGTGTGCGTTCATTTCCACGATATCCGATGGGAGGCGTGCCACCCATCCACATCCCCCTTTGTTTGGATGCGGCAATTTTATCCCGGATGCGCTCCCCGGTTACCTCCCGTTCAAACTGAGCAAAGGACAACAGGACATTCAATGTAAGCCGCCCCATCGATGAAGTGGTATTGAACTGCTGAGTCACGGACACAAATGACACCCCACGACTATCAAAGAGTTCGACAATTTTGGCAAAGTCTGCAAGTGACCGGGTAAGTCTGTCTACTTTGTAAACCACTACAACCTGAATACGCTTATTATCAATATCCTCTAAGAGCCGCTTCAGAGACGGACGGACCATCGTACCACCAGAATAGCCTCCGTCGTCATACATAGTCGTAAGTGCTCGCCACCCCTCGTGCTGCTGACTCAGGATGAAGGCCTCACAAGCTTCACGCTGCGCATCCAGTGAATTGAACCCTTGTTCAAGCCCCTCTTCTGACGATTTACGGGTATAAATCGCACAGTTAAGTGTTTGCCGGTTACTGCTCATTTCTTTGTTCCAAAAAATGCAGGCCCTGACCAAGGTGTGCCCGTGATCTCGCGAGCAATGGCGCTCAGGCTTTTCCATTGTTTCCCGGCGTACGAATAACCATTCACAAGGACCATCACCTGATGTGTCTCGCCTTGCCATACACGGATCAGACGTGACCCTACAGCCAGCACTTGACCGGGCTTTTTGTTTATTTGACGCCGCTGGGCACCAGAAAATCCACCCTGCGCATCGGCCTGGATTTTCCAACCCAAGGCCTGACGCATTAACTCATCCCGGCACCTTATTGGAACAGGCTGCCTGAAAACATCAACCCAATGTTGCTTTAACGCATTCCGCTCCATGGACATCAACTCAGAAAGCGTGATTTTCATACAGACTCCATTTCTGCGATGCGATAACGACGCAGCCCCTCTGCGGATCTCTCCGAAACAATGTTCAAGTTGAGTTTCTTTTTAAGCACCGCGCTGATTACCCCTCGAATTGAATGAGCCTGCCAGCCTGTAGCTATAGTCAAATCTGTTATCGTTACCCCCATTGATTGCTTCAGCATGGCAATCACCATGTCTTGCTTGCTCAAATGAACTACCGGTGCTGGAGAAACTTTTTTTCGAGGGTTCCGCTGAACAGTTTTGGTCGGTGCGGGAGGATGTTTATCCGTTTTGATATTATTAGGTTTAGTGGGGGCGATGGCGTTTGTCATATCTGTCTCCTAGTTAAGCCGGCACGAACATCGTGGCGGTGAGCTAGTAACGCTCTGAAGGCAGAACACATCAAGTTAATTTGATTACTTACACAGCACGCACACTGCGGGTGCCCCCACTTCGGCCTAAGATGCCCTTCATGCCGTTGTGCTAATATGACTGCTGTCGGCAAGAACGGACATTACTACTTTGGGCTAACACTTACTATCCATCAAAACCTTTACGTAGCAGCCTTTAAATTTCAACAATGATAAAAACTGTTTTCTGGTCGTGGCAGAGTGACCGGCTGTCAGCTGTCACGAAAGACTTTATTAAACTAGCCCTCAGCCAAGCGCTAAAGAAGGTTGCCGCAGAGCTGGAATTGGAAACGGCCCAACGGTTTGAACTAGATCACGACACTAAGGGCGAGGCTGGGCTGGTTGAGATCGTCGCAACGATCTTCAGAAAGATCGATGAATGCGAGGTGTTCGTCGCGGACATCACGCCAGTGGCCGTTACTGTATCAAATGCGGTGGAGAAAATGATCCCCAATCCAAACGTAATGATCGAACTTGGATACGCGCTTCGCGAGTTGGGGCACCAGCGAATCATCACCGTCGCAAACTTGGCATTCGGTGGCAGGCCCGAAGATCTTCCTTTTGATCTGAGGCATCGACGCGGGGCGATCACTTATTCGCTTGAGAATGCAGATGACCCATCCCTAGAGAAAAAACGGAAGGCACTTGTCGAGCAGTTGGCAGGAGCTCTGAGGATCAATTTGGAAGCTCCTAGAGAGGACCGAATGATAAAAAATCCACTTCCGGCTTTGTCGCTAGAGGCTAGCGATAAAATGTCCGAGGTCGCGCTCATTCAGCAGAATTCGACTTTGGAGGGGATTCCCTCTCTTGCCGACATCAAGGCTAAAACGCCTGTAAAATCGAAAGCCAGCCAAACTAAATCGGAGTCATCCCCTCAGTTTTCTGTCTTCGAATTCATTCAGCCAATTGGCATCGGTAGTCGTCAAGAGCGCGTCAAGTCATTTATAGAATGGACGCAAGAGGAACTTGAGGGCTACAACAAGCGTGTGCAACAATACCATGATCGGTATGCGACGTACCTCGAAGCCGCCAAGGAACACAGACTGCTTCTGCAGCGCACCATTGTCGTGGAGCTTGTAGTGGTGAACAGCGGAACACGGCCGGCAACCGATGTGCGATCAAGTATTAGCTTTCCTCCGGAGATACTTATCTATGAGCACGATGACTTGCCTAAGCCACCCGCTCCACCGAGCCCTCCTCCCTTTGCCCCACACGGGGTCAGCAATGCAACGGTAGTGCATAGCTCACATTCCCATTTCGGGAGTTTTTTAGATAAGTCTCATCGCATTGCCGATGACCACAGGTCTATAGACGTTCAACTCTCGAAGCTTCAACACGGTTATAGCAAAACTTTCAGCTCTTTCACTCTCTTACTTGCCTCGAAGCATGACATCAAGAGTTTTGACGCCGATTACTACATCACAGCTGATGAATTGCCGTTGACGAAGAAGGGGAAGTTGCGTTTCGAAGTTAAACAATCTGATTCGTAGCCTATAGAGAGGACTGTAGCGAAGATGTGACGAACGAGACAGTAATGCATACTGTATGCTGGACATAATTTCTGTGGCAGTCTGAAGTGCTGGCTCCAGTTCATGAGACGATTATGCCCCCACACTACTACGCCGTACCGCCTCAGACGCACGGAAATCGTATGCTTGTTTCCCCTAGAGATAACTCAGGCTTGCACTACGGATAAGGGTCAACGCCCCGAGCCTCGATTCCAAAGCCAGCGATCACACATCGATTGCGCTGACTCAAATACCAAACAAAATTGATTGGGCATTCGAGTGTATGATATCGTTCCAGATTTCAGTCGCTTTTAGCATTCAGCGGATCGAGGAAAATCCTAACTTGGCAATCGGCGATATATATGATGACTGGAATAGCGACGAAATCAGCAACAGTTGTGACTGCGACTCAATGCAGAGTAAAAATTACCAATGTGCGGGTTTCAAACTTTCGTTCACTCGAAAACATTGAGGTCGGACTGGATGATTTGACAGTTCTCATTGGAGCCAATAATGCTGGAAAAACTAGTTTTTTGGATGCTCTATATGCAGCAATTGGCGCTGGCAGAAAACAACTTGGGCAGGATGATATCCGCTTGGCGCCAGGTGAATCATTAGCACCAAAATCACGAGAAGTTGTGATAGATGTTCGCATACAACCAGTGGGTACCGGTGGAGCTCACCTCGAAAACTTTCCTTTGGGAAGCTATTGGACAAGTCTTTGGGGTAACGGGATAGCTCAGGATCTTGAGAGTTTCAACGAGTTTGTAGCGATTAGAACAACGCTGTCTTGGAATCTAGGGAAGGCGGATTACTCCCTTCGCCGTGAGTTTTTGAAGGAGTGGCGTCCATTTGCCGATTGGCTCAATCTTCCAGCACCAACAGACAAAAAAGTGGTGAATGCAGATATGGTGGAGCCGATTGCGCTTCATTACATCGATGCTAAGCGCGATCTGGACGAAGACCTGCGAAAACAGGGATCATTCTGGCGCAAACTTACCGAAGATCTTGGGTTGAGCGATGCCGATATTGCACAAATTGAGGATGATTTAACTGGGTTGAATCAACAGATCGTCGGCAAGAGCGGCGTGTTGCAGCATCTGAAAACTAATTTAGCCGACATGCAGAAGGTAGTTTCCGCCGACAGTGCCGGTATAGATATAACGCCAGTATCGCGAAAACTGAGAGATATGGCCAAAGGAGTAGATATTTCCTTTGCGACCACAGGATCTCAATCATTCCCATTGACGCGGCATGGAATGGGAACAAGGAGCCTTGCCTCTCTGTTGGTTTTCAGAGCATTTGCTTCTTGGCGGTCGGAGCAAGCCATAAAGGCGTCGAATCAGATACACACATTTCTTGCATTGGAAGAGCCCGAGTCTCACCTACATCCGCAGGCACAACGATCACTTTTTACTCACATAAAGAGCATTCCTGGTCAACGAATCGTGAGTACGCATTCCCCTTATTTTGCAGGGCAAGCCAACCTTTCCGATCTAAGGTTATTCAGAAAGCACGGTGGCAATACCATTGTCACGCAACTCGATCTGTCAGCTCTAACGCCGGAGAATATTCGGAAGTTGCAAGCTACCGTTATTGAGAGCCGTGGCGATTTATTGTTCGGTCGCGCAGTCGTCTTTTTCGAAGGCCAAACCGAAGAACAAGCGTTGCCGGTATGGGCTGAAAAGTATTGGGGAACCAGTATCCACGAACTCGGTTTCAGCTTCGTTCGTGTTAATGGAACGGACTATTTTCCGTATCTCTGGCTTGCGGAGCAACTGGAAATCCCATGGTATGTTTTTGCAGATGGTGAAATCAAACCATTAATAGATCTTAATGATGCATTGAGAAAGCTTGGCAAAGTTGAGGCATTGAGCTGTCCGAACGTCGTAGTCATTCCGAATGGAAATAATTTCGAGCAACAACTCATTGCGGAAGGATATCTACCGGAGATAGAAGCAACTCTAAATGAAGTGCATGGGAGCACAACCTATCTCGATACGTATATCAGTGATAATCAAGGGTTGCCGCGAGCCAAGAATAAGGGCATCCGCGATTATAATGTTGCCAATGGTCGAAATGTCGCAGCTCTTGACGCGCTCAAGAATCTGAAAACTCGGATGGCTAGACCAATAGCAACGACCATCTCGGACCTGCCTGATGCAGCACGCCGCTTCCCCCTGAAAATCGGTGAGCTGTTGGCGGCCATAGGTGCCGCTCATGGTCTGGAAAAAATTTAGGAGCTTTGATGACGCGCATAAGACTTTCCCCACAGCAAGCTCAGGTCGTTGAACATATCGACGGCCCGTTGCTTGTGGTCGCGGGGCCTGGATCGGGAAAAACTCGCGTTCTCACGGAGCGGATTCGTCGCTTGCTAACGTCTGTTCCTGGGCACTTCCGCGTTCTCGCCCTGACATTCACCAACAAGGCTGCCAATGAAATGAAGGATCGCCTTGATGATTTGGGAGATGCAAGACAACGCGCCGTCATAAGCACCCTCCACAGCTTTTGTCTCGACCTGCTGGCCGAACGGGGGAAGCTGGTCGGTGTTGATGGCCTCCCCAATATTTTTGAGCAATTTAAGGATCGCAAGGAAATCCTCTTAAAGGCTGCGGCCCAAGACCCGTTGCTATTCGATGAGTTAGATCAGTTGGAGGATTCCAAAGCACGCAACAAGAGGATGGACGATTGGCTGTTGAATATTTCTTGGGTGAAGGCTCACCCACTTACCTGTGTCATCGCCCCTGATGACGAAGTGAGCCGTCATGTAATCGAAGCCTATGATGCGGGCTTGAGAGCTTGCAATGCTTATGACTTTGACGACCTGCTGCTGCTTGCCTACAGACTCTTGACTGGCTATCCCAAGATTGCGGACTTCTACCGTCGTCTTTATAGGTTTATCTGCGTTGATGAAGCGCAAGACCTCAATGAAGCCCAGTATGCGGTCATAAGGGCGCTCTGCGGTGGGGATTATAAGAACGTCTTGATGGTTGGGGATCCCAAACAATCGATATACGGATTTAATACTTCCAGCCCTGACTATATGTGGAATTTTCGAGACGAATTTAAGGCCCCCCAGATTGATCTCACTGAAAACTTCCGGTCATCTAGTGCCGTTGTGAATGTTGCGCGTTCGCTTGAACCGAACTATTTGGTGGCAGCTCAACTTCCGATTGTTGGTTCCGCAACTATGCTGGTCGGCACAGACGAAGTAGACGAGGCGAGCAAGGTGGTTGATGAAATCCAGCACTTGATGGTTTATGGGCATGCAGATGTCGAGGGACCCATTACCCCATCAAGCTGCGCGATCCTTGGCAGGACCCGTTATGCGCTACTGGCGATAGAAAAGGAAATAAAATCCCGGAATATCCCTTTTTACAAACGTCTCACGGCCAACCACGAGAACGTGTCAGACACTGTAGATGAATTCCAACTTAGCTTGCGCGTACTCGCCAATCCACAAGACCGCCTACATCTGGCTGCGCTGACCAAGAAATGGAAAATAGCCGACCCGCTTGGCGGTTCACCTTTAGATGAGCGTGGAGCCCTAGCTTTGATATCCGGTTATGCCTTGGTTTCAGGACTTGACCGTGCACAAGCTGTGACAGAGGCCCTTCAAGCGGTGGTTGCCCAGACTCAACGACTTGACCTGATGCCTGGGATAAAGGTTTTGCGTAGTTTCGCAGATACGCTCGTAGAGGAAGAACGACTCGAAATATATGAGGATACTGCCGTTTTTGAAGAAGAGTGGGATCAATATCTGCGTTCTGATGGCACCACCCGTACACTGGCCAGTTTTATGAGTAGCAAAGCTCTTGGCGCAACCCAGCAAGCAGCCCGTGATGGTATTGCGCTACTTACGGTTCACTCTTCCAAAGGCTTGGAATTTGATGTGGTTTTTGTAGCTGGAATGGCTGAGGGGGCATTCCCAGACTACAGGGCTGTTGGTAAGCAGAAAGAAATGGCGGAAGAGGTACGTAATGCTTTTGTGGCGGTAACACGCTCGAAGCGCCTGCTTTATCTTTCATATCCACAGCGTCGAATAATGCCCTGGGGAGATTCCAAGTTTCAACAACCATCGCAATTTATAAAGCGAGCAGGACTGAATTCGTGACAGTGGCAACCAAGTTTAGAATTCCCAAGTTGAATATTGCCCTATTGCCCGTTCTTTGTGGCTTGGACTTCATCCACTTTCATAGATATTTATTGCAGGCCTCAGCCGACACCTCAGCAATGAACGCGCCGCAGCTAAGCGGGCGTTAGGGTGCTTCACAGCTCGACGCATTAACAGCGATTCGGCGCACGATCGCCGACGCAGGAAGCGAGCGGAGCAAAATCCAGCAAGCAGGCTCTCGTGAGGGAGGCGGCCATGTATTGACGTGCAATGTCATGGGTAAGTGCGGAATGGTAGTCGGGTTCCACGCGGCGCGACGGTGGACTAGTTCGCCATCGACAAACCACCGAATCTCGCACGGGTCCCATTCGATCGCAAATTGATGGGGGACTTTTAACGCGTCGCAACCCAATGGAATGGCTACGGGCGTTACCCGATAGGTGGCTTTATTGTAGTGCCAAACGTAAGCGTCCAGCAGTCCCATCTTGAATGAGTAAGCGAAAGATAAGAGCATGGTGTCCACCTAATTTAAGTGGACACCATCATGAGCACTACGAATCCATCACCTCGCCGACGCACGTATACAACCGAGTTCAGGCAAGGACTGGTCGCACAATGCCAGCCTGGCGTATCTGTTTCAAGAATCGCGCTGGCGCACGGTATCAATACCAACCTACTGCGCAAATGGATCGACCGCTACCGGAATCAGCTGCCAGCACCTGTCTCAGCAGAACCTTCAAAACTGGTTGCTGTTCAAGTCGAATTGCCTGTAAAGGCTCAGGCTGAAGCCGCTTGCCGTGAGACCATTGAGATCAGTCTGACCAAGCGCACCACGCACATCAACATCCGCTGGCCAGGCAATCAAGCGCAAGCATGTGCCGCATGGTTAAGTGCGTGGCTTAAATGATCCAACCGGAACAGATATTCCTGCACGCGGAACCCGTAGACATGCGCTGGAGCATGGATCGCTTGTCACTGCTGATTCAGCAGATTGACGGACGTTCTCCCTGCGATGGCACAGCCTATGGATTCACCAATCGCAATTACTCCCGCCTGAAGCTATTGATCTGGGATGGCACCGGCGTCTGGTTGTGCCATCGTCGCCTGCACAAGGGACGTTTTAATGGCCTGCACCCGGTGAAACCTTGTTCCAAATGAGCACGGAACAATGGCGTTGGCTGACAACCGGAGTGGACTGGCAACGGCTGTGTGCATCACCCTCCGTGCAGTGGCGGGTTTAGCGCCTAACCACCTGATGTTGAGTGAGTTTCTTGGCTGGATTTGATATAATCAAGCCCATGAATTCACTGGATAAAACCGATCATTCTGTCACTTCTCAGTCTCGCGATGACGAGATTGCCCGTCTCACCGAACTTGTTCAGTCGCTGAATTCAACGCTCAAAACACAAGATATCAAGATTCAGGCACTGATCCAGGAAGTGGCTTATCTGCGCCGCATGCGTTATGGCGTCAAGAACGAAGCAATGAGCGCCGAACAGCGCTCATTGTTCGAGGATGATGTGGTTCAGGATATCGCCGCCGTTGAAGCCGAGTTACCCGCAACGACTGCCGCACCGAGAACGCGTGCAGGTCGCCAGACCTTGCCCGAACATCTGGAACGCGTTGAAGTGCGCCACGAACCGGATTCCTGTACCTGTTCCGCCTGTCAATCCGATCTGGTCAAGATTGGCGAAGATGTCAGCGAACAGCTGGACATCGAACCGGCGCGCTTTTTTGTGATTCGCCATATTCGCCCGCAGTATGCCTGCCGTAAGTGCGAAACCATCACTGCTGCACCAGTTGCCCCCGCCGTCATTGACGGCTCACTGGCAGCGCCCGGATTGCTGACTTGGGTGGCCACCAGCAAATATCTGGATCACCTGCCGCTGTACAGACTGGAACAGATTGCCGCCCGGCAACAAGTCAATCTGTCGCGCAGCACCATGAGCGAATGGATCGGTCGCATGGGCTTTGCCCTGCAACCCTTGGCAGACCGGTTATCTGAACTGCTCAGGCAACGGCAAGTGCTGCATGCCGACGAAACGCCGGTGAAACAGCTGGATCCGGGGGCTGGAAAGACCAAGCGCGCTTATCTTTGGAGCTACCGCAGCAATGATCTGGATGAGGGGCCGCCGATCGTGGTGTTCGATTACCAGTGCAGCCGATCCGGTCAGCATGCGCGAGACTTTCTGCATGGCTGGCAAGGAAGTCTCATGGTCGACGACTACGGCGGCTACAAGAAGATGTTTGCCGCCGATGCACAATTTGCTGTTACCGAGCTTGGCTGCTGGGCGCATGCCCGGCGCAAATTCTTCGACCTTCAGGTCAGTGGCGCACATCCACAGGCGGCGGAAGCGTTGCGGCGTATTGCCCAACTTTACGCTGTTGAAGCAGAGGCTCGCGAAATGGATCATGCGGCCCGTGGAGAACACCGCCAGAAAAACAGCCTGCCAATACTGGTGGACATGCACGACTGGCTGATCCGCTTGCGCATCAAAACGGCTGACGGCAGCGGACTGGCTCGTGCGATCGACTACAGCCTGCATCGTTGGCCCAGCCTGATTCGCTATGCACAGACCGGCAATCTACCCATCGATAATAACCCGGTGGAAAATGCGATCCGCCCGATTGCACTGGGTAAGAAGAACTGGTTATTTGCAGGTTCAGAACGCGCCGGTAAGCGAGCGGCAGCGATTCAAAGCCTATTCGCTACGGCAAAACTCAACGGCATCGAGCCATCTGCCTGGCTGAAAGATACGCTGGAAAAACTCCCCGTCTGGACTATGCGCCGCATCGACGAACTTCTGCCGATCAAACCAGCGGCATAAATTGGCTCACCTGAACAGGTGGAGCGTCCGGACGCATACTGCCAAACAATATTGGCAACGGGAAGTACAAACTCTTCAAGGACGCAGTGCATGGATACATTAGCATTCCTGAAAAACACTGTAATCAATTAATCGACACACCACATTTCCAGCGATTTAGGCGTATCGAGCATGCCTCTATGCGAACCCTTTAGGTTCGCCCTCAAAGTTTTTGTCAGAAATAACGCTTCAAACTGTTCGGACAGATGACGGCGGAATCGGTACAGGAATTGTTGGTACCCCTAATTGGTGACGTCGCGACAGGTGTAAATGCGATCCGCTGCAAGTCGTTCCTGAACACTAAAAATCCAACCTTATACAAAATTGGCTTCGATTCACGTTGAAGAATGTACCTATGCCAGAGTTCTGCATAAGTAACATATAATTCTACATTCCCTCAAGCTGCTTCAATATTGAATCCGAGATGACGACATGACCGTATTGGCGATATTTCACGATCTTGGTTTGGCTTTTTCCGACGTTATGTTGTCCACTGACAAGCCAGGAGAACACCTGTCGTTACCATCTACTGGACATACACGTAACTTAAAAACGAAGCTGCCACTTTCTCCCACTAGGCTCGTTAGGAAATTCTTCAGAGTTTCCCATCAAGGAAAGACTGGAATGTTCCTTGTCGCCGGTACTGTCACGCACATCAAACAGCTCGTTCTAAACGTCAAAAGAGTTAAAGACCATTCACGTCAACTGCCAGAAAAATATATAAGTCACCTTTGCCTCAACGAGGCTACTAGCGTAATTCATGTAGCATGCGTAATGACCGAGGATGAGGGCTACGCTGAATTCGAGATTGTCGGCGTCATCAATGGAGTCACCTTTTCTAGACTATGTGATGAAAACCGTGCACTAGATTGCGCACCGTACTTTGGTATCACGAGGATGGCGGGTAGTGGAGCGGCTGACCTCCATCGTTGGGTCTGCGAGCGAGGCACTCAGTACGTTGAGCGTGAGCTTGTACACGACACGCTAGAAGTGAAGACGGATCGTAGCATTAACATGATCCCATCGCTTCTGTTAGAGGAAGATACCCGCTCAACTCTTACGACGATTAGCAAAGGAGTAGGAGGGTATTATGAGTCTTATTATTTAGGTCAAGAAACCATTGAGCCACTCAATTCTGTTTTGACGGTCTTCGCAGCGATAAAAGGCAAGGGAGGTCAGTCATTTCTTGAACTGCGCCGTGTTTTTTACCATAGCTACGTCGCAGATTGGCTTCTCGTAATATCGCTGATTAATCTCCCGGTGCAACTTTACCCGGGAAGTGATAAAGTTTTCCCATTCGAGCACTTTGAATTGTTCAAGATACCACCTCTCCTTGAAGAAGGAAACGAACCAAATTGGACGGTATCAAGGCTTGCAATCGAGATGAATTCGGCAGAGAACTTTCGCCTTACGCTTTACAGAGAGGAGGAAGTCGAAGACAAAATATCGAAAAGGTTCTCAGAAGGAGCTGATGGTCGGCGGCTGTTATCCGTAAAGGTTGTAAACAAGAGTGTCGTGCTATCTATTAACCAAGATAACTTCCTCTATTACACAGACAGGTTTCGATCTAATTTACCAGCCAACAAAGTTATTACTCTTGTGATGTCAAACAGCGAGCAACACTTTCCAACTTAAGGGTGGAAACAGCGTCCAATAGTTTTCATCTCAGTATGTAACCATCCGGCTTTTTAGCCGAAGGGCTGGAGTGTTTTTAATTGACCGTTTACAAAATTAAGCCCCCGTTGTCTATACAAAATCAACCCCAGTTCAAGTCAGTCGTGAGACTCAATCTGGCGTAACAAAAGTCAGCCAACACAAACCTGCGCGAACTGCGCTTTGCACAGGGCAGTTACGTAAGGCATTGGCCTAGTACCAGACAAATTCTGATTGAACCGAAAGGGCAGCTTTATCCGAGCACGGGACACTCAGTCCAGCTCAAGAAAAAGTCCTTCAGGCGCACCAGTATTCAGCCTTATGTAGCGTGCGGCAAGGCTGAATACCAGTCACATCCACTTATGACACACAAGTCCCGATTCCCCAAAAACTCGATTTCATCAAAAATTAGCGGGGGGGGGGGCCAATAATGATAACAGGGAAGAACACCCTCCCCCGCTTATCTTTCAAGGGTGCAAATTGCCTTGTACCTCTCAGCTTATTTGTATTTTTCCACCGAGCGCATGATTCTGTCCATTTCCTTATCGGACTCACTGTGCACAAAGGCGGAAATTGCTTTGTAGCCAATATAAAACACCAGAATAAAAATAATCAAACGCCATGCGGCATTTTTTTGAGGATCAGTGCTGAACACAGCCTGTTTGCAGCGGGGGCACAGTTTGGCTGCGTCCTGAATTTGCTCAGCGCAGTAGGGACAAGTTTTCATCGGTTTCTCCAGCGATGGTTAAAAGTCTGACAAGACATCAGTGTTGTTCTGAATATTCCGGCGCATAGTGATTCAGGATGACGTTACTCGTCTGATCAGCTTTTACCTCGACAATATCACCGAGTATGCCGCCCTGACTGCCAAAATACGGCACCTCCCAGATCAGGATTGTCCTTACAAAGTATTTACCGGCTGGTAATGTTCCGAATGTAAATTTTCCCGAGCCATCTGCGATGGTCGTTTTGCGAGCCTTTTGAAAATTCCCCGAAGGTGGTGTGAAATCCTTGGCCGTAAATTTGGTGCCCGCTTTTTGCCACCATTCAATTGAAGTTGAGGTCACCGGATCAAGCGTAACAGGCTGACCAGCCGCAGGCACTACCCCACCACCCTTCTGCGTCAAAAATGCCTGCCCGGTCACTGCCCCGGTGCCGGGTGTCAGATAAGTTGCATATTCAACTGCTTCCTTTTCTGGTGCAGCACCATTCCAGACAGGAGGTGCAACCGGTGCCGATGCGCACGCTGTCAAAGTTACAGCCAATACTGCAGATGCCAAAATTGTTTTACTCATAGTTACCTTTTTTCCCTTTTAGTTAATTTCAGGAGCGTATGCACACTTCGCGCCTCACACCTTCCTTACGTTTCACATCATCTTTTTACCCGACATCAATCGTGTAGCGACGATTTTAAAGGTAACGGCAAACAATTCAAGCGTTATACGACTATTATTTTAATTTATATATACCTCAAGCGCCCTGTTGACTGCTATCCCACTATGAGAAATTACCCTGCACAGGGGGATAAGACGTGGAAACGAAACAACGTATCGGAAGAAGAATCAAGGAACTGCGTAAGCAGACAGGAATGACACAAGAACAACTTGCTGATCATGTACACATTGACGCACAGCATATGTCCAGACTGGAACGCGGGGTATATTTCCCCAGTCTTGAAACCCTGGAACTCATTGCGCAAAATCTCGGGGTACTGCTGAAGGATTTGTTTGTATTTCCCGAAGATGAAACCGCTGACATGCTGCGATCCAGACTGATTCAGAACATCAGCATCATGGATGAACAGGAGTTGCGCCGGCTTGCCAAGCTGACCAGACCACCCTTGGCGTAACCTACTCCTCTGCGATCTCACCAACTTTGATGCAATGGCCCTGTTCAATCAGGCGGATAAGCCTCCTGTCCAGATAACAATTCAGCTCCATTTCTGCCTGAGCGTCTTTAGTCATCCTATTTTCCCCATAAACCTGACGACGGCTGTCTGGCTCATGGCAAACCAGAACCTCGGCAGTCTGCTGCAGCGGATATACCGCAATTTCCATTTCAGGTGTGGGGATCCAATCGCCTGACGTCGATTTATAGTATTGGGCCAGGATGATGACTATGCAGATTTGCTGTTTGCTCTGCACATCCAGATACAAGGACTCCCCATTGGCAATTACGGATAATCCCTTAGTCCCTATGACAAACAAATCAGGAATGAGGTTTTTCAAATTATGAAACAGGCGGGTATAAATTTCCCGGCTGGGGTCCTCAGTAGCCATGCTTAGCACCTCCGGCACAAGATTCTGAAAACCCCACAAAACTACTCCGGATAAAAATCCTGCACACATCCTCGTTTCTACTGGCTTCTGTGAACATTTTTGCTCCTTGCCCGCCACCAATAATGTAGCGGCAGGCAAGTAACGCTCTTCACCGGACAAACATCAAGTTATTTCAAAAAAGCCATCCCCAATCCCACCATTACCACTTTTCTGCTAACAGAGGGTTACCGTACTTTGCGAGTTAACCATAGGCTCTGCCCAACCGACAGCCTGCGTGATGCTGTCAACCTGATCATCAAACCGCCCATTCGGGAAGTTGACCAGCTCTGAAATCAATGGCTCCACCCAGTCGTTTTGGCCAGAACGACTCACAATATGCAAACGCTTCTCTTGAAGAACAGGAAGAATTCGTGCAACCCGCACAACCTTTTCATCCCTCGGGTTGTTATGAAAGCACCTCACCTGATTCTTTCGCAAATAATAAATGAGCGAAGTGCCAACGCTGGCATTTTCGACGATGAAGGTAATCTCCTTTCCGAAGCGTTTAACATATGCCTCAGCTTTCTTCTTCAGCGTTTCATAATCCCAGCGGCCTCGCTCAGCCTCCACTACATAATGCTGGCCGTCATATGAATAAATCAGGGTGATCGCCGTATAGTCAGCGGTATCCGATGTTGATGCAGCCGCATCGATGCTTACAATCAACAAACCATTCCGATTAAATTGAGGGGCTGCCGGTATGATATTGAGCCATTTGCGCTTGATCATATTGCCATCAGGTAACTCAGGGCGCTGTTGGTATTGGGCCGCAAAGTTAAAGGCGCCAATCTCACCTCTCATTTTGTTGAGAGTTTCAACACCTTCGCGCTCTTCGTGCAAAGCTGTCCCAGCCTCCCTGAAATAGGTTTCCTCAGGCCCAATCTGCACAAATTCATCAACGCTGGCAATGGCCGGCAATGCCAGCTTCCGAAATCCGCCGCTGTTTTCCACAAAGCCGGTCAGGTCGTTTACGTGGAGTCGCTGCATGACCAGGATCAACACGCTGCGCTGCTTATCGTCCAGCCGGCTGAGCAGCGTGCTCTTGTACCACTCATTCGTTGCCTGACGCACCTTGTCGGACAGTGTATCTTCGGGCTTGATCGGGTCATCAATAATAATGAAGTCTCCACCCCGGCCAGTCAGAGTGCCCCCAACCGATGTGGCATACCGGTATCCTCCCAGATCAGTGACAAACTCCGTTTCAGTAGATTTTTGCACACGTACCTGCGGAAATACTTTCTGATACCAGACACTCTCCACGATACGCCGAAAATCACGTGCCATCATTCTGGCCAGATCATCAGAATAGCTGATGCAGATGATCTTTGCCGAGGGATCCCGCCCAAGAAGATAGGCAGGAAGCACCACCGAAGCGATGAACGACTTAAGATGTCTCGGCGGCATGTTTAGAATAAGCCGCTGCATCTCCCCATGTATGCACTGCTCCAGATGATAGACAATGGCATCAACATGCCAGCTGTCCAGAAATTCCTTGCCGGGATAGAGTGTGGTAAAGGACTGCAGCAGAAATACCTTCAGATCCACCCCCACAGCCGCAAAGTACGCTTTCAGTTCCAAATCGTTCATATTGTTACTCCTCTGAGTTTTTCCTGGTTGATTTCTTTGATGAGCTCTTTTCACGCTTAGCCATAAAACTGTCCAATATCGCTGAATAATCACCGGGCAGCATTTCTTCTGTATCCGTCTCATCGAACTTGCCATGACGTCGCATGATTTCGACCATAGTCATCAAGGTTCGCTGGTTACCTTGCAGCGTATCGGCAACCAGTCGCTTGACCACGGCCTGCATGCGTGTAATTTCCTTTTTCCTACCGTTTTCATTGACGGTGATCTTCTGATCCAACTCCTGTTCGAGCAGCGTCAAGAAATTTTTTGAACCCTTGGGACGACCGCTAGGATTTCCGGATTGCCCCTTCTTGAACTGACCTACCTTAGGTGGCCGACGATAGCCAATTTCATAGGTGTCTTTACTCATGATGTCCTCCCTGTTAAGCCGTTAGCGACAGACGAACCGCACGAACCTCATCCCAACTCTGCCCCGTTGACTCAAGGATCGCCTGCTTTCCTGTAATTCTTTGCCAGCGTGCAATGGCCACATCCACATACTGAGGATCAAATTCGATCGCACGGGCATATCGCCCGGTACGCTCTGCGGCAATCAGAATAGTTCCGCTGCCAGCGAACGGATCCAGTACAATACCCTTACGATGACTGCAGTCACGCAAGGCATCAGCGATCAGGCTGACTGGCTTGACGGTCGGATGCATGGACAGCAGTTCGTAGCCCTTTCCCTTGAAAGTGTTAACACCGGGATAACTCCAGACGTTAGTCCGGTATCTCCCATGCTGTCCCAGCTCGAAGTTGTTGATATGCGGGGCGTCGCCCTTTTTGAACACGAACACAAGCTCGTGCATGCTGCGATAAAAACTTCCCATGCCCCCGTTGTCTTTGGCCCATACACACAACTGGCGCATTTCACCAAAAACCGGACTCGCAGCATCAAGCACTTCCCGCATGTGACGCCAGTCCATAAAACTAAACAGAATGGCACCGTCCTGCATAACAACGTGCATGTGGGAGAACATGGTATTCAGAAACACAGTGAATTCGCTTTGAGTCATCTCGCCGGAGGCCATCGCAAACTCTTTATGTTTAACCTTGCCACTACCGCTGCTGACATGTCCTTTAATTTTTACATTGTAAGGAGGGTCCGTAACGACCAGCTGCACCAGCAGCCCCTGCAACAAAATCTCGTAGTTAGCTGCATCCAGTGAGTTGCCACACAGCAGCCTGTGATTGCCGAGTACCCAGAGATCACCCAAGCGGGAAACAATCTCAAACTGCACGTCCTCAGGTTTAAGATCGTCGGGGTCAGCAGACTCTGGCTCTGGCGAGTCGTCGAACATCAGGTCAATCTCAGCAGTACTGAAGCCCGTCGTCTCAATATCAAATTCCTCATGCATGAGAAGGTTCAGCTCAGACTTAAGCAAACCCCCATCCCATTTGGATTGTTCTGCGATTTTATTGTCAGCGATAACATAGGCGCGCTTCTTTGCCTGACTCAGCCCTGATATTTCACGTGTTGGTATCAACTCCAGCGCAAGTTCCTTTGCGGCCATGACACGTCCATGACCACTCAGAATCACGTTATCTTCATCGATCAGTACAGGTGCGGTGAAACCGAACTTCCTGATGCTGGCTTTGATTTTTGCCAGCTGCTTGTCGGAGTGTGTTCTTGGGTTTCCTGGCCATGGCTTCAGCATGCTGAGGGGTTTTTCGACAATCCCATTGCCACTGGAAGCCAATATTTCGGGCTCATTACTTTCTGCTTTGTTCATTCCAAATTCCTTTGCATAGTGGATATGACACGCTAGGGCAGATGGATGCAGAAAACAAAAACGCCATGAAGGGCGATTTCTGTCGGATTCCGACATCAATCTGCCCTCCATGGCGTGTCTGATTGTGGGTTAAATTCAATCCTGATTGCTTTGGATTTTCTCTAACCAGAGCAAAATATACTGCAGATAATTGCGATTCTCAAGCGAAAAAATTACATTTTTTTCAGGCAAAAGAAAATTCCCTGTTAATTCCCTGTTATTGGTAAATATCGGAAAAACAAAAAAATGACAGGCGACGAACTGGAACAGTTACACAGCAAAAAATCGGTATTTGAAGCAAGTTTTAAATCGGGTGTGTGGCTGAATGGCCATCATAAAGTTTGTACTCACTTGCTGTCAGGTTCTTTGATATAAGTTCAATCCCGACCAGCCTTAAATACTTAAGAAACTGTTATTTACAAGTGGAACTCGCTGCCTGCGGGGCTCAGTATGAGCGGATCTGTCACCGGAAACACCTTCTGGCAGCAGTATGATTGATTCGACAAAAAGGGAAATCTGAGTGATAATCCGTCACACAATTGACCCAGATAAAACCCGCACATGAACCCCCAGCAAGAAGATTTAGCACTGCTAAAATCCCTGTTAGAAATTTACGATCAGAAATACATCGGCAGCTATCTGAATGAAGTCTCACCGGGAGAATGGTGCCGTGAAACCATTAACCGCTGGATGAACGGGAAAGCCTCTCCCCGCCTCAGCCATCATGAGCTTGAGTCACTGAAAAAGCTGCTCCCCACCCCCCCGGCAAATCACCCTGACTATGAGTTTGACTTCATTGACCTTTTTGCAGGAATCGGAGGTATCAGGCGCGGATTTGAAGCAGTCGGTGGACGCTGCGTGTTTACCAGTGAATGGAACAGCTATGCGTTAAAAACCTATAAAGCGAATCATTATGCTGATCCTGCCTTTCATTCGTTTAACGAGGATATCCGTGAAGTTACGCTGAGTCACAAAGAAGACGTCTCACCAGATGAAGCTGCATTAAATATCGACCGGATGGTTCCGGATCATGATGTTCTGCTGGCAGGTTTCCCCTGTCAGCCATTTTCTATTGCGGGCGTCTCAAAGAAGAACGCGCTGGGCCGTGCTCATGGTTTTGAATGCAAAACACAAGGCACTCTATTCTTTGACGTGGCACGGATTATTGAAGTCAAACGCCCTGCTGCATTTCTGCTTGAAAACGTAAAAAACCTGAAAAGCCACGACAAAGGCAGAACATTTAAGGTCATCATGGAAACGCTTGATGAGCTCGGTTACTGGGTTTCTGATGTTGACGTCACAGGAACCCCGGATCCGAAAGTCATTGATGGCCAGCATTTTGTTCCGCAGCACCGCGAACGGATTGTCCTTGTAGGTTTCCGCCGCGACTTGGGAATACACAAAGACTTCACCCTCCGCAATATCGATCAGTTTTTCCCGAAGAAAAAGCTCAGACTGGGCGACATCCTCGAAAAGCAGGTTGATGAAAAGTACGTCCTGACGCCAAAACTCTGGGAGTATTTGTTTAATTACTCCATCAAACACAAAGCCAAGGGGAATGGTTTCGGGTACGGACTCGTTACGGGGAAAGATATAACCCGCACCCTGTCAGCCAGGTATTACAAAGACGGTTCCGAAATTCTGATTGATCGCGGGTTCAATTCGGCCAAGGATCTCCATGACCCGGACAATATAAAAAACCGACCACGGCGGCTGACCCCGCGTGAGTGCGCAAGACTGATGGGATACGATAAACCCGATGGCTCAGAATTTCATATCCCGGTTTCGGACACACAGGCATACAAGCAGTTTGGAAACTCTGTGGTAGTTCCTGTTTTCGAAGCGGTAGCAAAACTCATGAAGCCACGCATTCAGGCTGCAGTTCAGGCAAAGAAAATCCAGAAGAAACGGAATTCAAATGGCAGACGTGCACAGCCCGGCAGTTCGCTCAAAGAACATGAGGGCGATCCGCTCAAAAAACACAAAGCCTGAGCTGCTTGTCCGCAGAGCCCTTCATGCAGCAGGATACCGGTTCCGGCTGCATGTGGCTAACCTCCCTGGAAAACCTGATATTGTTCTGCCCAAGTACCGCACTGTGATTTTTGTGCACGGATGTTTCTGGCACGGACACAACTGTAAGTATTTCCGACTGCCACAGACTCGTCCTGAATTCTGGAAAACCAAGATTGAAGCGAACCAAGCCAGAGATACCAGCAATATTGAAAAGCTTAAACAACTCGGCTGGCAGGTAATTTTGATATGGGAATGCGCAATCAGGGCTGACGGCCAAGGATTACCGGAAATCATCAGCAAATCCGCAGCCGCCTTAAATAAACATGCGTCCGGAACACCTTCTGACATAACAACAATACTCGGCCAAGCAGATCGACAAGTACTTACTGAAATAGTATTTGCATCCAAAGCGACATAAACCAGTCGCATATCTCTCACAGCCCCCTAAACAGCGGCGTTGATCATCATATACCCATGATTACAACCTGCCCCCTAAAGCGCATGATATGCAAATAAGCGCGTCAAAATATCCCGCCTCTCCGTGCCAGTGGACTGTGCAAGCCAATGAAAGCTCATCAAATCTAAGTCTTGCTGAGATGCGTCACGATCTAATTCTTTTAATATGGATCGAACCCGATTGTGGTCAATCAAACTCCAAATCGCCAACAATGACCATCTTGGATTTGGTCGCAACTCCATTAGTTTTGACACAGCATCCCATTGCGGAGGGAGGTCAGCAACTGAAGTGGCGCCGTCAATTCCTCCTTCGGGCACAACAAAATATTCTGGATAATAGCTAACCGCATCCTTCCAGGCAGCAAAGAACAAAGGTTCATGAATTTCTCTTGTTGCATTCTCATTCGCCAATCTTGCTGCATCTTTAGGATTGTCGGTGTACACAAGTGCATCTGAAGCTTGAAATGCTGCCGGCACTAACCATGCATTATCGCCCACACATATAGCGTCCGACTCCGTAAAAGCGGCATCAAGAGAGATAATTTGCGGCCACACGTTTTGAATCGACTTTGGGAAAAACCGTTTCGCAACTCTAAATCCCACAACGCTTCCCAGCAAGAGTCCTTCAATATCTTCAGAGTTGTAAAGTTCAAAGCCAAGACCCGTTTCTCTCTGCAACCGTTCTAGTCGTTGTTCTAAACCTGTGGATGCAATTGTTGAATAGAACCCTACGAAGATGGTACAGCCAAAACTTTCTAATCGGTCACGAATATCGCTTTCGTCATTAATGCCTACTGATTCTTTAGAATGAGCATAATGTTTACAGCTAACAAGCTTTTTGACCGTTCGCCCCTGATCTTTAAATTCTAAGAGAAGGTCTATGCCTCCGTCAGCACCTCTTGCAGGACCTTTGGTAACCCGCCCTCCAACGACCGACTCTAAAAATACTTTTGAAAATTTTTCAAACTGATCCAAATCACCGGACTTTCCGTTTGCGGGCTGAATCTCAAGAAAATTTAATCTGGCCATTGTTATTGATCTTTATGTAAATCGCCGTACATTTTTTCGACAAATATCGTCCAATCAGATTTCAGGAACTACTGTCCGGAGAGATCCCGCACCTCGGTTCGTTCATACAGCACAGCAACTGCTTTTGTAATGTCATTTACACGCCATTGTGCGCGGCGTTTATTTTTTGATGCCTCGCCAGGAACAAACTTTGGAGCAGGATCAAGATAAATCACACCGCTGTTGATCGCTTTTAGCAGATGCTCAGCCGAAGTTTCCCTGCACCATATAACCTCAGGCGAAAATGTCACCTGATACTCAAATCCTGCAGCAACTTCATCAACATTCAGGTTAACAGTTTTCTCGGCTGGAATATAAATAACTTCGTTGTGTTTAACACCCCAGTTGTTCATCAGACGCTCAAGACTCCAGCCAGCAGCAACAAAACCATCATCCGCCTCAAGAACCACCTCTACGGCACCCAGTTTTGCAGTGAGCGGGGTAGCAGGATTATAGGGGAATGGCTGTTTATCGCCCTGCTCATTCCGGATCCAGTCAATGCCTGAATCCTCAAGGGCGAGCGTGTGATATTCGCGAATCCTTAGCGTCAGTCCTGATTTGGCACAACGCACCCCAGCCCGGTGAATACCTGTCACTCGCAGAGCGCCATCCGATTCATAACCATATTTGCGCATAAACCCTTCGAAGCTCTGGGTGTAAAGTCCGAAATCCGGCTCTGGGGTAAACAGTGTAGCTTTTACCTGCGTATGAGTTTTCAGCTCAATTCCATAGATATCACCATCCTTACCCGCATTGGGAATAATTCCAAGCGCATGCTCAAGCGTATAGCCACAAACCTGAGTACCAGTAAAAGGTAGTGTATTTCCAGAAGTATCCAGACGACAGCCATTCAGCGGGCGCGACACGACCCTTGCTAACTGGCCAAACAGCTTCTCCGCTCCCCCCTGATCAATCTGCAGTACCGTGCAGACTTTTGATTTTTCAAGGCGGGGCAATCCGGCAATTTCTTTAAGGAGACCTGCCGGCATATCAAGATACACCATGCCCACACAGGCACCGCCTGGCAGACGACCAAGCACCAGCAGCCGTTTACTTTCCGAGTTAGCCTTGGTGTAAGCAACCGAAAGCGATTGCGGCATGGTGTTTTCTACAGAGAGAAAGCCAGAGAGTCGAGCCTCCGGATATTGGGTGTAAACAATTACCTTAACGTTTTTCGCTTTAACACGTGTTCCGTCGCGCTTTACCCATGCAAACTGATTAAATACCGCCTCTGGGATATTGCTTCCGGGGACTGAGTGATCTTTGGTCTGGCTGGTACTGCCGCCACGCTCAGCAAGCGAAAGATCAAAGTTGTTATAGAGGGGGCTGAAACTACTGGCAAAGTAAATCTGGTTCTTGTCGTTTGCGTTTTTTGGCAAAACCTTCAGGATTGCCCTGTCGGCCCCCAGTGCACGCAATTGCGTCGTAATCTCCGCCAGCGACTCGGCGTAATGTTCAAAGTCTGAAGGAGGAAAAAACACGCTTGCGTCACCCTTATGTTGGTCATGTAGAAGCGCAGCCTATCAATCGCACGCTTAAAACACAAGGCAGACAGTGAAGTAACCTTATGTCTGCGTCAAACTACGTCCTCATGACCAACAGAAGCTCATAATCCAACAATAAATGGGCTCCCACATGTTCAGGCCGGGAGGCTGAAACCTGCCCAGCACAAAGCTCGGTTCCCCAGTCTTTCGCATTGACCTCCATGAGCGTGCCAGCCTAGCACTGCTGAATTATTCTCCGAACCTCAATATTCCCTTATGCATTCTGGAGATAACCCTCTTCAATGAGAAGTTTGCACAGGGTTATCCACAGAAAATGTGGATAACCTATCTTTAACCAAAGATAGGTTTATCAACTCCCCCTCCCTCGCAGCCAGCAAGTGCGTGAATTTGTTCCTCAGCAAGACGAGCAAGTCGAGTACTGTCTGAAATTGATGCTCCGATTCGTCGGTAAAATTTCTTACCACGGTCATTAAAGTCCGAAACAAGCCAGTCAACCCTACCGCAGCCTCCCTCTTTCGCTATTCGGCACAGTTCCTTCACGAGTGCCTCACCAATACCAAGTCCACGAAACTGCTCGTACACAAAAAGATCGTCAAGCCACACACCTGGTTTGGCGATAAAACTAGAAAAAATGGCATAGTACGTAGCCATTCCGACAAGACGACCATTTACTTGGGCGACGAGGGCGTGTGCAAGTGGCGGCCGAGTGAACAGTGCTGCACGCAGGGAATCAACCGTTGCAAGAAGTGATTCAGGACAGCCATCAAACTCTGCTTTTGCCTGAATGAGTGCAAGGAGTTCAGACAACTCAGACTCTTTAATGTTACGTATGATCATTGTTTATATCCTTGAGACTGCAGAGATAGTGGTGAACGCTTATGATAGATTTTTTCAAATCACAGCAACCTCAAACGGAAATATTCGCATCCATAAATGTAATCGCACTTCCGGAGAGAGTCACCCTGCCACTATTAAACTCACAAGCGAGGCGTCCCCCACGCTTAGAGACTTGTCGTGCTATCAAACGGTTTTTCCCAAGTTTTGTCGCCCAGTACGGCGTCAGCGCACAGTGAGCAGACCCAGTTACAGGGTCTTCCGGTATGCCAAATTTCGGTGCAAAGAACCTGCTGACAAAATCCACCTCAACGCCGGGAGCTGTAATGATGACACCGCGTAAATCAAGCTGAGCCAGTAAAGCCTGATCCGGCCTGATGGCCCGCACAATATCTTCACTTTCGAATACAGCCATGTAGTCGTCTGCGGCCAGCAATTCAATGGGACGTCGCCCCAGCCCCCTGGTTAGTAACTCCGACATTTCGCACGGAACGGCTGGGCATGCAGGAAAATCCATCTTCAGGCGAATGCCATCCCTTTCTACGAACAGATCACCGCTGCGTGTCTCAAAGGTGATGCTCTGTCTGGTGTAACCAAGCTCCTCAAATAAGACATGAGCTGCTGCAAGCGTTGCATGACCACACAGATCAACTTCCGTAACGGGTGTAAACCATCGCAATTGGTAGCCTTTTGCTGAAGGGACGAAAAATGCTGTTTCAGACAAATTGTTTTCCTCAGCGATGGATTGCAACAAATTGTCCTCAAGCCAGTGATCGAGCGGACACACCGCTGCCGGGTTGCCCTCAAAAACCCGCTCCGCGAACGCATCCACTTGAAACTGTCTGATTTTCATATTGCACCGTCTTTCGCGCAGCGCTTAACGAGCGCGGCCATTTCAGGCTGGCCTGTGCTGGTCAGTCCGCTGACGACAGATGCGCGATCCTGATCCGAACGATTCTGACTGACTTTCCACTTACCTTTAAGCCCTGTGATCTCTATTTCAATCCCTACAATCATATCCAGCAGTTTACGGGTGAATTCGTGTGGCGCATCCGCCACAGTCCACGGATGTTCAAAGCCAGCTTCGTTATGTGCCGTAAGAGACTCCAGCTGGGACAGTATCCAGTCCGGCTCATGAATGACGCGAAATCTGCCCGTAGCCTGAACACTCACATAGTTCCAGGTAGGCACCACTTTGCCGGATTCCGCCTTGGAGGCGTACCACGAAGGCGTGATATAGCTTTCAGCGCCGTGGAAAATTACCAGCACGTCGGTATTGGCGGGATGATCCTGCCATAGGGGATTGGATCTCGCCACGTGCCCGCTTAACGTACCATAAGGCTTAGTTTCCGCCGACAATATCAGCGGAATATGGTTGGCTTCGATACCACCCGCATTGAGTGTAACCAGTGTTGCCAGTGGTTTTATCCGAATCAGCTCGTGTAAAACCTCAACGTCTGTTTCTTCGAATTGTTTTGGAATGTACATAATCTTTCAGATCCTTTCAGAGCAACACGGTTAGTCCAGCTTGCTGCACTTCATTGATATCTGGCAGGTTCGCATAAACCTGCTCGACGGTTAGATTTTGAGTCAGCGCATGAATGACCTCGGGGAACGGATCAAGCCATATACCTGGAATATTCATTTCCGAAGCGGATATGAGCGAAAATGCCAGTTGCTCAACCGGAGGAATAAACTCAGCCGACACGCCAGGTTTATTACCCCGCGCGTCGATCCGGTACCAGCCATGCTGTTCGAGGTATACCGCATTCAGACCGTGCAGACAAAATGGCGGCCCCTCTGTGCCAACGACAAGTCGCTGATAACAAAGTCCGGCCGGAATACCATTCGCTCTTAGCAGTGCTGCCAGCAAATGACTTTTCGCATAGCAATATCCGGTGCTGTACATCAGTACATCAGAAGCCTTACAGGTAACCGGATTCATCCGATAGTCCCAGCTATGTTTGACAGTATCGCGAACAAACTCAAAGCAACGCCTGGCGATAGCTTCATCGCCAGAGTTGCCAACAGCCAGTTCTGCTGCCTTATTCAGGATCGAGGGATGTTTCCAGTCAATGTACTCGCTATCCGACAAAAATGACCCGACGCTCAATTTCGTTGTTTCAATAACCATTATTTCACCTCCCTCAGCACCCGTTTTAGCAAAGACAACCCTTCGTCTATCTCTGCCGGAGTGCTGTTTAATGCCGGCATAAAACGCAGACAGTGCGACCGTGGCGCATTCAGCAACAAACCGTACTCCCTCGCGAGAGAAACGATCTCGGGTCCTGTGTTATTACCTAACTCTAATGCCAACAGCAAACCTCTTCCACGTACCTCACCCAGACTGAATTCTGATGAAATAGCAGACAGCCCCTCTGCCAGTTGCGCGCCTGCCTGACGGGCTGCATGTAAAAAACCATCAGACAGCAAAGTCTGTATTACGGCGACACCTGCGGCAGCGATGAGCGGGGTACCAGAAAATGTTCCTCCCTGATCACCGTACTCAAAGCAGGCACAAGACTGTTTGGCCAGAAGCGCCGAGATTGGCACACCGCCGCCCAGCCCTTTGCCGAGCGTCATGATGTCCGGTTCAATGCCATATTGTTCATAAGCAAACAGTGTCCCTGTCCGGCCGCAACCCGTCTGAACTTCATCCGCAATCAGCAACAGGTCGTTCTCATCGCAAAGCGTTCTAAGCCCCATAAGAAAGTCTGGACTCGCAGGTATGACACCAGCCTCTCCCTGAACTGGCTCCAGCATAATGGCTACGGTGTTCGTGCTGATGAGCGACCGGACAGAATCAAGATCATTCAGCAGCGCCTTTGGAAATCCATCCACCTGAGGTGCAAAGATCGTATCCCAGCCAGCCTTACCGCTTGCCGACATGGTCGCCAGGGTTCTCCCATGAAAACCGTTGGTGAAGGTGATGATTTCGAAAGCGCCATTTTTGAATTTCTGCCCCCATTTTCTTGCCAGCTTAATGGCGCCTTCGTTGGCTTCTGCGCCGGAGCTGCCAAAGAACACCTGATCAAAACAACTGTTCGAAGTCAGAAGACCTGCAAGTTCGAGCGCCGGCCCATTGTAAAAAGCCGGCCCCGGATTGATCAGTTTTGAAGCCTGCTTGCAAAGCGCCTGCACGACAACATCTGGCGAATGACCCAGACAGTTCACCGCCCATCCCTGCACCCAGTCCAGATAGCGGTGATTGTTCTGATCGAACAGATATGAACCTTCCCCGCGCACGAATGCAATATCCGGACGAGAAGTTGTAATCATCAGGCAGTTTTTTGTGTGCGTAAGCTCAGTATTCATAGGATTCTTTCGTGAAATAAAAACAAAAAGGCCACGGGGGTTAGCCGTGGCCTTGTCAGGGAAATATTCTGTATTAGTCTGGAATTTTTACCAGTCTTTCAATTGAAATATCACGAACGCAGCACGGCATACCCGATTCGTGTCGGGCACTGGCAATACGTCGCATATTTCGGCAAAAAGATTTCATGGGTCAGGACAATAATAGTCACACACCATTTTGTCAACATATTCAACAGCCAACGGGTACATTCCATATTTCACAGAGAACGGGCGTTACTGGCTTGCCGGACACAGGAATAAAGCTGAATCAATCTGGCTGTTTGATTTATTCAGCATTGTCGAGAAGACGCTGAAGGCGCAGGTTCAGCCAGCTGTATCCTACATACTCCTGTTCCAGGCGCAGCCCAGAGCGGATGCGATTATCGCGAAAATCGTCATATAAGGCGTTTTCAACCTTGGTCAACCTTGGCAGATCTGCGACTGAAGGCGTGGATTCGATACCCCATAATGATGAGTGCGCATCAAGAGTTTCACGGTCCATAAGAATCGATTCGACGTGGGAAAAATGACTGCGCAGCTGATCAAGAATCGCGAAACCGTGAGTATCGAGATCACCCCAATAGTAAATGGCGCAATCGTTCAGCCACTGGCTGCGTGCCAGTGCATCCCAGCCAAAACCTTTGCCAAAAATCACAATGGCATCCTTTACGTGCGGAAAAGTCAGAAAGTTAATTTCGTTTTCTGTGATGAACACGCGCCGGACAGGTAGATTCAAACGGCTGAAACTATCCGCATTCAGCGAGATGTCCGAATAAGACAAACCATCTATCAGCTGAATATCATGGTCAAGAGAACGGAATCGTATGTGTGTTGGCTTGTCCAAAAAACCGTAACGGGCTGCGAACTGGCTGACGCCTGTTTTCGTAATATCAATGGCATCATTGGGTAAAGCAAGGTCAAACAACTCCGTTAGCACGCCACGATGAGATTCGATGAATTTGGTGTGTACCCCTGGCAAGTCCACCTGACGCAGATAGATACCAGGACGCGGATGTTTCATAAGCCATTCCACCACAGCCAGTAGCCGTACCCATTCGTCTGCCAGCTCGAGTGCTTGCAAGGGACGCTTTTCCATCCATGGCAGCAAAGCCGGGTTGGCCTGCCTGGTTACAGAAATCAGCGTCAGGAAGCGCTCTTTCTCACGACGCTTGCCGAGCCAGTTCAAAGCATCCTCGATGGTATCGACCCAGACACAGGCTGGCAGGCGTTGCGCTCCCTGAACCCGGTGACGAATCTCCTGATACTCCAGACGAAAATGGCTGTCAGCGGCTAGCTCGGCAGCCCAGGCACGCACCTCATTGAAACGACCCGTGATATCGACCGAACCCGGGGTATTAAGGGTCAAGCGCAAAGGAAAACGAACATTGCCCTTCACTACGTCTCTTAGCAACTCGCCGCGCTCCCACAGACGAACTAGCTGCGCCTTCAAATCCTTCGGTGTGGTCCACTTCACTGCGCGACCTCCTGCACCACCTGTGGTGCTATGGATGCCTTTTGCGCCCGGTATTCCTCGATAGACAAATTACGCAACTTGGATTCTCGCCCACCCTCGTTGTGCACAAAGCCCACGCTGGATACAAAAGGCTCAATGATGTGGATCTTCTGAAGCGGCGTCACAATCAGTAACTGCAAGTTAAGTTGCCGGAACAGCTTCAGTCCGTACTGCGCAGACTCATCCGAGCCTCGGCCGAAAGCCTCATCGATCACCACGAAGCGGAACGAGCGAGAGCGCACTGCACCCCACTCCAGACCGAACTGATAGGCCAGACTGGCAGCCAGAATGGTGTAGGCCAGTTTTTCCTTCTGCCCGCCAGATTTTCCACCGGAATCCGAGTAATGCTCGTGTTCACCGTTGCCCTCACGCCAACGCTCGCTGGCGGCGAACAGGAACCAGTTGCGCACATCCGTCACTTTCCCCGTCCAGCGGCGATCCTGATCGGACAAACCTTCGCGCCCCCGGAAACGGTCGATGATGGTTTTGACCTGCAGAAACTTGACTTCGGAATACTGCGCGTCATCCGAGCCCGTGACCGCCCCTTCGGTGCAGGCACGCAACTCCTGCTGAAAGTCACGAATCTCGGCATCCGGACTGGCCTGCGACTCCAGCACAATATAGCGCCCGGGGTTGTAGTCGATTTCGCCCAGCGATTTGTTAATATGATTGATGCGTTCCTTGATGGTTTCGCGCTCGCGATTCAACTGGGCATTGAAGTTGGCTATTTCGTTGATGGTGTTGACATTGAGCAGTTCTTTGAATCGTGTGACGAAGCGTGGCAGATCATCCCTGTTCAGTTGCGTCAGCAGATTTTCGTACTCAAAAGCAGCATCAAGACTGGCATCAATTTCAGCCGTTTCAAGTTTGAACGATTCCTTGAAGGAAGCCATCGCCTTGATGATTTTCTCGGCAAGGCGTTCCAGTCGCTTTTGTTCTGCATCTATCTTGTCCTGCAGCCACTTGCGAACGTCCTGTTCGCGGTTGTCACAGGACTCCACAGTCAATTGGTGCTCACCCAGGGATTCAGCACGCATCGCTTCCAACCTGAATAACAGCGCTTCATCAATTTCAACCAGCAGTGATGCTGCTTGCTGACGCAGTTCTTGTGCATCCGATCGGCGCTGTTCAAGCTTAGCCCGCTTATCGCGCGCACCGTGCAAATCGGTTTCCGTATCCTTCAATTCTTTTTGTAACTCATACAAACGCTCATTCAATTGTTTGAGTACATCGGAGGCTGATTCGAGCCCGGTTCGCTCATCCACCAGCGCAGCAATCTCCGTGGCAACAGTTGCCCAATCCAGTTCGTCAAATACGCTGAATTCTTCAAGGCGGGTCAGCGCATCAAGCCGGCAGGCCAAGCCCTTGCGCTCCGCCTCAATGGCTCCGATCTGGCTGCCAACATCGCCCAAGCGGGTTTCTAGCTGGCGGCGTTTAGCTTCCAGCACAGCAATTTTGGCGTTATTGCTCCAGCCCAGCACATAATGACTGCGGTCATCAATACGGTGCCGGTCGTCTTTCTCGTGGCGCCCGCTCGGATCCTTGATCTGACCCGCGCGCGTAATGGCACGCGTCTCGCGGCGGAACTGCTCCTGCGTGGCGCAGCAGGCGACGTCGAAACGGTGTGCCAGTTCGCGTTCCAGCCAGTCGTAGTGAGGAGAGTCAGGTTTGATGGACAGTTTGCGCACCAGGGAATCCCGGTGCAGGTCAGGCAGTTCTGTCGCCTTGCGCGGACGCACATGGAAGTACACCAGACGACCTTGCAGATGGCTGCCGTCCACCCATTCCGCGACAGCCTTGTAATGCGCATCGGGCACCAGTAACGCCAGGCCAAAGCCCCGCAGCAATCGTTCGGCGGCACCTTCCCAATCGCGCTCATCGTCGCGCACCTGAATCAGCTCGCCAGCGAAGGGCATGTCGTCCACGTTCAGGCCCAGTGCTGCACACATCGCGGTGCGGATCTGGATCTGCCGATCATCGATGTTGCTACGACGGCGCTTGAGACTGTCGATTTCGCCGGATTGCTGATCATGTTCCTGCTTTCCCTGACGTAGTGTCACACTGTGCTCAGTCAATGCGTTCTGCAGATCGTCATCGCGACCTCGAACATCTTCACGCCAGATTTTGAACTGGCCGCGTTGGGCGGTAAACGTTGAAGTATCCGCCGCCACCGGTTCACCCAGCACAGCTGCCAGCTCACCATAGCGCCCGGCTTTGGTCTTGCGGGCATCTCGCAATTGTTCCTTCTTGCGAATATCGGCAGCCAGTCGTTCCAGGCGATCGCCGCCTTTGTCGCTGATGGCCTGTTTCAGTTCATCGACCTTGTGGCCTTGCTCCTCGCGAACACCATCGAGCCGCTGCACTTGACCGTCCACGCGATTCCAATCTTCGGCCAATAACCCTAGGCGCTTGTCCAATAAGCCTAGCTTCAAGTCTGCAAAATAGGCACGCAGACTCTCACGACAGCTTCGCAATCCATTAACTTCCGCAACAAGCACAGCGTGCCGGCTGCAATCGGCCACCAGCGGCGTGAGCAACCCGACTTGTTGCTGCGCCTTCAGCACGGCCTGATGAGCTCGACTGAGGTCATCGAAATGACCAATAAGTGCCTGAATACGCGTAGCCACTTCAAAGGGTTCCAGCATATGACTGCGCACAAAATCGGTAAGATTCCCCACCGATTTCATCGAAACTGTTTGATGAAACAACTCCAGCGCCTGATCGTTCTCGATGCCGAAACGGCGTCTGAACCAAGCGGCATAAGGCGGAAAACTCTCAAACAGGTCGGCACCCAACGCCCGTAGTTTCTTGCGCAGCTGGGCAATGTCAGAGCCAAAATTGGAAAAATCGGATGCAATCGACAACGCGCGTTCCGCACCCAAAAAGAAGCGCGCAGGCTGCCCCTGCGTATCCTTCAGCCAGAACACCTGTGCCAGACTCACCGTCTGGTCGTAGCCAGCGTTATGAAATACACCCAGGATGACCGAATAGTTGTTGTGATCGCGCAGAGATACCGGTTTGGACGCACCTGTCACCTCGTTTCGCTCAGACTTATAATTACCAAGCACATAGGAGCGCAATGTCCGCTCCCGGCTGTCCGCGCCGGCAGCCTTGTTGTAGGCAATGCGTTGTGCAGGGACCAGCAAAGTGGTGATGGCATCCACCAAGGTGGACTTTCCTGAGCCGATGTCGCCAGTCAGCAGACCGTTCTGACCATCAAGCTGCAGTGTCCACACCCGTTTGTCAAATGTGCCCCAGTTAAACACTTCCAGTCGTTGCAGGCGAAAGCCCGACAGCGAATCGTCGGCTATAAAGTCCAGGCCAAGTGATTGCGGATCATTCATTCCCCTGATTCTCCTTGAGCGATTTTGAGCCTGACAACTGCGACTGATAGATCGCCAGCCGCGCATCAAGCTCGGCCAGCCATTGCGCATCCACAAATGCCTTCAGGATGCGCCGGACCTCATAATTGCCAGGACCAGCAGCCGCACCAGCGGCAGGTTTGAGTTTGTGCAGGAATCCCAATTCAACCACCTTGTTGATCGTGGTCTCAATCTGGTCGATCAGTTTAGCCTCATTAGGGCCATCGGGCAGGAAGAGCCGCACCAGTTCCACGATATCATCGCGACTCAACACCAGCCGCGTATCACCACCGCTGGCGTCGAACTCAGCCAATTTTCTGCGCAACAGCGCCAGCAGCAGGCTGACCGGAAAAGACAGGGGGCGGCGCGCCACCAGTCGTGGCAGACGCAGGGGCGCATCGTCGTCTACCGGTTCGGGGCGACTTTTCAGAAAGGCGTATCCTTCTGCTTCATCCAGGACAAGCTCAAGGTTGAGCACAGCCACGTAATCGCGCACCCGGGCCTGCAGATTCAGCAAAGCCGCCCACAGACGTTCATCGCCATCCCGGTAGAGCACGCTCTTAAGCAAACTGATCAACAGCACCGACAAATCAGCCTCGGGGGCTGGTGTCATCTGCGCATTAGCAAATTCTTCTTCCATTTTTTGCCTCTTGTTCAGCGCATGAAAATTACACGGGGCAGCCGTGCGCTTCTGGTCAGATCAGAACCATCGGGGGCCACAGCTTGCCACCGGATGAGTTCCTGCGCTTCCTCATTGACCACCGTCGTGAAGGTTTCGCTGCCCAACTGCAGATAGGCTACCAACTCAGCCAAACCCTGTTGCAACGGCTGGGTGGATACCAGCTCACTTAACGTAATTTGCGCTTTGTCTTGTAAAGCATGGCGGATATGACGGGTAAGGCGCGCCTTGTCCAGCACGACCTGATCGAACAAAGCAGAAGGATCGATGTCCTCATCACCCGCCTGCAAGGACAGACTGGCTATAACCGGTTTTATGGACGGGGAAAACATCGGGCGCTCCATCGCCAGTTCGATATCGGCAGTCGGCTCGGCAATATCCATTATCCACCCTGCAGGTTGCGCATCGCGCAGGGCCAGAGCTTTACTCTCGATGCCGTGCAGGATATCCATGATACGGCGGTTTTCCAGCCAGGCCTGATCATCAAGGAAACGCCGCATCTGCTGCGACAGTTGCGCCACAGTACGCTGCGTATGTTCACCAGCCTCCATCCAGTCATAGTGCACGCGGCGCGTGCGCGCATCAGGGTTCAGGTCGGCCACAGCCGGAAGCTGCAGCACCCGGTCCAGCAATTCCGATAATTCATCCTGCCGACGGCTGGAGAGCAGAAAATCCCAGAACGCCCGGAAGCTCTTGCCTTGGTCAGAATCGGCAATCGCATCGCGTTCGCCCATAATATCTTCCAGCAATGCACCCTTGCTGCCTTCCCACAAGGCAATGCGCTCACGCACACGCCTGTCCAGCTGACGGAAGTTTTGCTCCACCTCGCGAAAGTCGGCCAGTAACTCACGGGCGCCCAGCATGAACTGCTGAAAACGGTCTTTCAGCTCCGTATCATCGAGCAGCGGCACATCGCCCGACAATACACGCGCGATCTCGGCATCGATATCGTCGCGCTTCTTGTGCAGTTCCGCGATGCGTTTAGCCGGGTCCGACTCACTTCCCTCGCTCATCTGTTTGAGCAGGTCAAACAGTGTGAGCAAGCGGGATTCAGTACCAACGAACTGCCGTTCACCCAGTTGTGCCAGCCAGGCTATAGCTTTTTCGGTAGCAGACGTTAAATCGAACTGCGCCTCGTCCGTACCCGGTCTGTAAAATTTGCGCAGCCATCCCTTATCTGGCGCGGCCCAGTCGTTCAGATATTCAATCCCAGACTTGGGGAAGGCATTGTCCTCCCCCCGTTGCTGACGCAGGGCGTACAACTCATCTTCCAGCGCCTCGGCCAAGTCAGCCGCCGCCATCACCCGCACATTGGGAGCAACGAACACGCGGTGAAGAAAACTTGCAACCAGTGGCGCATGATCCGAGCGCAGCAGCCGCCACGCGGGGTGATGGTTACGCAAAGCGTCGAGAGTGGCGAAGTCGAGTGTCATCAGGTTCAATCACATAATCCGAATTTCGTGGTGGTACATCCCATGCCCTGTGGCACGCACGGCTTGAAGTGCATGGCCTTATTTCTCAGGAAAGTTATTCAAATCGTTATAGTTTACACCCTGAAGTCTGTATGTTCAGAGTTCAAAGCTAAGGGCGCCCTGCATAGGTGGACCGAGTCCACTAGGTTATATAGATTTCGCCCCTTCATTACAGCAGATAGCCTGGTAGCGATTTACGTTCAACAGTGTCTGATCTTCGTCATCTTGTGTTCCAATAAAAAACAACCACGCCTTCACAGTGCCGCCACTGTCCTTTGCCTTGTTCCGGGCAAACTCAATTTCATGTTCAAGTGTGTTGCGTTGCATGGGGCTCCAGTCAGCCCAGTTGACCCTGACACTGTATGAAGTACCCCGACAGTTGTGGACCACATCCCATTCGCCGGCATTCAATTGCCACTCTATATTGGCGTCCGTCCTAGTGGGCGCCTTCCAGTGCAACTCAGCGAAGTACAAATGGGTTGATCTGCGAAATCGCATTATCTTCCCCAGTTTCCAAAAGACCGTTGCAAAGGTGTTCCCCTCGCATTCAGGAACATGAAGTGGCAAATGCTCACGGTCATGCGGATACTTGATGAATGCCTTTGCGATAGGCCGTATAGTTTTAACGGTGTGGCCATGGTTGGCGCGTTGAGCTCGATTCTCGCTTCCACGTGTGCGAGCATGTGCATCTGCCACATATGGTAATTCTTCTCCCTGCTGATTTAAGACGGGCCGCAAATCGGAAAGTACCAGTTTGTTTGGGAAGGGCAACGGAAAACCTTCCGCCGTACCCAACCTTTCTGATTTGGCGCGCTTAATAATCTCTTCTTCACCATCGATGTCACAGGGTTCGATGTGCGCCCCAGATGCGCCCAGCGTAAAGTAAGGACGTTTTTTGTTGATGTCACGATGGTACGAAGCTGGCCAGAGTTGTGTCCCACAGCCAATGCAACGGTAGCGCTCTTTATCGACGAATTCGATTTCCCAAAGTTGCTCAGCCTCGATAATATCGCCGGTTGTTATGTCTCTCGCACTGTCCATAATTGCTCCTCAAATAAAGTAATACTTCACATCAAATTTCTAGGGTATCAATACCTGACATGTCCTAAAGGTGGTACGTGGCCATCATAGAAGTCGTGGTACGTCCTAGAACCAGAAGCAGAATGCTTGGCTGCGTGTTATTTAACAGATTGGAAAACTCATGACTTCTTTTATCTTCTCTAATTTTTATACGTGTCTGATAGCTCAGTATGCCAGTAACTTTTTCTTGTCTTTTCGGTAAAACTTGATGGCCAGTAATAAGAAACTTCCGAGAGAAGCCCATGCTGCTTTGTCATATCGCTCGTATAGTGCTTTCTGCACCATTTCTGTCATTGGAGCCAATGGACCGTCGAAAGCTATACGACCAACAAAATATTCCCCGACAACCAATATCACAACAAAACTGATCAGTCCCAACCAGATAGCAAGTTGGGTTCGTTTTGAATACGCAACGATATATAAAAATTCTTCGAACCAAATCATCATGTCCCCTCCTAGTTTGCTACTGCAGCGCGTGCGGCCTGAACCGCAGCTTCTGATCCTTCAAATTCAACGCTATCCAGAGCACCACCTGATTTATGTCTGAATCTAACTCGTACACCACCAAAAGGTGACGCCGCACGTTTTGCCTTTTCTGAAATTTTCTTTTCGGCCGCCGCAACAACCATCTTGGTCAGGTCGCTGGCATTTGGGAAATTTAATTTAAACATTTTCATTTTCTCCGTACATTGGCTTAGAAAATCTGCTCATCCATTAGTTGCCTTTGAACATAGGCCGGGCTGTTCACGTAGAGCGGATTGATTTCTCGGGCTATGTCTATCGCCAATTCTTCAACTTCCGCTTTTAGTTTCTGAAGAGATGTCAGTTTATCGGGGGTGTCGATGATTTTTCGGGATTCGTCAGGCACATTGAGTGTCTGAGCATAAAGAGGATTATCAACGAGAAGTTGAAGGTACTTTTGAACCTCAGCTACAAGTGATAGCTCCAGATAGTAGGGTTTAGCTAAACTGCTGTCATTCATGTGCCAGATCAGCGCAGCTATGTCATAGCTCGTCAGTTTGATGTCTTGTGATGAATCTTTCTTTATGTTTTTCAACAGACGGATAACTTTTTTGACGCCACCATTGACTCTTTGATCTTTTTCTTCAATGCGCCGCATATGGAGAAACGGCCGGTTGCTGATCAGCGTGTACTCGGCTTTGTTCAGAACCTTCACCTCACGATCATGTTTGGCCTGTGACTGCTGGTATGCGGAAGTGTCATGCCAGTGACTGGGGACAACATCAACCTTACGCTGCAAAGAACCGCCCGACAGAGCTATAGATTTGGCCCCAGCCTTGTCGACTGTTACGGCGGGAAATTTTTGCTCAAGAATGGCTTCGCATGTCCTGCGTAATTTCAGCATATCGGTTAATACGTTTCCCGGACGGGTGCTATATGACGGTGCACGAGGGCCAGTCCAGTCAACTGTTAGAAAACCGTCATGCAAAACCAGCAGATCAATATCGCTTGCAAATCTGATGTGAATGTTCAGCGGTACAGAACCCTGATATTCAAAAGTAACTGGGATATCTGCTGCACTAAGTCCGTTTCTCAGTTGGTCACGAACTCTGTTCCCTTCTTCAATACTGATTTTTGTGTAACGCGCTTCCAGTTCCTGCATTGCGCCCAGTGCATACTTAATCGCTTCCGTTCTGCCGCGACTCTCATATGACTCAGTAAAACTCATAGCATCCTCAGCAGCGAATGAAGCTGACTTGCTCAATGCAGCTGTCGAATCACTTCCTCTGCGACGACTTTTCATATTGGCAAGTTTCTGTTGGTAATTAGCCATGTGCAATTTCCTTTCTATTCAGTTTCATGCGGCCAAAAGTAACCCGCCCTTTGTTATTAAAGTAGTCACCTTCTGCGGATTTAAGATCTTCACTGAGCTGAAGCTCGCAGTAACCGACATGTGAACGTAATTCTGGCTCCCCAATCCGTGGCTCATTCTGATAGCTATACATCAGGACGTATCCGACGCTAGGTTCCTTTACCAGTGAAGCAGATTTACTTCGCGAGCTGGACTGACCAGTATTCAGATAAACGCGGATCTTTTCCCATGTCTGTGTAATCGTTACGGTTGCAGCCCATTTATAGGTCACGTTACCTTCGCTATCTTTGGTCACCCCTTGGCAAACCCACTCTCCATTGAGGTCAGGAACACCCAGTGCCTCCTGGACAATTTTTTGCCGCCAAATCCACTTGTTAAATGCCAGATGACCGAGAAAGTAAAAAAGAGCTGCATTAAGCGGAAAAATGACCAAACTGGAGCCTCCGTCTGACAACCCCAAACGTGTCGCCAGATCAAACCCAAGACTCACCAAAGTTGCCACCACCGATGCCATAAATCCGGCAACCGCACCCAGATAACGGCCGACAGAGGTTCGGTCCAGGCCAATGACAGAATATTCGTGGGGCTGCATTAAAATTTTCCTATCAGAGGAAGTGACTTAGGTGTTCCCGCATCCAGAAAAAGATGGAGCAGATAAGCAGCACTACCGACCAGTAAAATAAAACGGATTGACGCGTCAAATGGGTCATCAGGTTTCCATTTATAAATCTTGTGGGCAGTCAGACCTAAAATCCCGGCAAATGCCCAGCTATGAAAAAATTGCCGGTGATTCGGGTGCAAGGCCGGTTCAAACACATCCGGTAAATTAGTGAAAACCGCTGCAAGAGCCGTTCCAGCTAATGGTTTTCCAGATTTCTCTTGCTGGTTCGATTCTGAATAAAAGCATGCTGTGCCAACGACTACAGATGCTACTAATTGATGAGTAATTCCATTTGCCATATCAGGATGCTCCTTTTAAAACGATTAGTTGTATCTCAATAGTTCAGGTAACCCCCTCGCAATGAAACATTAATGATAATGTATCATCATCAAATTGATTATGTCAATAAGCCAATACGATTTGACTAAAGAATACCCATTGAGGCAAAATCCACCTTATGAAACAAATTAACTCTGACTCCGTATTGAATGATCTCAATCAAACCCAGCGTGAACGATTAGCCTATATCGAGTTTCGGCTTTATTTTCTTGGCGAAGTGGGGCGAGCTGATCTGATAAAACGCTTTGGTGTTGCACCCGCGGGGGCTACCCGCGACTTTGCGCTCTACAAAGAGCTCTTCCCGGATAACATTGAATTCAACACCATTTCAAAAACCTATGTAATTCGCGAGAGCTTCAAGCCCGCGTTTGAACATATTCAGGAACGAGTGTTGACAGCACTATCGCAAGGTTTCGGGGATGGCGTAAATCCGATAGCTGGCGCCTTAATTTCATGCGAAATGCCAATGGCGCTTATCCGCCCTCAAATACATGTGTTGGCGCCAGTCACACGGGCAATTTACATGGGTAAAGCGGTTCGACTTCGATACAACTCACATACGAGTGGTGCTTCTGAACGCGAAATCGTCCCGTTTGCAATAGCAACCGACGGGTTGCGATGGCACGCCAGAGCATTCGACAGAAAGAGCCAAGATTTCAGAGATTTCGTTATTAGCCGAATGAATGAAACAAAAGTTTTAGTGAATGGAAGTGTTGAAAAACATGAAATTTCTGCGTGTGATATTCAATGGAATCGAATCGTCGAATTAGCGCTTGTACCCCACCCAGACAGGAAGCATCCAGAAATTACAACTAACGACTTTGGAATGCGCGACGGCGTTCTGAATCTAAAACTGCGCGCAGCTATGGCTGGCTATGTCTTACAACAATGGCATGTGGACTGCTCACCTGACCACAGCATTAAAGACGAAGCATTCCGATTGTGGCTGAGTGACCCATTAGCACTCTATGGTGTCGGAAGTGCCTCTTTTGCGCCTGGTTATCAGAAGCCACCATTAAACAAAGCATGACAAGTACTTAAGATACGTCATCTGCCCTGGAAGCTTTGGATCAGAGGTGGCGAATAATGTTGTAGTTGAATTGGATAATCAGGCAAATAGAGGGCAAGCATGACCTGCCCCCAGCCTTTGGAGCTATGGCATCTTCATCAAGTCTGTACCATCCCGAAAATCTCTGGGATTGGGGTGAGCCTGATTGGGGTGGTTTACAGCTGTCCCGAGAAAACATGATCCTTATCAACCACAAAGACGCTCAATGACCTCAATTAGTACGAATCAAGTCACTCATGTCGCAAATTGTCCGTTTTGCGGCCAATCTCACCATTACGTCGAGATTCGATTCCCCGTCGAAAATGACCTAGGTTACTGGGAAGTTGAATGCTCCCAGTGCAACAAGCGATTTATCATCGAGCTAAGCAATCCTCTGGAATCTGGTGGCAACCTTCGCAGACAAATCAAGACAAGACATGAAGAGCCCTTTGCTGGGGATCGAGCGATCGTTGCACGCGATGTGCTCCAGCACAACATTAATCTGAATCGGAATTCGTGGTCATTCAATTACTAAGCAGCTCCACTCTATCGATGCGCGAAGAATTCATCCAACTTGGAGATGCTTGCAAAAAATGACTTGCAAACAAACATCGCGGAAATTATCTCAGCCTACGGCACCGCGGTGAATTACCTGATGAAGGGAGGTGCAAAGCACGACATTGCATTGACACGTGTTCCCGTGACTTGCTCATGCGGCGGGAAGCACACGGCCACCTTTTATACGCGGCTTGCAATGGGAACAGAAGACGGTCCAAGATCGGCAAATGACTTCCTTCTTGCTGATGTTTCCGGTGCTGTAATGGAAGAGACGTTGGATGGCATCGTGTCCAAGGACGATGCCATGGACTTTCTGGAAAAACTTGTTATACGTTGGAACTTACTAGCAGAGCAAATTGTGATCGTCTCTCCGTTTGTAGGAACGACCTACATGTCTAATGAAAAGCAGTTGACCATATGGAATTGGCTGCTTGGAATGCTCAACGCGGAGAAGTCGATTTTCTTGACCCGCGGTGCAACCTACACGGCTTACAAGCAGGCCATGGAAACAGGTGGAATCCCGGTTGATCTGCTTGAAAAATTTGGGCTTGAAAACAAGATCGTGGCGATGGACGTGAGAAAGCAGGACTTTCACGCGAAGTTCTTCGCGGCGGTGTCTGATCGAGGTTGCGAGGTGATGAGTGGGTCAGCGAATTTGGTGCGCGGTCCATCAGTCGAAAACATTGGTTTTCGACTGATGGACAAGGCTAAGTTTGACGAGCGCTACCTTGATAGGATGAATTTGAAGAAGCCTTTCCCAACGCCGAAAGCGGGCCCAAGGCATTGGGTCTTGATCGACAAGGGACAAAAGGGGTGGCGTGCCAGACCGATGTTTGACTCACCATACATCGATGTTCCTAGGCCCAAGCGTGCCCCAGAGAATACGCCGGATGTGGGGCCGGGTCACTCCGCCTCCATCTACGCAGCTGAGCGCATTCTCGACAACGCAGTCGATTTTTTGAATGGAGGCCTTGAATTGCTATTCGCAGGTAACCTTTCAAGCCAAACAGCGAAAGTTGCAGTTATCTCTATCCAAACATCCGTCGAGCTCTTGGCGAAATATCGAATGGTTCGAGAAGCGGGACTCCAGTCAATTGTTCAAGGAAAACTTCCGTCGGAAAACCTCGATCGAGCTGTGAAGGAGGGCAACTTCAGCACGCTTGGATTCGGCAAAGTTCTCGACTTAGTCTGTATGATCGAAGGATTGACGGATGATGAGAAAAGGCTCATCAATGAACTCGTAAACCTTCGGAATGATCTCGTTCATTTTGCATCAGAGATCGATCCTGAGTCGGTGAAGCTTAGCTGCGTTCACATTTTGGCGCGAGTTTTGTCAATATTTGCACTCGGCGAAGCACGAGATGTTGGCGAGATGGAGGACTACCGCCGATTTTTAAGCGAGCCCAATTTCAAAGAATTGATCAATTTCGGTCCCTACCGCGCGGAGGCCGTTGATGCGGCACTTGAAAGTCTGGATACCGAGAAAGTTTTGAAGTGCTACATGTGTGGCAATGAAAGTTTCTGCCTGAGAGCTTCGGAAAATTACTTCTGCCATTGCTGTGGCTTCGGTGTGGTCAGCGATGCCATTGCGTTCGCCTCTTGCGATGCTTGCGGCTCCGTGGAGGCTGTCTTCTTTGATCCGCTGAACACGACCAATAATATGCACTACGGGAAATGCATGGACTGCGAGGTCAAGCAATGGGTGTGGGAATGCCCGGACTGTGGTTCTGTTGTCTCTCAAGTGGATGGGAAGGCGCGCCGAGCATGCTGCCCTACTTGCTGAATCGTTGTACTGGCTTCCTCCTGCTCCACAGGCACCTTATTAAGTTAACGGGACCTGCTTCTCGAAGTCTATCGGCTGACTATAATACATAACTTGTTTGTAAACTTGAGAAAAAACAATGTCACTTGAAGACGAAATCCGAGCATACGTCAATCTTTGCCACGGAGATGCATGGCGAAGAGCTGGCACAGCAAAACCAGATGAGCCAGCGCTAGTAAGCTCATTCCTCAGCAAGGATAACTATCGAGGTTTACGTTCAATATTGCGGGCGCATGCAGGGCCATCCACCAAAGTGCTGGTACGTGGCATATTTACCCATCAGACACCAAAAGTGCTGCTAAAAGGGAAAGCACAATCCGTGGAGATAGGAGATCTGATGCTTGTGCATCAACACTTTTCGACGGATCCGCGCAAGCCTGATATTGGTCGAGCGCTCCTTTTTCAAGCGAAGCGAACCAGAACTCCACACACGGGATCGCTGACTAAGGGTACCGAAGCCATTCAGTTTGAACTTTATCAGACATGGCCAGAGTTCAATGGCGCAACACGCCTTGCCCATAGACCGGATGCTAGTACTCATTATTGGAATTTTAACAATACAAGCGTGAACTCGCAGCCTGCAACTGTTGGCGCGGATTACTTGACGATCTTCAAGGGGCACGCTTACAAGACCCCGCCATGTGTACCTCAGTGGAAGGCTTCTGTTACTAATGGCCCGGACTTTAAATATGTCGTTAGGAATTATCCAAATGCGTCGACTTGGTCCACCGGTAGTTGCCCAGCAACTACTAGCCCAGCAAAATCCGGGGTATCATGTAAGAGTGACTTCGGTGCAGTATTGACAGACTTCCTCCTAGGCAACAAAGGTAGAGACTTCAATCCCCGTGTAACAACACCAACAACAGACCACTGGTCTCTTTTCGTGAACCAGATGCTGGCCATATCTGCTCGCGCGAATGGCGACTATGTCTACACCTCAGCGAATCAGGGCGTAGTTTCAGGCATGCGCGGCCGGAATCTCGGTTTCCTATCGTTTGTACCAGCTCTTTTCCATGCAGCATTCGAAGAGTTGGATGAGTTTGTAGACAACGCCGCCAGTGGATTTCCGTTCAGCGATTTTGTGCTAACAAACATGCTACTGAGAAAAATAGAATCTGACGCAGTACTTGGACATGATGGTGAGCCACCGGTTTGTAAGCATGAGAATATGATTGAAGACACATTAGGAGGGCATGTGCCGTTACTCCTCGTCACTACCTATGGTCCAGAAGGGTTGACCTTTAATCATCAATAAACAATCTCAGCCTTTGTGCTCCCACGTCGAGAGTGCGTACTTCAAACAGTTGCTTGCCTAAGTTGGCTTAAATGAACAGTTTCCACAAAGCATATAATAGCCGTATTTACCTGTTTTAGTAATCAAGTGTATTTTACAATTTGGGCACTCCTTAAATACGTCAAACGTTACCTGGCTTCTGAAGCCGGAGTTATAAGAACCTGAGTCATGGCCGAACGTATAAGTGATTCCATCAACGTCCGACATAGAGAGATTTCGCTCCCACCATGTCGGTTTTGACTTGGGTATAAAGTCAGAACTCAGTATGTTTTCAAGCTCATTAATTATCTCGTCTGAAGTTGCTGGCGGCTTTGCGCGTTCGCTTTCGCAGTTCCATATAATGTATCGGTAAGTAATCCCATTATCTTGGCAAAGTTTTACCGTGTTGTAGTGTGACATGTCCAGTCCAAAACTTTTCTTGCTCACGCGCACAAGGCTTCTGGCTTCGCACTCTTGCTCAAATAACCGCTTTGCCTCATCTTTTCTCTTAGCTAAAGGACGGAGCTTGTTCTCAATTTCCAGTGCGTTATTCGCCAATATTGACGGTATCCCTTCTGTAGGCTTAAAAATTTTAGCTCCTGCAGCAGGATCTTTTCGTTTCAATTCTAAAAAAACAAGAGTTCCATCATCAGCCAAAGTAAAAGCATCAAGATCTAAGGGATGTCTTAATCCTCCATTCATAATGCAGCGCTGTACAAATAGCTGTTTTAGCTCATCAGAAACACAACTGCTTAACCACTGCGCGAACGGCTGCTCCCCGTCCCAACAAGCATCTGACTGAAATTTCACCTGCGACAGGTATGCAAGCAAATCTTTGTGAATCTTAGATTCGTAGTTCGCAGCTGATTCTGTGTTGAACACAAATTTATTATTGGACGCATCCCATTCAGATACCCGCAAGCTTAAGGTCGGGGCATTATCAGCAGAACCCGCAATCGGTGCAGAACCGATGATAGCTTCAAGGGCATAAAATCGATGATCTCGAGGTGTGAGCTTTTGTATAAGCTCCCGTTCAGCAACAGACAGCACAGGAGGCTGAAGGAAGACACGAAACCAGTCCCGTATATCGGAGGGGGCGTTTATGCGAACATAGAGCCATCCTTCTATATATGGACCACTTTTCTTTGAAGAATTAAGTGCTCTTGAAAAATACAACTCAGTTATCAGCCCCGCCATCCGCTTCGGCTTACCAGCCTCGACAGCATGTATCCAGCGAATCAGCTGATCCTTTACATGATCTGTGGTCAACAAGATTATCCCTTTAGTAGCTTACGCAAATAGAAACAGAAGTGTATATCAACAGGATTAACTCGACATAATCGAGTGTTTCGTTCAACACCCGGCTACACAGCATATAATGATTAAAATTTAGCCAAAAAACTGAGGAAAAAACATGGCTGCACGAACACCCCGTGCCAGTACATCGCTTAGAGCATCTAGCGTCAACCTAAATAGCGTACAACCCTTTCTGTCAGCTGTACTGCTGGATGCCTCGCAATCGGATCGCCCCTTGGCCACAGCGCTGATTAGGGAATCAGCGTTGGCAATATGTGCCGCGAACAAGACGAAGGCCCGCTTGGTGCTGGATGGCCCCAGCATCGACAAATGTGGAGTTTTCTATGTTGGAACAATCTTCTATAGCGAGGAGTGTTCGCCAGCGTGGGACCTCACGAATAATTACAAAGATGTAGCGCACAATTTCGCCTGGGTCGTAGTTCGAGGCAAGCGCGCCGCTCTCCTTGCTTCTGACGCCGCAATGCGGGAGGCTATACTTGAACATATAAGCAGTGCTAACGTGATTGACAGAGACGCTGCCTTTGAAGCCTTCGTCGGCAATCACGCTCGAACGGTCTGGCTCAGCGGTACGCACTCGCGAACAGATGTAAAAGCCGACTCGAAAATGCTCATGGGCAGCGCTTTGGAAGAAGCACTGGATCCACTCGGGGATCACAGCTACCACCTCTCGGCACTACGCAGCCAACCCCAGATCACAAATTTTGGCTCCCAAACAATAGGAGTGGCACTTGCATCCGGACGCATCTGGTCGGTGCGCCCCAAATCATTAACTCAGCTGTTAACAAACATCGGTGCTCTGTTCGACCGACTCGAAAGCCCACCAACCACCCGCACAAAACGATTCGACTTCCTATCGCAACCGGTGAAAACCCTTACAGCGGTCCAACAAGCCTACGACGTGGCTATCCTGCCAGAGGTTCTGCTGGATCCAGCGAACACTGGAGTTACGACCGCAGCTACCCAAGCTCAAGAATGGGCTTACGAGACCCACTACATAGTTACGCCCGGCTCGGGAAGTGATTTCAGTGTGGAGGTGGCATTTCATGGGACGAATCTTGGCTCTCTTCAGATCAAACCTGTGATACAAGGCTCGCAGCAACGGGTAATACTCAACAATGGTGGCTGGTCGCCTGCAGACCCATCACTTTCAGTGCTGCGCGGCGAATGTGAACGCTACCTCCTGGACGCAACGCAGGTAAAGATCCACTACGATAGTGGACACACTATCGCCGACGGACTGTGCTTCCGTGGCGGTTTCACGGATCAAATCGTGACTTGGAATTGGCAGAACTTTACAGGATATGACGTCGACAAAGAAAAACCAGTAGCTAATCCTTCGTTAGCAGCTGCGATAGGTTCAACGACCGATCAATCTTTGTTTGGTTTTGTGGTTAAGTCCCTATATACGCAAGGTTGGCTGACCTGCGACGACGGAGCTGGCGAGGTTGGAGACTTCGTTCACCTAGACCCCACGCAGAATAAAGTAACCCTGATTCATGTAAAAGCTTCGTCCAACCGCAATCCCAACAGGGAGATATCTGTCGCCGACTTTGATGTCGTTGTGGCACAGGGCATCCGCAACATTCGACATCTAGATCAAGCTCATCTGATCGCAGCGCTGACATATAGTGCACATCATCAGATTGCAGCAGCAACTTGGCACAATGGTGGGCGTTCAACACGAGCTGACTTTATTGCGGCCATACAGGCATTGGGGGCCAGCTTCTCCAGAGAATTGGTCATCTTGCAGCCCAGATTGACAAATGCCGAGTACCAAGCCTGCGTGAATGGAACTGCAACGAGGGCACGTCAGCAACGGTTCCAGCAATTGAATACATTAATACTCAGTGCCCGTCTCGCAGCAATCGGGGTTGGCGCGACCTTTACTGCATTCGCCTGCAATTAGGCTCGTTAAGTGCCAGACACTAACCTATGGTGATCCTTGATCAGTTTTAGGCAACGAGTGATCATTACGGTTCTCTCAGATAATGGACATGTCCGCATGAATCAACCATAAATGCTTCGCCGCAAGGAGGTCTTGTTGGCAACAGGCTGCATTAACCCAATCGTTCTATCCTAGCTCTGGCAGTATTAATGCGAAGCTCCATCGCATCGATACATGGCCTGAATCGGTGGCTAAATCCTGTTGCTGACATGACTCGGGAGAGGAACTTTTGCGCCAGTTCTTCTGCTTGCAGCCATGTTTCGTTGTTCACACTGGCATGAATAGTCGCATCCGAAAGGGTGTCAGGCAACCCTCCTCCACTACGCGGTGCAAAAGCCATCGGCCTGATTGTCGCTGCGACAGTCCGGGTGCGATCAATCGGAAATCCCCCACCCTGCCTGACCAACCATCCCATAACCGGATTTTCAAAAAGCTCTTTCTTCGCCATCTGATACAGAGTGCGCGGTAAAGTAGCATAACCCAACCACAGCGGATCAGCCCATCCCACATGATTGCATACCACAATCGCGCCATCGTCATCATCCAGATACTCTGCACCACTCACCGTGACCTTCCCGAAACGGGACAATAAATGTTTAAGCAATCGGATAAAAAACGGGGGCGAGTACACTTCCATCCTATTTCCCATCACAGAATAATGACATTAAGATTTCGGCAAATAGGACTTCTGCGCCCATTTAACGGTTTCCATTGCGGCTTCATCCACTGAAATCAGGGCGACCTCGAAAGTTCTGCGAAACCGGCTATCGTCAATAATGAACGGTTCATTCCACTGATAGCTCATCTCACTCAGTTCACGCATGATCGGCATAAAGAGGCCTAATGTCTTTAGCGCCCAATTTGGCATCTGTTTCATACGCACCTGCATCTCCAGATATGGACTGAAACGATTTGCCAATTCCCAGGTTGTCACTGCTGGCTGGCAAGGCAGCATCCAGATAGGATTTCCCGAAAGTTCGCTCTCACTTGCGCAGCCCAGTTGAGCAAGACTACGGGCAACATCAGGAATAAAGTGATAGGTATGAACCCTATCATGATTGGCGGGGAATAAAGCCGGCTTGCCGTTCAGAACCGCTTTCCAGAAAAAATCGCCAAAAAATGTAAGCGTACCGCGTGGTCCGTAAAAATCAGCCGCTCGTCCGCACACGACCTGCACAAGGCCTTGCCGGTGCACCGCCATTAAGCGTTCGGCAACACGTGCACGAATCTCGCCTTTTTTACTGCAAGGATAGGCAGGGGTATCTTCATTCATCGGCTTCCCCCCGGTTCGCCCCAGCATATAAACGTTATCCAGCACCACCAGACGCGCATTCGCTTCACCTGCCGCCGCTATCAAGTTGTCCATTAGAGGCAGTAGCGTCGCATCCCATACTTTGGCCGAGTATTCTGGGTTGATGCAGTGATAAACCACTGTAGCGCCAGCGCATGCCCGCCGACAAACTGACGGATCAAGTGCATCGCCCAATATGAATTCACATCCGTCTGGAATCCCCCCAGCATTCCGTTTCACGATACGCACACGCTTGCCCGCTTCTAGCAGTTTTTTGGCCAGAAAAAATCCAACCTGACCGGCACCGAAAACCACCTGTAATTCATTTTTCATCCAATTCCCCGTTGTTAATCGCCAATGAGTCTGGCAATGACCTGCCCGACTGTACGAATGTTTTAATTTTTTCAAGTACATTGATGAGCAAAGCCTGAATAATCGGGTGATGCACAATTTCATCTACCGTCAATTTAGAACCCAGCAGCGGCACGGTGGCGCATGCAGCGTCAACAATGTTCGCCGACATCATGGAGAGCGTTTCTCGAAGCGCCGCCTGCGCATGCACCGCCCTAGGTGACGTGTTCAACAAGACGACAGGCTTATTTACAAAGGCTTCGCACCCCACCATCCAGTCAAGCGCATTTTTCATCGCTCCGCTAATGCCGTGTGCATATTCCGGACTTGCGATCAGCACCGCATCGGAATCCATAATCTGAGTGCGCAAATTTGCCGGAAATGGTGAATCGGCTATTTCAACATCGGGATTGAACAGCGGCAATTGTCCAAGATCAGCATAAATTTCAACGGTGATGTTGCCCGTCGAGAGACGTGAAATGGCTTTTAAAACAGCGGTATTCATTGATGCAGCGCGAAGACTGCCGGAAATAGCGAATATTTTCATGATGCCCTCCAGGAAATTGCCAGCATCTTCACACATCCGAATATCATGAGACAATTGGCTAAATATGGATGAACCTATCCAATTTTGGATGGGATATAGCGGAGGATGTATGTATTTTCGTTGGGATGATTTAAAACTGTTTTTGGCAGTCCATGAACAGGGCAGCCTTAGCGGTGCAGCACGCGTGCTGAAATTAGGTCAGCCCACTTTAAGCCGTCGCATCGCCGAGTTGGAGGAAGCAACCGGTGAGGCACTATTCGAACGAAAAAGTCATGGTGCGGTTCTGACTGCTGCGGGACAAAAACTATTACCCGCCGCGCAAAGCATGGCCGAATGGGCAAACGAAGCGGCTCTTAGCATTGGCAAGCAAACTCATCTGCCTGAAGGTTCAGTACGAATCGCCGCGCCACCCGGCATCGCCAGTGAATTCGTTGTTCCTTTGGCGGCGAAGATACGAAAGCAACATCCGAGCATACAAATTGAAGTGCTGTCAGGTGTTGAACTTCTGAATCTGGCACGAGGTGAAGCTGATTTATCGTTGCGGACAGGAAAACCGACTGATCCCGATCTCGTCTGTCTGGACGAGATTTCCAGCGCCATGCGGATTTACGCATCCTCTGACTATGCGTCCAACCTACCCTCAAAACCTGACATCAGAGATCTCGACTGGATAGGCTGGGCGGAACACTCCGGCGATCAAAGTTACAACCGGGAACTGGCGACGTTAATACCTGATTTTAAGCTTGCTTTTGCATCAGATGATTTCAGCGTACAAATACTTGCCTGCAAGGCGGGACTTGGCGCAATGATCCTGCCGCACGGTTTACATCGCCATACAAGTTTGCGTGAACTGCATGAACTTGAAATAGATACATGGCCGGAAATGACTGGCACCTTGTATTTAGTGTGCCATAAGCGGCATCGCCATCTCCCGAAAGTGCAATTAGTAATCGATTTTATTACCCGGAAATTTGAGCTGCTGCGAAGTGAACGATGATTTATAACTATGCGGGGCACCGGAATTCTTATCAGATAATGGGGCTGCTGTTAACTTTGCAAAAAAAAGCTTACCCCCTCAAACGAAGCAACTCCTTACCATTTAATTTAATCATCCTGTATTTCCCGGAATTTCAAGGAAGCATTCAGAGCAGCCTCCGTAATTACCGCTTTAAGCATAGGATCAAAATTTTCCCGCCACTGCAGACCGATAACTCTGTGCACGATAAAGTCTGACACGCTTATTGAAACCAGATCTTCAGGAACAAGGCTTCTGGGTGAGAATGTAAAGCCCTCGCCGTCTCTGACCAGCTGAAATGCAAAATCATCACGCGTGGCTCTTGCCTTTACTTTCAATGTGGCTTTTGCTGCTTTTAGCTGAGCGCGACCGACTGCATCAAGCTCACAGCTTAACCGAAATACAAATGGAATCTCCTCAAGGTCTCTGACTGAAACCGGGGCAGGATAAAAGTCTGCAAGTGGATGCCCCCTCGGCACCACGGCAACGACCGGCTCCCGCCAAAGTGTCAAGGCATCGGGCGAAAGATCACTGACATTTGTCCATGCAAAATCCAGCCTGCCTTGCAGCAACAATGCCGCTATCCGGTCAGGTGACCCTTCCCATATTTCAATCTGTACATTCTGGAACTGCTGTCGGATTTCCCGAATCACGCTGATAACGGTGTGTTGTGGCAAGGTATCAATCACACCAAGGCAAATCCGGTGCTTCTCTGATATTGGATCAATTAAATTCGCCCGCGCAGCTTCACACTGCCTGAGTATCTCAATGGCATCCAAGTAGAACCTGCGGCCAGCGGGGGTAAGTTTTAACGGTCTGTTCGCCTTCTCTGACCTGTCAAATATAAGCTTGCCAAGATTTTTCTCCAGTGTTTTCAACCCGCTTGTAATGGTCGGCTGAGAGAGGTGGAGCCTTTCGGCTGCTTTGATTACACCGCCATAATCCACAACGGCGGTTAGAAAACGCAAATGCTGCAGCTTCATAATAGAAATATCCTATATAGATTGATAACTATAATTAATTATATCTATCTAATCGGCAGTGGTAAATTTCAAATTCACAATCAACTGATTTGACGCGCAGGAGGCTGCATGAACATTGAAACGAATAAACTGCCAGTATTGAAATTTCTGGAAAAGCAGATTGCCAATACACTGGATCAACACGACACCACACACATGGCGTATCCCACACGTATTTCTCAGACACTGGGCATCAGGATTATTGAGGCTGGAAGAGGAACTGCCACCGTTGAAATTGATGCTGATTCCGACATTCACGGCAATCAGCAGGGTACGGTTCATGGAGGTCTGATGTCTGAACTTGCCGACTCTGCAATTGGTACGGCACACTCGACGATGATGAATGAAGGCGAGTCTTTTGCGAGTATCGACCTGAAAGTAAATTTTTTCCGGCCCGTCTGGAAATCGACATTGCGTGCAATTGCCCGGCCAGTACAAAGCGGTAATACCGTCAATCATTACATGTGCGAAATCTTTCGGGATGACGGTAAACTCGTTGCAATGGCTATCAGCACGGTTATGACATTGCGCGGCGAAAAGGCTGCGGGGAGATAGATCATGCTGAAAGATATATTACTTCCCTGCATTGCACTTGTTGGACTGACAGCGATTATCTGGCTAATTGCAGTGTACACACGCATTGCAGAAATGCGTCTACGCAAACTCCCGTCGCAATCCGTAGCGACTACGCGAGAAATCTCCAAACTGTTAAAAAACACCCGCGCATCCGACAACTTCTCCAATCTGTTTGAATTGCCAGTGCTGTTTTACATACTCTGCATTGCTCTGGCAGTCACGCACACAGAATCGACGGCGTATGTGACGACAGCATGGATATTTGTGACGCTGCGAATAGCGCACAGCCTGATACAAGTCACTTACAATCGCGTGACCCACCGTCTAATCTGCTGGCTTTTAAGCACCTTGTGCTTATTTGGAATGTGGGGAAAATTTGCAGCTGACAGGATATTTGCCTGAGTACGGATGAAATAGAACGTTTGCTTAAAGATCAGACTTGAGAAGAGTGAATATATGAAAATTGATGCATTCCGCACTGCTGGCAGCTGCGACTCTGATGAAATCGCACGGCTTATTAACATGGCATATCGTCCGGAACCCGGCTGTGCCGGATGGACCCATGAAACCACTCTGGTAACCGGGGATAGAACAAATCCTGATCAGATCAGTGCCTCATTGCAAAAACCTGACTCAGTCATATTCGTCGCTCTGCAAGACAACGTAATTGTGGCGTGTATTCATATAGTAAAGGCCGGTCCGGACTGTCACATAGGCTTATTCGCGGTAAATCCGGCATTTCAGGGGGCTGGCATCGGCAAGCAAATACTTGCGCAGGCGGAATACTATGCCGCTGAACATTTTTGTTCAGAGCTCTTCGTCATGACGGTTGTGTCAGTCAGACAAGAACTGATTTCCTTCTATTTACGACGCGGCTACCGGCGAACCGGTCAGATTACAGACTACCCATTATCGGCGGGTGCCGGCACGCCAAAACAAAACGACCTTAAAGTTGAGATTCTTGAAAAACCGTCAGGCATTGCAGTCGCACACTAAACCCTGGATATATGAAAATTTCAATGAAGACCATTATGAACAAACAAGACATTCCAGTAGCCGTCATCGCAACAGAGATTTCACCTCGCGCGAAACCATCAATCTATCCGGAGCCCTTCGCCTCGAGGATGGCTGGGCGTGAGAAACGTGCTCTCGGTGATTTATTTTGCCTGTCAAACTTCGGCGTCAACCTGACAAAACTTGCGCCTGGTGCGGGTTCTGCTCTACGGCACTCACACGCGAAGCAAGACGAATTCATTTACATATTGCAGGGGAATCCCACGCTTATTACGAATGCGGGTGAAACCGAACTTCTTCCGGGTATGTGTGCCGGATTCAAGGCTGGCACTGGCAACGCACACCAGCTGGTTAACCGCACTAATGAAGAGGTAAATTACCTTGAGATTGGAGATCGTAGTGCGGGTGACATCGTTCAGTATCCCGACGATGACTTACAGGCACTGCTCGTCGGTAATCAGTGGCAGTTTACCCATAAAGACGGATCACCGTATTAATGAGCAAACTTGAACTCGGAGCGACTATGCCACATCAGCATTTATTACCGGGGAATCCCCCGAAAAACTTGTTACGCATTGACTATTATCAACATGCACCTGAATTTATTACCAAGATGCGTCATATTACTCAGGAGCTCAGGCTGTTTAATCTTGATGAAAAACTCAGGGTTTTAGTTGAGATTCGTGTTTCCCAACTGAATGGCTGTGTATATTGCACCGACCTCCATATTAAAGAAGCGAGAAAGCTGGGAGAGTCGCAACAACGGCTTGATACGTTGCCAGTGTGGCACGAGTCCCCTTTTTTTGCTGCTCATGAAAAAGCTGCTTTAACCTGGGCTGAGTCACTAACGCATATTTCGAACACCCATGCGGCAGATATAGAATTTAATGCGCTGAAAACCTATTTTTCTGACCAGGAGATTGTGGAATTGAGCGCATCAATCTCTTTAGCCAATTTCTGGAATCGTATGGCAGGTGGTTTCAGACGAATGCCGGAACCAGACAATATCCAACGTACAGGAACACTATCCTGACGAATGCTTTTGCAGTAACAACACTGAAGGAGTTTACATGCAGCATGTTTTAATTATTCACGAAGTTGAGGACTATCCGGCATGGAAAGTCATCTTTGACCGGGCAGCGGATATCAGAAAAAATGCAGGGGAAATCAGCTACCAGTTACTGCGTTACGATAATGATGCAAACAATATCGTCCATTTCTCGGAGTGGTCATCACTGGAAGGTGCCCGACGCTTCTTTGAATCCCCTGAGTTGGTTAAAATCAGGCAAGAAGCCGGCGTTAAGGCCCCTGACTTCATCTATCTGAACGAGATCGAACGCGGAATTCTTTAAGTGTCGGCATAAAACACGCCCTTTGACCGATGGGATTTTCATGACACATGGGCTTTTTTCTTCAGCGCTGCCAAATCAAATCCGGTGGCTAAAACCGTACCCATAATAACAATGAGTGAACCGGCCATCATGACCGGGGTAATCACCTCATCCAAAAACAGATGTCCCCACAGCATGCCGAAGACCGGTATCAGAAAGGTCACCGTAAGAGTTGAGGTGCTGCCGATATCGCGAACCAGCCGGAAAAATAGCAAAAATCCGATTCCCGTGCAAATCACACCAAGCGCCAACACCGCCAGGATTACACCCGTGTCCGGTGTAGATGAAACATTCACAAAGGGAATTGCCGGCAGGAGAAACAGGCTGGCCGCCCACATACTGCCATGCGCATTGGAAAAACTGTCAACGGCTGTCGCCTGCTTTGCATAATTTGTGGCGATGCCATAACAGAGCGTCGCCGTCAGAGCCGCCACAATAGCACCCACTGCCCCCGCCTGCGCTGTCCAGTGATCCAGTCCGACGACAAACCCGACTCCTGCAACCCCCATAGTTAAACCGATCACTGTACGCCCGACTAACGGCTGGCGCATCCACACCGCACCGACAACAGCACCCCAAATCGGTGTCGTCGCATTCAGAATACTCAAGGCAGAGGCCGACAGCGTCATCGCCGCAAAACTAAACAACATAAAAGGCAGCGCTGCATTGAATATCCCCAAGACAAGGTAATATCGCCAATGCTGCCTGACGTCCAGCCGCTTGCGCATGATCATCGCTACCGCAAACAGGAACACCGCTGCAAGACAGACACGGTATTCGACCAGAACCACGGCACCCAAGTCTGGTACAGCGATACGTGTAAACAAAAAGGAAAATCCCCAGATTGCGGCAAGTATCAGCAGATGGAACAGGCTTGTAATGGGCACGGTTATCAGGACAGTTGGATTGAAGTCACAATTATTTCGGGCCAACAGGGCATTTTAGTAATTCACACGGCTGGTTAAGCCGCCATCGACCAGCAGATTAGCACCCGTCACAAATGATGCCCCCGGAGATGACAAAAAAGCAGCCACATTTGCAATCTCCACAGGAGTACCCATACGGCCCAGCGGATTACGTTTGAGATATCCATCGTACACCTGCGGCATATGCTGCTTAACATTACCCCAGAATCCGTCCTCGGAATAGATCGTGCCGGGAGAAATCACATTGACCCGGATGTTTTTCTGAGCGAGACGACGAGCCGCTCCCTTCGCATGATAGATGAGTGCGGCCTTGTATGCGCCATATGCGCTCTCCGTATCGGCCTCGGCAATTGCAGCCGATGAAATGACAAGCATTGAAGCGCCACCTGTTTCGGTCGCTGACTTTTCCAAATACGGCTCTGCAATCTGCATCGTATGTACGGTTCCCATCAGATCCAGCTCATAGCCATTTTGCCAATCTTGTTCGGAAATCCCCATTCCAAGTGAGCTTGGATTAGCAACCAGTATATCTATCCCTCCCATCAGGCGTGCCGCCTCTGCCATCCATGCCGCTAACGCAGCCTTGTCAGTGACATCAATAGCTGCGCCGTATACTAAAATTCCGTACTCCTCCAATGCAGTCACCGTTTCATCAACTTTCTCTGCATTTCTGGCACAGAAGGCTACACGACACCCTTGCTGCGCGAATGTTTGTGCGATCGCAAAACCAATGCCTCGAGTAGCACCTGTGACCAATACTTTCTTTCCTTGCAAACCAAGTTCCATGTTAAATTCCCCTTAATTATTGCCGGATGGCTGTGCAGAAGTATAGATTTGACGATGCATCCCAGCTATGTCCGGTCGTCCTGAATCCTTGTTCAATCGGCTTATTATGGATGGTTTTGAAAATCTGCTGCCCGGTCTCCGGGTGCAAAAAGCGTCCTACACACGCGTTGAAGGATGCGCTCCTTGGGGGCTGGATCTGATTTCCTATCCGCATACCAAGTTCGGCATCATCACTGAAGGCGAGTGCTATATCGACATCAAAGATGGTTCCCCCCCAGTCCGGGTGCCTCGTGGATCATGCTATCTGTTACCCAGAGGCAACGCCTTCCGTGTCCGCCATGCACCTGATGGTGAGGCCATAGCATTTGAGGAAGCACTCAAAAATCTGGAAGGAAGAATACTGCGCTGCGGAAGTGGTGGTGAACGAACAACCGTTATTGGTGGACAATTCGTATTTGCGGGAAACCACTACCCGCTTATCCTTGACTTGCTGCCACCGTTGATCTGTTTTAGGGTCAGTGAGCCGGAATTGGCGGCATTGCAACTCACGCTGCAATTACTCGAAGCTGAAATCCGTTCGCCCACCATCGGAGTCATGCTGGACCGGCTGGCCGACATTTTCTTTATCCAGACCCTGCGCACCTATTTACTTAATGATAATTCGCGCGGTATCGCTTGGGCCGGTGCTCTTGCTGATGATCGGCTGGGTAAGGTCATACGACTCATTCACGCCGAAGGCGAAAAGCCGTGGACGATTTCAGATTTGGCAGCACATGCAGGCATGTCGCGCTCTGTTTTTTCTGCACACTTCAAAAACAAACTCGGCATATCGCCCATTACCTACCTGACTCGCCATCGCATGCATCTGGCAAAAGATTTACTGCTTCAGGCAAACCCACCAGGAATTGCCCAAATCGCCATAAAAGTTGGCTACGATTCAGAGGCATCTTTTAATAAAGCATTCAAGCGAGAGTTTGACCTGCCTCCGGCAGCTTGGCGTACACAGGCAACAAACGAGACATGCTGATCTCAGATTGCAAACAGAGGGGGCCTTAAGGCTGATTTTCCGGTCCGCCACTTTAGGAGCCTTCAAATAACACATGCACATTCAGCTGATTTAGGTCAATCCCCCACACTATTCCATCGGATAACGAATAACGGTTCGCCATTTTTCTGGCACGGCACGTCTAATATCGCTCAGGTATATCTCAATACACCACCGTGCTGACGCTGAATGCTGAATTGCTGCTACGCACGCCACTACAAGACTTGATCGGGCAACTTGATCCCGGACAATTTTGGCAAGTGTATCGCGGCACGCTGGTGAACGTGCGGCAAATTATTGCAGCCCATCACGATCTGTTGGGACGCGTCACGCTTACCTTACGCGATCGGTCTGAGAAAATTTACATCAGCCGGAGCTACGCGCATTTCTTACGGCAGATGTAGCGATTCGCTTGATTAATTGCACGTTATGGATGTTATGGAAATCAAATTTTCATTAGATTTTCGCTAACAGGCATGAAAAGAACTCATCACCCGCCTGCTCAATGGCCACATCCGACACCATAAATGCATATACATTTTCAGGCATCGCTAAGTCAGTCGATATCCCATTGCGCGATAGCCACGTTGGCGTTTCTCCCACATGCGCAACAAAGCCGGATGCCCGGTATCTACGAAATCAATAATGCGCACATCGGTTTTGGTCGCGTGATCCCGATGTAACCGACCTGCATATTGCTGCAAGGTGCCTTGCCATGAAACCGGCATTGCTAATACCAGCGTATCCAATGGCGGATGATCAAATCCCTCACCGACTAATTTCCCCGTAGCGAGTAATACGCGCGGCGCATCGTCAGGAAAAGCCTCTAACTCGGCAATCAGGTTTGAGCGCTGCTTCTTTGACAATCGGCCATGCAATACAAAGCACGTTGAAACATGACCTTCAATCGCAGAAAATATTGCATCCAGATGTTCAGTTCGCTCCGTCAGCACCAATACCTTTCTGCCATCGGCAAATGCATTGATGATTTCAGTCGCAATCGCTGCTGTCCGTTCTTGATTTACAGCTAGGTTTCGAAAAACTTCCTGTATTCCAGCATCCGTCGGCACATTAATCCGCGTATCAATTAAACGAGGCTGCACTTCCAAATCATGCGGCGCATTCGCAGGCTTAACCGCTCTGTAGCGGATCGGGCCGCATTGCATGAAAAGGATTGGTTGCAAACCATCTCTCCGTATCGGGGTGGCAGTCAATCCGAGGACATATTTTGCTTTTACCTTCTTCAAAATAGCATCGACCGATACGGCTCCGACGTGATGACATTCATCAACGATAACGTGACCATAACTTTCAACCAACGAATTAACCTCGCCTTGGCGAGATAGAGATTGCATGACAGCGATGTCAATAATTCCGGTAGGCTTGGCTTTCCCGCCACCTATCGTACCGACTACGCCTTTGCCAACCCCTAAAAATGTCTGCAAACGTGCTTGCCACTGCTTCAATAACTCCGTGCGATGCACCAAAACTAAGGTGTTAACGCCACGCTGCGCAATCAGTGCCGCCGCCGTTACCGTTTTACCAAAGGCAGTCGGTGCACAAAATACACCGGCATCGTGCTGCAACATGCCAGCGACTGCCGCTTCTTGATCAACTCTCAAAGTGCCAGCAAAACTCACATTAATACTGTTCCCTACACATCGTTTGTCCTGAACATCAAACTGAATCTGATTCACGCGGAGCAATTCAAGTGCTGCATCCAAGCATCCCCGAGGCAAACCGATATATTGAGGGTAATTTACTGCCGAGCCTATCACTCTTGGGATGTCCCACACTGACATACGCATAGCCTGAGCTTTGTAAAATTCGGGGTTCTGAAATGCGGCCAGCCTAATTAATCTATTGGCCAGTGACTGCGGCAATTGTGCCTTCTCAAAAAAGATCAGATTGGCCAGCGTAACAGTCACTCGCACCGGCATCTGTCCAGCCAATTTCTTTGACACAGGCGTGGACACTTCCCACGGCTTTTGTTGCTTATCCTCTTCATCAACGAAAGTTACATCCAACGGATGCAAGCCACCTGTTGCTTTTAAAATAGCAGGCTCAATATCCTCAGGCGACATCGGCTGGAGAGATGACAAAAATGACCATTGGTCAGCATACGGACGAAGCTCACTATCAACAAATACACTTCTGCCGTTTTCACGAGGGAGTTTTTGCAGGGGCAATGCAATTAAATTTCCAAAACCACCCTTCGGCATCACATCCTGATTCGGAAATAATCGATCATACGATTTCAACGTCAATTGTCGCGTACGAGAGCAGGTGTGACTGATAATAGCGGCACCGAGTCGACGCGCTTCTCTTGCCAACACAGTTCTGGAAAAGAAAACCCATGCATGAGCGCCGTTGCCAGAACGTGAAATTTCAAGTGCGACAGGAACACCCAGTTCATGACATGACAGTACAAATGCCTTGGCATCCTCGGCCCACTCTGCTTCATCAAAATCAGCCGCCAAGAAATGACACGTATCGTCTGACAGCATTGGGTAAACACCAGCCGTCAATTTTCCTGTCAGATGTTTGAAAATTACGTCATCTGAAAGGTGAACCAGTACGCGGTTGCTACAATCAGCACAACTGATTCGAGGCTTTTCGCAAACTTTTGAAATCCACTCATTCGCACAAACAGGTGAATAGCCTGACTTTCCGGACTTCTGACTTTCCCAGCGAATTGGGTACACATCGCTCCGGCCTCGAAACAACCGACGAAATAAAGCAACTCTTTCACCTGCGTTCAACGTGGATTGAACTGAATCACAAATGCCTATAGGCATTTCAGGCTCGGGTTCCTTTACGACGAGGACATGCCAATCAATGCCGTGCGACTCAAGCAATGTAATCAATCTCTGATTCTCAATACGCAATGCATTGAGTTCTGCGACTGTCTCTTTTGAGTCCACGACCGAAAAACCTTTCCAACTACTTAATACTATCAGCCTGCCAAATACGATTATGAAGTGAGAAGCCGAATATCTAGCTTGGACTTAACCCAGCAGACACAAATTAAGCAAGGCGAACTTCCAGCCTCTTTCCGAGTGCGGCGGCATACTTGCGCAAGGTAGACAACGAAGGCGAAGGCGTACCAGTGATCAGCGCATTTTCAAGTCGGGCTACTGCCGGAGCTTTTGTTCCCATACGCTCAGCGACCTGCGCTTGCGTCAGCCCGGCCTCTTTCCGCGCTGCCAAAATCGCATCAAACATAGGCATTTCTTCACGCTCTACACGCTCATACTCGGCTTTAAACGCTGGATCTTGCATCCACTTAGCCTTCATTCTTTCATGAGTGTCAGCAGGCAACATTTTTTATCTCCTTCAAACGTAATTCAGCAATCCGTCGCTCGCTCGGCGGGGTTTTCTGGGTCTTTTTAACAAAACTATGTAGCATCACGATCTGGCGACCAACCATTGTGCAGTAAAACACACGAGCGATCCCTTCCGCCCCCTTTAGCCGCAACTCAAACAAACCACCACCAAACGCTTCAGTATGAGGTTCGCCCAGATTAGCACCAAACATCACCATGCGATCAGTCAACACGGCGTATCGCACACGCAAGGTCAGCGGCAAAGCATCAATTTCAGCTCTGACAACCTCACTGTAGTAAGCAATAGTGTAATCCATGCGCAGATAATAACATATCTGTTACTTAAAAAGATCGCACATCAAGGTCGGCGCGCTATTCAATCAGAATCCCCCCCCCAAGTCCGTCACCAATATTGCCGCTGATGATGACAAAAATGCGGCCACTATTCCATCGGATGACGAATAACGGTTCGCCATTTTTCTGGCGCGGCACGTCTAATATCGCTCAGGTATATCTCATGATGTTTGCCACGCCGGGCTGAACGTTCATCAATAAACTGATGCACTCGCGCTATGGTCGGCCCTTCTTCCGAGAAAGAACCAATATGCAAAATCTGTGCGCAGCGCCCCTCTGTAAATCGCTCCAGCCGCAACTGTTCCAGAGCTGGCAAATCCTTATTCCGTGCCACCTGTATCGCCTCCAGAATCAATTCATCTGGCACAAAATCCGGCTGCATTATCATCATCGTCCACTGCCAGCGGGCTTTGTCATTGCTGGTAAATACTGACATATCATCCGCCCACCACAGTCCTTCCAGCGGCATCACACCATAGTCGATTGCCAGCGCGCCTTTTTTGACCATGAACTTCACCGTGTATGAAACGCTAAATAACGCCTCGATTGCCTGCGCATATTCCGGTGACGTGTTTGGGTCACCCTGCCCGTCTATCATCAGATACTTCATCGGCGGCACGTCAACTTGCACCACCTCTTTAGCCGATGGCTGATACAAAAACTTCAGTGATTTTTTGAGATCCAGCTTTTCCATGTTAACCGTCCTCAAGCCAGCGGAAGGTAAATGTCAGTCAGTAAATCTGCGGGCGCTGTATTCAGCGGCGTATTAATATATTCTTCAAAGGGTGGTGCATCACGTAGCGCTAATCCGGATTGCAACAGCCATGCTCCAAACAGCCACTGATAGATCGAGGGCAGTGCATCGTATGACCCTTTATAACGCAACACGGCATAGCGCCCCCCTTCAATCTTCCACCATTCCAACGGAGCCTCAGGAGTACAGGTGTTACTGACTGTCGCACAGGCACGCGAACGCAACTCAGCCTCCGGGACTGTTGCTGGATCGTCATAGCCTATCGTCATCATTCGCGTCTGCTCATCAACCAAGCCACGCGGACCCAGCCAGCCAAAAAGCTGATCATAGGCCTGACCGATTTTATTGTAAGCACCACGATGGTAAATACTGACAACATTAAGCTCAGGGAGGGTTTTGATTGTGACGTCGTACATGGCAAGATTCCTGTCAATATATTGGGGTTGATACTGCACATGATTGCCGTAATGGCGATAACGTGCAGGCGGCATACTGAAAACTTCATTAAAAATACGAGTGAAGGATTGGACATTACGATAGCCAGCCAGTCGTGAGACCTCGTCTATCGGCATCATCGTATATGCAAGCTGACTGGCTGCCCGGTACAACCGCAAACGGCGCACCGTTGCCGCGATGGTCTCACCCCGAGCGGCCCTATAGATACGATGAAAATGATAAGGAGACAGATAGGCAATCTCAGCCATTTTTTCAAATGACAACGAATCATCCAAGTTGCTATGAATATAGGCGATTACGCGATTCAGACGCTCTGCATAATCAATCCTATTCGGTAAGGTCTCCATACACGTTATTTCATTCCGTTTTCGATGGCGCATTAAAGCACAGCTCAATTTAGCAAATCTTGCGGAGTTTGGCGTGCGCCCGGTTTAGTCCTGAAATTTTGCCGCATTCAGCACTTCCACCACTACTCACTTACCGATATTTTTCGGCATATTCCCCAGCATCCTAGTCGCAATCAACTCAATATCTGTTCTGGGTATCTTAATGTGTCCGAATCTGAATGCAGATGTACCCATGCATTCCTCATTCTAATTTATGAAGCGCACCCAATCTGGTTGACACTCTGTTTTGCAGAGTTATATACTCTGCAAAACAGAGTTAATTCAGGAGTACTTAATGTCACACCTTGCCACACAACAACTGAGTTCCATCCATTCAATGCTGTCTGCCGGACATCGCAACTTACGCATTGAGCGTCACAGCCTGATGTTGTGGGGAATTTCCTGCGGGGGATTGATTTTAGCCAGTGAACACATTCTGACCAGCGAACAATTTCCTGTCATAGAGCAACGCGCAATCGCCTGGCTCATATTGCTTGCTTTCAGCCTTAGCTGTGTCAGCCTGCTTGACTGGCACCTCACCCGCCGCGCTAAACACGCGCGCGACGAAGCTTGGTCATTTATCCACCGGCAAGTTCTCAAAGTATGGTGGCTACTGATGTCAGTCGGTGTCTTGCTGACATTTGCCACTTTTTTCTATGGCGGCGGTTACATGATATATGCCGCGTGGGTGGTGTTAATCGGTTTAAGCCTTTACGTTCACGGCCTGTTTTCCGAAGAGTTACTAGAATGGACCGGTGCATTTATCATCGCCATCGGCATCGCAATGCTGGCATTCCGCCTTGACATCAAAGCCACACAATACGTTGCCGCTTCGACACTGGGGCTGGGCTTGCCACTGCTGTCCATAATGCTGGACAGAGGTCGCCAGCGCGCATTCTCGTTACGCCTTCTGCAATCTGTGGGCTGGTTACTGTTCGTTCTGATCCCGCCCCTGCTGGCTCAACGCTTCATCACGACCCATATATCGCCTGACATGCCCACCGTCACCGTGGCAAAGTTCCTCGAAAATCCATTGGCGGCACAGATTGTTTCTTTACCAGCTGGCAGCACCATCCCTGTCAAGGTTGAAATTTCAGGCAATGTATTCCGGCCTAACAAAGAAGCTGTGCTACCGCTGGTTCTCAATACGCCCATCGAAATCGTCATGGAACATGGACAGCCCACCGGCGCTTGGCACTTACCCGGCAACGATTGGACGGAAGAACACAAGACCCATTGGGCCAGCATCCCATGGGTCAAAGCGGCCATTCCACCAAGCGGCCCTGAAATACAAACCAGCTTAATCGTCGAAATTCACCCTCAACCTCACCAATAGGAGTACACCATGAAATATACCCTGCTGTTATCAGCCCTTACCCTCACGCTCACCGCTTGCGCCGGACTTCCGCCGAGCAGCCACGATGTTGCACAAGCACCTCGTATCGAAATCGGTCAGCCCATCCCCGCTGGCGACAATTATGTGCTGCACTATCCAGCTGGCAAGTCCTTGCCGGTTACAACGCAGGTAGATGGCAATCTGTTTGAACAGGCGCAACAAGCTACGCTGCATGTCGTCCTCAAACACGATGTCTATGTCTTCCGACATTTCGCAAGCTTCGATGGCATCAATTGGCAGCCTGCTCACAAACTCGTCACGAGTAATCTTGAACTGCAAATCCCTGCAAAAGAAGGTGGCAACGCCGGGCTGCTACACATCAAGATGGATCAAAAATAGCCATGGAAGCACTCGACCCTCTGTTGCATCAACCGCTACGCACCCAACTCGCCGCCTTTCTGGCTGGTGCGGGTGAAGCAACCTTTAGTGAACTCAAACGACAACTGGACGTATCGGACGGCAATCTGGATTCTCACCTGAAAAAGTTAATAGCCGCTGATTATGTGCAAGTACGTAAAGACGATAGCAATACTCGCGTCCAAACCTGTTATGCCTTAAGCCTGACCGGACACGAAGCCCTGCAAAACTACATCCTTGCATTACAAAAATTACTGCCGTTAGATAACGCCAGCGCCAGCAAAATTAGGGTTTGCAACTTTCAGGATGTATTGCCATAAACCACAAAACCTATGAAAATTATTTAAAAAGTGAATATAAATATGAGGTTACGACAAATGGCATTGGAGGACATCAAGGTCAATGTGAAACTGAAGCTTGCAGCACTGTGGGCGAGTTTTATGTTTCTCTACATCTATGTAGATTATTTCCACTTATATATGCCGGGCTCCATAGAGGATATTCTGGCAGGAAAAATGTTTGTATTTAACATTACACAAGTTGCGCTATTAATAGGACTGGCTTCGGTAACAATTCCAGCTCTTATGATTTTCCTCTCAGTTGCCTTGAAAGCAAATGTAAATCGTTGGACAAACATAATCGTGGCTGCGGTTTATATTCCTTTTACATTGTTCAATTTGGCAGGTTTGGCTTGGATACATATGGTGTTTGGTGCTGTTGTCGAGGTCGTTCTTCTTTTACTAATTATCTCGAATGCATGGAAGTGGCCTAAACAGGAATCTCACTGAATACTGAGACATAAAGAAAATCGCTTGGCAAATATCATTGCGGTTGTAACAACAATTTTTTGTTAATGGTGGTGTGAACACAAACGCCTACTATCTGTTTTTACGACTGTCGAAATTGCTTGTATGGTTACGATTATCATGTGTATGTTGAAATGGACTGAATACCTATGAAGAAATTCATCACACCTACTCTCTTGTTATTTGCAACACTGATTTCCGGATGCGCGTCACTACCCAATTCAACATCGGAGAAGATTGGCAATCGAAATGTCGAGTTTGCTATAACTCGACATGACACTCTACCCGTTATCTTTGAGAATGGACTGGGCGGAAGAATGGAATATTGGAAAGAAGTTTTGCTGAAAATCTCGAAAGACACCACGACATTCGCATACAACCGCCCCGGTTACGGAAACAGTGATTCTGTATCAACGCCCCGTGATGGTTCTCACATCGTGGAGGAATTGAGAACGCTGCTTCACAGCAAAGGCTTTCAACCACCGTACATTCTGGTAGGGCACTCCCTGGGCGGTTTGTATATGCAGCTATTTGCCCGTCGTTATCCAGAAGAGGTAAATGCGCTTATTCTAGTTGACTCGACACACCCCCAACAGTTTGATGGCGAAGGTGCACTGGAGAAGCAGTCGTTTTTGACACGCAGCATTCTCAGGGTTCTGGTTACAGGGACTGCCAAGGATGAGCTCAATTTGATTCCTCAAACCGGTAAGCAAGTACTAGACCTTCCAACTATGTCAAATAAACCCGTATTTGTTCTCAGTGCCTCCAAACCGTTGGGTGAAAAATCAAAAGTCGCAGATGATGCAAACGAAAAACGTAAAAACATTGCCCGCCTTTACCCAGGTTCTAAACAGATTTGGGTAGATAGTGGGCACGTCATACCATTGGAAAAGCCAGAATCTGTTATCTCGGCAATCCGTGAAGTTCTGCCAAAACAGGAGGAAATCCACGTGCAGCAATAAACATTGCCTTATGCATTCACCTCGGACTTCACGCTGGGTGCGCCAATAGCGCAGGCTACTATGGCAATAACTACAAAGGGTTAAAGATAAGGGGAGCAATTGTTCAGCCATCAGTGGGGCAATAACTGGCTGAGAAATCCATGTCGTATCAGGAGTACAAGGCTAAACGAAAAAACTGCTGAAAAACAACGACAAGAAGTGAATGTACAGCGCACACATCAGCGTAGCAAACAAAATGAATTTTGAAGATTCCATTACAAGTGGGGGAATTCGATACTCCGGCAGAAGTGATAACTCAATAGCCTCTGATGCTGTGTGCCACTGGCATTGGGAAAATTTTAACGTGAGCGCCAGAGTGTTGATTCCATCCAAATCAAAAAGCCAATTAAAGAGTGCCGCTGACACTAAATTCAAAGATGAAGTGAATCCCAGTTTCGGCATCGAAATTAAGATGGGCGGCAACTTCTAACAGTTCGGTTAAGATAAGGCAATCAAATGAATTTTTCACCCAAATCTAATTGGCTGATTCCCTCTGGGTTGATAGTACTCAGTATAGTTCCCGCGCTAGCTGGAACTATACGAGTTATTCAGTTGGGAGGCGGTGCAGAAATCACTCCAGACAACGCTCGTTTTTTTGCAGCGCCTTTGCCCGTTGTGCTTCACATTGTTAGTGCCACGATTTTCTCTTTTGTTGGCGCTATTCAATTCAACTCTAACTTTCGACACAACGCACCCAATTGGCATCGGATCGCAGGAAAGATGCTGGTTATATGCGGTCTGGTTTCCGCATTTTCTGGATTGTGGATGACGCAATTTTATCCGCGCGGAATGACTCCGCCCGCAAGTTATGACGGAACTGCCCTTTACTTCTTTCGACTGCTGGCGGGTTCAGCAATGGTATTGGCATTATGCTTTGGCTTTTCTGCTATCCGAAGGAGCGATATCCTGAATCATAGCGCTTGGATGATGCGGAGCTACGCGCTTGGTCTAGGTGCTGGCACTCAAGTATTCACCCATATCCCTTGGTTTGTATTTCCGAGCATACAAGGGGAACTAGCAAGAACACTATGCATGGGGGCAGGCTGGGCAATCAACATTGCGCTGGCTGAATGGTTTATTCAACGTCGAAGCTGAAGTGACGACAGAGACCACACTGAAACAGTCCTAAATGCCCAGTGTATTTACTCATTTCTCCAGCGAAAAACGGCATCTTGCGCCGTTTTTCGTGTTTGCACTACTGTTGCATATTGCACTGCTTTGGGTCATTCATCCGCCAACAAATACCCGCAATATATCTCGCCCCATCATGGTTTATCTCACGCAGCCAGTAGCCACTGCAAAACCTTCATATACAACGATACCGGCGACCCAAGCTCACAAAGTAGCCAGTAAAGTGACGACTCCTACCAACCCGAAACTGTCTGAATCCAAGGCTAAAATATCCCTGCCTACCGCCGCTTCTACCCTTAGCGAAAATACTCCTACACTCAATACACAACGACTACTTGAATCCGCAAAAGATATTGCCAGAAACGAGGCTAGAAGAACGGAAGAACAAATTGCATCACAGGAAAAAAAGCAGCTCAATACGCCAGTTGCCGCAATGCTAAAAACCTTTAAGCAACCCCAAAAGGAAGTTCGTTTAGCAAACGGCATGCTGAAAATTACCACTGAGACTGGGACTTTCTGCTTTCAACCTCCGCCAGCCTTTGCTCGCGACCAAGCGGGTCTTTACGGTATACCGTCCACCTGCCCCTAAAATCAGCATTGCTCTCTACTGCATAGCTGATTCGACATTAAACTATTCGACTAGAACCTCAGCCCGAAAATACAGCAAAAAACCGATTCCCGTACAAAAACACCCAGCGCAACGAGGGCCATTCCCCCCTTATAGACTCACCCCAATCGTTTTATCTTAGCGCTGGCAGTACTAATACGAAACTCCATCGCATCGATACATGGCATGAATCGGTGGCTAAATCCTGTTGCTGACATAACCCGGGAGAGGAACTTTTGCGCCAGCTCTTCTGCTTGCAGCCATGTTTCGTTGTTCAAGCTGGCATGAATAGTCGCATCCGAAATGGTGTCAGGCAACCCTCCTCCACTACGTGGTGCAAAAGCCATCGGCGTCATATCGTAAGCTGGCGCAATGCTATAAGGCCTGCCGTGCTCAGACACGAACGCCAAGTTACCGCTGTGCATATCAGAATTACCTATCAGTGTGCCAAAGGCCCACAGAAGCGCTGCGCCTTCTGCCGCTTCTGAACAAATTTCACCGCTGCCAGCAAGACGGCGAGCCATGAGCGGCCAGCCACCTGTTCCTAAGCCAATGAATTCAGCATCTAGTGCCGCCAAAGAAATCACTGCGCGCCGACCCAGCTCTCCGATACGATCAAAACGTTCGACTTCGAGGAAACGCTGATGACCATGGTCAATGATCTGCGTCCTGGCAGCAAGAACGCCTGACTGATTAAGTGTTTCCAGCGCCAGATGCTCCGCAAGCAACAGATCGCGCCATCGCTCACTTACCGGACTTTCCAGCATCTCACTGAACTTAACGATGACGTGCCTCGGGCCATCCATTGTCATCGCATAAGCAGTGAACTTCGGCTGCTCGCCTCCCGCTGATGATCCAGGAATCTCGCCCTGTGATGCTTGCTGCGCCAATCGTGCATACTCTGGGCCCTTTTGTCCTTCCATAATTGGATCAGGGATGTGTGCTGCAAGAAAATGATCCCTGGCAATTTCGCCTAGCAGCAGGTTCCCGACCACATCAAAGCCATGCACAAGCATTGCCCGCAAAGCGTGAGTATCAGTCCAGTCTGAAAGACGCTCCGGCAGCCCTAGTGCTATACCATATCGGCTAGCATAGGCACGACCAAGATATCCCTGAGGACGCATGTCTGACAACCACCACGGCAAACCATCGCTGTGCAGTGTTACACCATCCGCCTGGCGCATGACGAAACCTTCCGGACGTACCGGAATCAGCGTTCCAAGTTGTCGTAACTGACCATCAGAACTGACTCGACTGATCGAAATATCAGGTAACCCGCGCACCGTATCACGCAGAGCATATTGAATTGATCGCGCAGCGCCAATTCGCACAACTTCGCCCCCCAATTCAATCAGCGCACGTGAAAGCGTAGGCTGACTTATTCCTAATTTCTCAATCAGCTGACGAGCTGACAACAGTCCAGAAAACAGGTGTACTCGAATAGCTTCAGCATGCGGCGACATGAGCGATAATTAAATAATGAATAGATTTATGAATAGATACTACAGGATATTTTGCGATTTAGGTAAAGAAAGTGACGGGCGCAGCAAATCGGCTATTTGAGGTCTAAACACCAACGAGCACCAAAAACCTTCCCGTCGCTCCTCAGGCGTAAAGCATCGATATAGGCACTGGCTGCATACGCAAACTTTATATGAAATTACGTGAATTCGAATCCTAAAATTTTGTTATGAATTCCCTGTTAATCCTCTGACACAGTTTCTCAGGAATTACCAGAATTTACAAAAAATTCAATAGAAACAACCGAATAGGATTTAATCTCCCTAGATGACGGGTTGGATTTCATCGAATTCCCAGTAAATTTCCCTGTTTGCAGAGCAAAAGCAGATACAAATTCTGGCATAACTACGTCCACCGCCAGAACACCGTTTCAAGGAGTCTAAAAAAGACTCACAAACCCATAAATATCAATGATTTATGGGTTTTTTTACGTCTAAACCGTCTAAATCTGCATCAATTTGCCTCATTGAATCTCACACCTCATGGGGGTATATTTGGGGGTATCTAAATACCCCCACGCCATTTATACCCCCACAGAGAGGTCAGATCATGAGCAAACTAACGGATATGGTAATCAAGAAAGCCAAGCCCGAAGATAAACCGTACAAAATCGCAGATGGTGGCGGCATGTATCTACTGATACACCCCACCGGTTCAAAGTACTGGCGTTTCAAATACAGATTTTTGGGGGTAGAAAAAACACTGGCGCTGGGGGTATATCCAGACATTAGCCTAGCCGATGCGCGCGAACGTCGCGAACAGGCGCGCAAACTATTGGCAAACGACACCGATCCGAACGAAACAAAGAAGGAAGCACGGCGCATATTACAGGCCGCCACCGTCAATAGTTTTTCGGCGCTTGCCCGTGAACTGCACAAAGTAAAATCCCCGATATGGACAGAAGGCCATGCAAAACAATGGATGCTCAACATGGAAAAATACGCATTTCCTGTTATCGGGGATCGCCCTATCGCGGAGATCGAGCCGATGGAGCTGGTCGGGATTATGCGCAACGTTGAGGCGAAAGGCACATTTGAGACCCGCGACCGACTCTTACAAACGATCAGCTCAACTTTCAAATACGCGATTGCGATGGGAAAAGCCAAATATAACCCTGCTGAAATTCGTATGGCACTGGCAGACCGCCCGAAGGTAGAAAACTTTGCCTGTATCACCACAGAAGAAATACCCGCCTTCCTGCGCGCCTTTGATGAGTATCAGGAGCGAGGCAAAGTTTCCCTGATTGCCTCTGCCGCTTTCCGTCTGCTGCTGCTAACGGCAACCCGATCGAGTGAAATGCGTTTTTCAAAGTGGGCAGACTTCGACCTTGATGCAGGATGTTGGGTCATCCCTGCCGAACAACAAGGGCGCAAGGGCAAACACGGCAAGCGAAAACCCCATGCCGTACCTCTTTCAGATCAGGCCATAGCTGTACTGAGGGAACTCTATCCGGTCACAGGGCATAGCGAGCATGTATTCCCCAGTCGCAACGGAATGGGACGCGTCGTCTCTGAAAATACCGTCAACAAGATCATTGAATCGATGGGCTATAAAGGCAGACACACAGGCCACGGCTTCCGCAGCATGGCACGCACAACGCTAGGTGAAATGGGATATAGATGGGAAGCACTGGAAGCCATGCTATCCCATGCCCTCGAAAATCAGACAGCAGCCGCATATATCAGAACTTCCTACTTTGAAGAACGGCGCGGTATTATGCAAAAATGGGCTGATTATCTGGATGCTGCGAAGTCTGGCGCTCAAGTGATACCATTGCGCGCCTGAGCTCTAGGTTCTACCCATCATAATCGACACAGCACAAGAAAATTCTCTAGCAGATATTGTTCATATATCCATAGCCCGAAGCCACGCGCGCGTGGCGCAAAGCGCGGCTGTGGATATGTGAACAAACATTTATATTTTTCTTGACAAGAATATATTTATCCTGATCTAATAAATCGTCGCAAGGTTTTAGCCAGAACTTCTGGTCGGAGGAATGACCCTCTAAGTGCATTTTTTATTTATGACCAGACAGGGTATAAAGCCTGTCGGAAATGCCACCAATCATAACGGATGAAGTTGATTTTTGCCTTACGGCTTTCTCAATCAACTTTGATCGGAGTCCGTTATGAAAAACCCTTCATCATCAGATGCTGTTTCCGCTGCCATTTGTTCGATCGCCCGCACGTGCGCCCCGCGCACGGTGGCCGTACGAACAAGAGGCGATGTTTTAATTCCCCTTGTTGAACCCCCTTTGCTCGGAGTAAATTCCACAGGCGGCGCAGCCGCCCCTAGACTTGAAAAGAGGACATATTTCAACAATCACCCCACTGGTAAAAATCGCATCACCTTACGCAATTACGGCAAAGGTCTTGCCGAGGTCGGCTGGTCATTTGTCGGGGTGTGTCCATCTCACAAGGCCGCACGAGGCACCTCAACCGAGCGCACACAAAATGAAGATCGAGCAGTACGTCGCGCAAAATCCCGTTTACGTCAGCTCATTCTGAGTGCCAACCTTACCCATTTGCTTACCCTCACCTATCGGGAAAATGTCACCGATTTCACTCGCGCATCTGACGATCTGAATCGTTTCGTGCGCAAGATGAAAGTCAATCTGGCTGACTGGCTTTATGTGGCAGTAGCTGAACAGCAAGAACGTGGCGCATGGCATTGGCACCTGGCTGTTCGTGGTCGACAGAACGTGGAATTGATCCGCACCCTATGGCGTGAAATTGTGGGCGAGGGAAATATCGACGTGAGTGCACCCAAAGGCAACCGTAAAGATCAGCGGCTCTTTCTGGTGCAGTATCTCGGCAAGTATCTGGTCAAAGCATTCGTAACAGGTGACAGAAAACTCAACAAGCACCGTTTTCGCTCATCGCGCAATATTCAGGTGCCTATGGAGTGTTTTACTGTTCCTGTCGGCACCGAACGCAAGACAAGCGATATTGCACTCGACACACTGAAAGAAGCTTCAGGCGGTTCTGTCGGTTTCGTGTGGGATGGTGAAGGCATGCTCGCTGGCTGGGCGTGTTCTTGGAAGTAAATCTAATTCTCTTAGGAAGAAAATTATGCAAACCAATATACTTCAAAGTGCACCTTTCCAACCGCAGCAATCAGAGACAGTTGATTTCCTCATTCCGCGTAAAACTGTTGAAAAACTGTCTGGTTTGAGCCGTGCAACAATTTACCGACTATTAAAAACTGGCAAATTCCCTCGTCCCGTTTCCATAGGCACAGGCTCAGTTCGCTGGCGGCAATCCGATGTCATTGCTTGGCAAAACTCACTTAGTTTAAGCCCTTGCAGCTAGCAAACTTGTCAGCACCAAAGAGTTACGGGGGTACAAATGGGGGTATTAAATATATTTAAAAATTTAATACCTTTATTTTACAATAAGTTAGATTAATTTTTCGACTGACACCGCTCCGCCAGACAGCCTATATTGTTGATTATTAACAATATTATTACACAAGAAAGCCCGCTGAACGCGGGCTTTCGCGTCTCTGGCCATTCTCTGTTTTCGTATTTTCCCCTTGAATACCCCCGAAAACGGCTGCTTTCTCTGTCGTTAACAGAGTCACTACCACTTTCCGCTGAATGTTGGCGCGCGTTTAAAACTGACCACCCGTGCGCGTTGAATTTTGACCAGGCGTTTTACGGCGTAATTAACTACGCCGCTGTGGATAAGTCTACCAGACTGAGATGGTGTTGAAACTCCTGTTGAGATTTTTAGAGTGCTTCTTCACTGGTTTGTGCACGTTTGTTTTTCTCCCTCGCCTTGATGCGCTCTCTGGCTGCCGCACTGCTGTGCTTGAATCGGTATGATTCGTTGCCGGTCTCAACGATATGGCAGTGATGCGTCAGTCGATCCAGTAACGCCGTGGTCTGCTTGGCATCCCCAAACACGCTGCTCCATTCCGAGAAGGTCAGGTTGGTCGTAATGATCACGCTGGTTCTCTCGTAGATTTTCGACAGCAGGTGAAACAGCAAAGCGCCGCCCGCTTGTGAGAACGGCAGATAGCCCAACTCATCCAGGATCACCAGATCCACTTGCATCAGACTCAGCGCCAGTCGCCCTTGTTTGCCGGCCGCCTTTTCCAGTTCCAGCGTTTAACCAAGTCGACAGTCGAATAAAACCGTACTCGCATGCCGTGTTGTTGAATAGCCGATACGCCCAACCCCGTCGCCAGATGCGATTTGCCGGTTCCTGTGCCACCGACCAGCACCACATTTTGTGCGGCTTGCGTAAATTCAAAGATGGCAAGTTGTCTGATCATGGACTCATCCACTTTCGCTTGGCTGAAGTCGAAGTCAGCCAGACTGCGGTGAATAGGAAATCGGGCTGACTTCATCTGATAGCCGACAGAGCGAACCTCACGATCGGTTGTCTCAGCTTCTATCAGATGCTTGATCAGACCCTCCGCCATTTGCACAGAGGCCAGATTGAATCGCCCCGGGTTTCGTGGAGGCAGTTTAGTTTAAGTAACGTTGGCAGAATCCGTGTTGGCTAGCTGCCGGTAG
>FZPY01000043.1_pt1 | contig 79125 bp, 81 predicted proteins | sample 1534801 | NCBI WGS metagenome assembly FZPY01 (sample SAMEA104161950, study PRJEB21768) | metagenome | isolation source: underground water | reverse complement strand
AATATATCGCCGACGGTAAGCGCAGCCTTTCCGACCAACATCATCACAAAACTATTTTTTCGATCTGCAAGCAGATTTATCGCTCTTGACAGCAGTTTTTTTGATTTTTCAGCATCACCCACGACAAAATAGGCTTGCGCCAGTATTGCATCTTTCGCCACACCGAAAATACCCACATCACCATGCTTCCTTGCGTTGCATTCCAGGGTATTTATGGCCGCCTTATGTTCGCCCTGATCCACCTGAATTTGCGCCAGTGACAAATAATCTCCAGAGCGCTCGACGATGGATCCGTTCGATAATCGAATAGCGGCCTCAGAATTAGATTTAGCATCGTCCAGTTTACCCAGCAAAAATGCGGCCTCGGACACCGAACGAAATCGCTTCGCACTTGGCAGGATACTGGATGACCGGCTCAGTAAATCATACGCGCTATCATAATTATCCATATCAAACTGGATTTTCGCCAGTAACTCATATGCAGCGACGTAGTATTTATTTTTCTCGATCAGTTCATGGGCTAATTGTGCAGCAAGTCCGAGTTCTCCTAATGCATAATGTGCACGCGCCATGCCAAGTATCACCCAGGGCGTGTCATGCCTGATGGTCAATGCACGTGCATAGGTATCCAGCACCTGCGTATAGTCTTTAAGACTCAGCTGCGCTTCGGATTTGCGTCTTAAAATATCCAGTAAACGACGAGGATCAGGATGCTGGCTCAGTAATTTATTGCACTCGTTAACCGCCACATGATATTGCTTCGCATCGAGCGCTTTTAAAACCCGCATCAGATAGGTACGGCGATCAATTAATCGTTCAATGCGTGAGCGCAGTTTCGTTTCGGAACAAGGTTTTAAAAGATAATCATCCGGCATAAATTCAACCGCATTCGCAACAAAACTGTACTCAGTTTCTGCCGTGAGCATGATAAACAAAGTTGTTGCACTGGCAATCTTATCTTGCCTGAGATATTCAAGAAAGTGCTGACCTGAACTGGACTTATTCAGATTGTAGTCGCAGAGTATCAAATCAAATGAACTGGACTTGATCAGGTCCAGGGCTTCCTGCGCACTGCTGGCCACCCTGACTGAATTCATGCCGATGGACTGCAACTGTGATCGAATCGCGTGGCGCATCGCACTGATATCGTCGACAACCAGCGCGCAAAGCCGATCAAAACGGATATATTCGTTTTCAACAGACTTGCTGAACATCCCCTGTGTGGGTGCAATAGCCAAAATGGTTCGACTCCGGATCGAATAGAGTGTTTATTTTAGCCCCGATCAAGGCATCGCGCTTATCTTTAAAAAATCAAACCAGCAGCAGCCTGACGGGTTTAAAACTTCTGCGATGTACATCTGAAACGCCATACTCAAGCAAGGCTGCCATATGTGCAGCTGTCGGGTAGCCCTTATGCAGATTGAAACCGTAGTTGGGGTAGTGTTCGTGCATTTGCATCATCAATGCATCACGTGCAGTTTTCGCCAAAATGGAAGCGGCCGAGATCGCAGCGACTTTACTGTCTCCTTTGACTATCGCTTCGCTGCGAATACCGGTTTGCGGACAGTACAGACCATCAACCAGCACAAGTTGCGGCTGAACAGATAATGCCAGCACCGCGCGCTTCATCGCAAGTAATGTCGCCTGAAGAATATTGAGTTCATCGATTTCTTCAACGGATGCATACGCGACTGACCAGGCCCGTGCGCGCTCACGAATGACAGGTGCGAGCAGATCGCGCTTACGCTCAGATAGTTTTTTAGAATCGTTCAGTCCGGCTATGGGGTTAGACTCATCGAGTATCACAGCAGCAGCACACACAGGCCCTGCCAATGGACCGCGCCCTGCCTCATCCACACCACAGATCAGCCTGAACTCAGTGCCTTCCGATCCAGCAGAACTAAAGAGCGGCATCAGGCAGATACGGCAAAATAACCGCGGCTGCGCGCTCGGCGGTATTCTGACGCAAAGTTAAATGCAGTTGCGTAAAAGTCTGTTCTAGCTGTGCGATCGAATCCTGATCATTCAACAGATTCAAGAGTGCTTGTGCAAGATTATCAGCCGTCGCATCATCCTGCAGCAGTTCAGATACCACAAACCTTCCGCACAGAATGTTCGGCAAACCGAAGTAAGGCAGATAGCTTTTGCGTTTCATCATCCGCCAGGTCAATTTGTTCAGCCGGTAAGTGATGACCATCGGACGTTTGAGCAGCGCACATTCAAGCGTTGCCGTACCAGAAGCTACCAGCACCATATCCGCCGCGATCATCGCATCCTGGGCATGGCCGAACAACAGAAAGAAAGGCAATGTTTCTGCATTGCAATCGTACATCGCCTGCTCAAAGATGGCTCGCGTCTCACGACTGGCAAGCGGTACAAGAAAACGCGCCTCTGGCAATTGAGTCAGTATCAATTTTGCCGTCTCGATATACAAGTGTGCCAGCTGGCGAACTTCAGATTGACGACTTCCTGGCAAAAAAGCGAACACCTTGCAAGTTGACGGTATGCGCATCGTTTCACGCATTGCGCTTCGGTTCGGATCCATGGGCAGCATGTCAGCGAGTGGATGACCAACGTATTCCACCGGAATTCCCGCCGCCTGATATATTTTAGGCTCATGCGGAAAAAGCGCCAACATATGCGACACCGCCCGCTTTATTTTTGCGATACGCTCGCCGCGCCAGGCCCAGATCGACGGACTGACATAATGAATAGTGGGAATACCGCGCCGCTTGAGCGTCAGTTCCAGATCCAGATTGAAATCTGGCGCATCAACCGCAATAAAAATCGACGGTCGATTAGCTATAAAGTAGCGCTTAACCTTAGCACGTATACCGGTGATTTCCCGGTAATGCCTCAATACTTCAACATAACCAAACACAGCCAGTTTTTCCATCGGGAACAAAAGCTTCATCCCAACCGATTGCATTTTTGGTCCGCCAATACCAACGAATTCCACATCCGGACGTGATTTTTTTAATACCGCCATCAAGTGACTGGCAAGCAGATCACCTGATGCTTCGCCCGCGACGATACCAATGACAGTTTTTTTTGAAGCCATAAACTATCCTTAGCGAACGATACCGCGTGGTGAATTGGCCAGAAAATCTGACAACGGCTGAATATCCTGATTCTCCGATGCAACCTGACTAATCACATTCCGCGCATCAGCCAGACTCAGACCGGATTTATACAGGGTTTTATAGGCACGTTTGATTGACATAATGGAGGCACTGGAAAAACCACGGCGTTTTAATCCTTCAGAATTGATGCCGTGCGGTGCGCTCGGATTGCCTGAAACGAGAACAAAAGGAGGTACATCCTGCAGCAGGATAGTCCCCATTCCGGTAATGATGTGCGCGCCGATTCGAACAAACTGATGTACGACCGTGAACCCGCCAAGAATTGCGTAATCACCCACCTCTACGTGTCCGGCCAGCTGAGCATTATTTGCAAAAATCGTATGATTTCCGACCTGACAATCATGCGCCAGATGCACGTAAGCCATGATCCAGTTGTGATGACCGACCCTTGTGACACCGACGTCCTGAGAGGTACCTAGATTGAAGGTGCAGAATTCACGTATCGTATTGTGATCGCCAATCTCTAATCTTGTCGGTTCACCGGCATATTTCTTGTCTTGCGGGATTTCGCCCAGCGAACAAAACTGAAAGATACGATTGTGTTTACCGATGCGAGTATGTCCATTGATCACGACATGCGGGCCCACGACGGTCCCTGAGTCTATCTCGACATGCTCGCCGATGATCGAATACGCCCCCACCTCTACATCATCAGCGAGTCTGGCATTAGGATGAACGATAGCGGTTGCGTGTATCATCAAGCCACCGTTTTTACGGTACACATCAACTCAGCTTCGGCAGCCAATGTACCCTCAACTTCAGCGATAGCTTTAAATTTATACACGCCGCGCATACTGCGTGTCAGTTCGACCTTGATGATCAACTGGTCGCCCGCGGTCACCGGGCGTTTGAAGCGCGCACCGTCAATACCGGCAAAGTAATATACAGATTTTTCATCCGGATTCTTTTCCATGGTCTGAAATGAAAGCAAGGCAGCCACTTGAGCCATCGCCTCGATAATCAACACACCCGGCATCACAGGATGATGAGGGTAGTGACCGGGAAAAAAGGGTTCATTGATCGTTACATTTTTCAGCGCGACAATATTTTTGCCAGGTTCTACAGACAAGACCCTGTCGACCAGCAAAAAAGGATAGCGGTGGGGCAAACTTTCAAGGATGGCGTGAATATCCATCGCAGGAGCGGATGGTTTTGTCTGTGCTTGCGTACTCATTCTGTATTACCTTTCAGTGATTCTTGTTTTAACAATCGCAACTCGTGCTCCAGCGCCTTCAGGCGTTTTGCCATGTCATCAAGATGACGCAGATGCACCGCATTCTTGCGCCAGTCTTCTGTTTTTCCGAAGGGATAGATGGCGGCATAGGAACCCGCTTCACGTATGGATTTACCGATCAGCGTAAAGGAAGAAATCACCACGCGGTCGGCAATTTGCAAATGGCCTAATATGCCCGCACTCCCGCCAATCTGACAATACTTCCCGATCGTTGTGCTGCCGGCTATACCCACACACCCTGCAATGGCAGTATGTGCACCGATACGCACGTTGTGCGCGATCTGTATCTGATTATCCAGCTTCACACCCTCTTCGATCACGGTGTCATCCAGCGCACCCCGGTCGATGGTGGTATTCGCACCGATTTCAACATCATTGCCGATCACGACACGACCGATTTGAGGAATCTTGATCCATCGCCCTTCATCCATCGCGATGCCGAATCCGTCAGAACCGATCACCACACCGGAATGCGCAATCAGATTATTCCCGATCAGACAATCGTGATAGATGACTACCCGCGGATATAACCGCACGCCGGACCCAATGACGACATTGTCACCGATACAGCATCCCTCACCGATGACGGAATGTGCACCGATGACAGCCCCCTCGCCGACCACTGCCATCGCAGCGATGCTGGCGCTTGAATCCACACGAGCAGTTGCACTGACGACTGCCGTCGGATGCACACCTGATGTTACTGCCGGCAGCGGATTGAGTAAATCCGATACACGGGCAAAATACGCATACGGGTTAGTCGAAATAATGCGAGGCAAATCAGTTGCATCTGCATCAGCCTCTCCCAGTATCACGGCACCGGCACGGGTTGAGGCTAGTTGAGCACGATATTTACTATTGGTCAAAAAACTGATCTGGCCTGCCGTGGCATGCTCAAGCGTGGCAATTTGACTGATTTCAACCTGCGGGTCACCTAATACCCGGCCGCCAAAAAGGGCTGCAATCTCAGATAATGTGCAGGGCATGACTACTTGCCATCAGCCTTATCTGAGGCCAGATTTTTAATCACTTTATCGGTTATATCGATTTTGGGATTGCGATAAACCGCCTCCTGCAAAATCAGATCGTATTTTTCATTTTCAGCGATCAGCTGGATCGCCTTGTTGGCACGTTCGAGCACAATGGCTAATTCCTCATTTTTGCGCAGACTCAAGTCTTCGCGGAATTCGCGCTGCATGCGCTGCAGGTTCACATTCAGGGCGCCCAACTCACGTTCTTTGTTGCGGTGATCCGCATCAGGCAAGCTGTTGCCATCTTTTTCAAGCAACGTTTGCAGATCCTTTGCCTGTTTCATTGTCTTTTTGATTTCCTGATCACGGCCAGAGAATTCCTTCTCAATTTTTTTCTCCGCTTTCAATGCAGGGACGGATTCACGCAGCACCCGTTCAGTATCAACCACACCCACTTTAAATTCACCTGCCAAGGTCGATCCTGCAGCGAGCAGACCTAGCAGCAGGACAGTTTTTACGATTGCATTTTTCATTTGATATACCTCATTCATTATTTGCAGTCTGTCGCATCCAACGCAATAAATCGTCACATCCTAGAACATCGTGCCCAGTGTGAACTGGAATGCCTGCAACTTATCTGCGGTTTGAGCGTTCAGCGGTTTACCGTAACTGAATTTGAGCGGCCCCATCGGTGACAACCAGGTGACAGCAGCGCCATACGAATATCGCATCCCCGCCGTACCGGGCAGCGTGCCCGTACCGTACACCGCCCCCCCGTCCAGGAAACCGCTAAAACGGACCGATTTATCCTTGATACCCGGAATCGGCACCATGAGTTCCATGCTGCCGGCAACGCGTTTCAGTCCACCCAGCGACAAATTATTGGCATCGCGCGGTCCCAGTGAGTTTGCCTCATACCCCCGCACAGACCCCGTCCCACCTGCATAGAAATTCTTGAAGAAGGGGACTTGCTTTCCGCCATACCCGGATGCCAAACCCGCCAGACCATTCATCATCAGGGTGATGTCAGAAGACACCGGATAGAACCACTGATGTTCATAGTTCAGCTTGTAATAGCGCATGTCCATGACAGGCAAGGCGACTTCCATATAGGCGCGCTGAACCGTACCTTCAGTGGTGTAAATCGCACTGTCTCGACTGTCGCGCCCCCAGCCCAGCGTACCTAATACCGTTGTGTTTGAGGCGCCAAACGTAGCTACATAATTCTTATAGGAAAGCGGGCTCAGGGCAGTCAAACCGATACTGGACTTTTCGACGGACGCACCAAAAGAAATACTTTCATCTTCGCCGATTGGAATGCCGTAACGAACCCCCAGGCCTTTAGTCGATGAGGTGTACTGGCTGACCACCGTGCTGGTCGCATTCGTATTGCGCTGATACACGTCGAACCCGCGGCTCATCCCTTCATCGGTATAGTAAGGATTGGTATAAGATACCGACATATTCTGATTGATTTTGCTGGTATTGATCTGGGTCGACAACTGGTTACCGCTGCCGAACAGGTTAGCCTGTGAAACGCCCCCGGACAGTACCAGCCCCTCACCCTGACTGATCCCGGCTCCGACCGTAAAGTTACCGGTTGATTTTTCCTTGACCGACATGTTCACATCCATCTGGTCAGACGTACCCTGCACAGCCGGTGTTTCGACATTGACTTCGGAGAAGAAATTCAGGCGGTCAACCCGTTGCTTGGATTTCTTGATTTTGGTGACATCAAACCAGGCGCCTTCTACCTGACGGAATTCACGCCGTATCACTTCATCGCGTGTCTTGCTGTTCCCGGCAATATTGATGCGTCGTATATACACACGCTGACCAGGATCAACCACGAAATTAAAGGCGACTTCATGCTTATCTTTATTCAGATCAGGATTAGCATTGACGTTGGCAAACGCATATCCGTCGGCAGCCAGGCGGTCGCCGATCAGTTTGCTGGTTTCGGATAACGCTTTGCGGGAAAATGCATCATCAGGCTTAACCTGCACAAGATCTTCAATTTCTTTCTTCGCAACAATCGTATTGCCAGAAACTGCCACTTTTGACACCGTATACTTATTACCTTCGGTAATATTGATCGTGATATAGATATCTTTCTTATCAGGGGAAATCGATATCTGCGTGGAATTGATATTGAATTCCAGATACCCGCTATCCATGTAGAATGAACGAATAGTCTCAATATCGGCAGACAGTTTCTGTTTGGAATATTGATCATTTTTGCTGATCCAGGTCCACCAGTCCGGCGTGCTGAGTTTCATCAAATCAAGCAGAGCCGCTTCGTCATAGGACTTATTTCCGACAATATTGATTTGTTTAATTTTGGAAACGTCACCCTCAACCACATCAAATACAATCGCAACGCGATTACGTTCAAGCTCAGTGACTTTAGCATTGACGGACACACCATACTTGCCGCGCGCCACATACTGCAGCTTCAACGCCTGCACTGCTTTATCCAGCGCGCCCTTGTCGAAAATACGCGCTTCGGCCAGACCTGCGTATTTCATGTTCGCTTTGAGCTGATCCTTGGGAAAATCCTTTACGCCGTTGACAACAATGCTGGCGATCGACGGACGCTCTTTGATCAGTACGATCAAGACGCCCTGTTCAACTTCCAGACGCACATCCTTGAAGAATCCCGTGCCGTACAATGCTCGAATCGCAACGGCAGCCTGTTCATCATCCATGACTTCACCGACTTTGACCGGCAAATAACTGAACACGGTTCCCGCTTCAGTACGCTGTATACCTTCAACACGTATATCTTTGACTGTAAATGGCGTAATCGCCCATGCAGGCGACATAAATAACAGTGAAATAATTCCGGCAAGTTTTGTTTTGTTCATTTAGCGCTAACCTGAGATGAGGCGATTAATATCGTTGTAAATGGCAAAAACCATCAATGTACCCAGCAATGCAATGCCAATTTTCTGGCCGAGTTCCCAAGCCCGTTCGGATACCGGGCTACCTTTGAGTAATTCGGCAACATAATACAGCAAGTGCCCGCCATCCAATAAGGGAACCGGCAGCAAATTTAACACCCCCAGACTGATACTGATCAGGGCCAGAAATCCAAGATAGGCGACTAACCCCATATGAGCTGACTGTCCTGCATAGTCTGCAATGGTAATTGGGCCACTCAAATTCTTCAGAGAAACCTCACCCACCACCATTTTACCCAGCATTTTCAGACTGATAAGTGCTGTATCGACTGTTTTCTGCAACGCATGTCCGGTCGCATCCAGCGGGCCATAGCTGACTTCGGTGAACATCGACTTCCATGCTGCCTGATCGACCTCGGGTGCAGCACCAATTTTGCCGACCACATTTTTGGATTCAGTCACTACCTGCGGCGTCACGGAAATAGTCTGTGACAAACCGCCCCGATCGATTTCCAGCAACAGCGCCTGCCCGGGATGGGTCCGTACACGCGCCACCAGATCACCCCAGCTTGTAACCGTCTCGCCGTTCACACGCAGCACCCGGTCACCTTCCAGCATCCCGGCACGCGCTGCTTCCCCTGTTTCAGTCAGCTTGCCAATGATGGGTAAAAGCGGCGGCTGATTAAGTTGCAAGCCCAGCTTATCGAGAAACTCGCCTTCCAGATCGCGCGCCTTCAAACCACTCAAACTCAGCGTGTGAAACGCCGTTGCGCCCTGATCGCTTGTCGTCTCAACCCTGACCTCGCCGCTTTCCAGCGCAAGCGTCAGCAATTTCCAGCGCAGCTCCTGCCAACTGGGGATGGCTTCACCATTGATACTGACGATAATCTCACCGGCATGCAGTTGCGCCTGTGCTGCCGGTGTACCCTGCGGAACTTCTCCCAGCACTGGCCTTAAACCCGGCACGCCGTGCATGAACAATATCCAGTACAGCACGATCGCGAGCAAAAAATTAGCCACAGGCCCGGCTACGACGATCGCCATCCGTTGCAATACCGGTTTACGATTGAACGCCTGATTCAACTCGCACGGAATGACTTCACCTTCGCGCTCATCAAGCATTTTGACATAGCCGCCCAAAGGAATCGCCGAAACCACCCATTCGGTATCCGAACTTCGAAAACGTTTTCGATAGATCACCTTGCCGAATCCTAAAGAGAATACCAGCACTTTGACACCGCATCTTCGCGCGACCCAGTAATGGCCGTATTCATGGAACACGACCAGCAGCGCAATCGCAACAACAAAGGAAATCAGAGTAATCATAGGTGCAGATGTTTGACCTGCTGATGCGCCGCGATACGTGCGAGTTCATCCGCTTCGAGCACATCATCCAGACACGTCACACGACTGACTGGCAAGGTATTCAGGACGGCCTCTATCACACGGGGAATCGACAAGAATGAAATTTCACTATCCAAAAATGACGCAACGGCAACTTCATTAGCAGCATTCAGTATGGCAGGCGCGGTGCCTGCCGTACGCAATGCCTGATAGGCTAAGGACAAACAGGGAAAGCGTGTAAAGTCAGGCTCAGTGAAACTTAAGGTGGCAATTTTGAATAAGTCCAGGGGCGCCACACCCGAATTAATACGTTCCGGATAGGCTAAACCATACGCGATCGGCGTACGCATATCAGGATTGCCCAGTTGCGCGATCACGGACCCGTCGACATACTCAACCAAAGAGTGAATCACGCTCTGAGGATGAATCACCACCTGTATGTCATCAGCAGGGGCGTTGAACAGCCAGTGCGCCTCTATGATTTCAAGTCCTTTGTTCATCATACTGGCCGAATCGACCGAAATTTTTCGCCCCATCACCCAGTTAGGATGACTGCATGCCTGATCGGGGGTGACATGTTGCAATGCATCAATTGGCGTATTACGGAACGGACCTCCTGAAGCGGTCAACAGGATGCGGCGCACACCGGAACCGGCCATATTGCCGTCATACGCGCGTGGCAGCGCCTGAAAGATCGCATTGTGTTCACTGTCTATCGGCAGCAAGGCCGATCCACTGGCGCGTACCGCATCCATGAAGATGTTACCGGACATCACCAGTGTTTCTTTATTCGCCAGCAGAATTTTTTTGCCGGCATGGGCGGCCGCCAACGTGGGACGCAGCCCCGCAGCCCCGACAATCGCAGCCATCACCGCATCCACTTCAGGCAACACACACACTTGCTCAAGGGCTGACACACCACACAACACGTCAGTTTTTATTCCGGCCTCCTGCAACATGGTCCGCAACCGTGAAGCCGATATTTCATCCAGCAGGACGGCCATAGCGGGCTTAAATTGCACGCATTGACGAAACAGCAGATCAACCTGCCGGTTTCCCGTCAGCGCAACCACCCTGTATTTATCGGGATGACGCGCAATCACGTCCAGTGTGCTGGTGCCGATACTGCCGGTGGAGCCTAAAATTGTAATATTTTGCATGTTCAGGAATATTGTTGCAAAAGGATGACCATCGTGGCCAAAGGCAAGGTAGAGGTCAGTGCATCAATCCTGTCCAGCAATCCGCCGTGTCCGGGCAGCAATGCACCGCTGTCCTTGACGCCCGCCTGACGTTTGATGGCCGACTCAAACAAATCACCGACAACGGCCAGACCGACCCACCACCAGGCTGCCAGCAAAACCATGTACAGCGCTGCAAAAGGAACAAACGAATGAACGATAAGCACATACACTGAGACGCCTAACATCCCCCCTGCGACGCCTTCCCATGTTTTTCCGGGGCTGATGCTCGGCGCGAGCTTAGTTTTACCAAAACGCTTGCCTGAAAAATAAGCGCCAATATCAGCGACCCAAACCAACCCCATTAACAGCAGCAAGACCCACGGACTGATCGCATGCAAATCCAGCATGGCCAGACCCGTCGGGATAATCACAAGCCAGCCTGTCAGGCACATCAGCAGCCGATTTTGAACTTTCCAACCGGCGATCATCCAGACAGGTACGATAACAAGCCATAGCAGCGCAGATAATGAGTAGAGCATCAGGTGAAGAACAACCCGTTCAGCTTCAGAGTAATTCCTGTCAAACCAGATCAGCGCCAGCATGCCAATCAGCGTTAACCCGCCATACACATAGGCTGCCGTACCTGACAATTTAGATAATTTGGACCACTCGAGGGTAGACTGCATGACTATCAGCACCACGACGACAATCCACCATTTGTCCGGCAAAACAAACAAAACCAGCAGCAACGATATGAGCAAAATGACAGCAGTAATGATTCTGGACTTCAGCACACGGCTCTCCTATACGGCTTAACGCTTGACTAACTGTTCGCTGGTACGACCAAAACGGCGTTCGCGGTTCTGGTATGAAGCGATCGCCTTATCCAATTCATTACGGTCAAAGACGGGCCACAAGGTATCGGTAAAATACAGTTCCGTATAAGCTAACTGCCAAAGCATGAAATTACTGATACGCATTTCCCCGCCGGTGCGAATGAACAAATCCGGCTCAGGCGCTGCGCCCATCGACAGATAGGGCTGCAAATCCTCTTCACTGAACGAAGTGGACAGTTCCGGATGATCTTGCAAAAGCCGCTGCACCGCCTGCATCATATCCCAGCGACCACCGTAATTTGCAGCAATGGTGAGCGTCAAGCCCGTGTTGCCGGAAGTGAGCAACTCTGCATCTGACATGGTCTTTTGTAATTTATCGTCAAAGCGGCTGCGCTCACCGATAATTTTAAGGCGGATGTTGTTTTTGTGCAGGCTGGCAACCTCGCGTTCGAGCATTTTCAGGAACAGCGACATCAAAAAAGAAACTTCATCAACCGGACGACGCCAGTTCTCACTGCTGAATGCGAATACAGTCAGATATTCAACCCCGAGGTCACGACATGCCCTGACTGATGCGCGTAAAGACTCCACGCCGCGCTGATGCCCCATGATACGGGGCATGAAACGCTGTTTGGCCCAACGCCCATTGCCATCCATGATAATGGCGATATGGCGCGGAACATGGTTCACGTCTGGAATTACGCGCGTGGAACTGGGTAAAATAGCCATTATACGGCCATTAAATCAACTTCTTTAGCAGATAACGCCTGATCGATTTCAGACACAAAACGATCTGTCAGTTTCTGAATATCATCCTGAACCCGACGTTCATCATCTTCGGAAATCTCTTTTTTCTTGAGCAAATCTTTGAGCGAGCCATTTGCATCACGGCGAATATTACGCACCGCAATTTTCGCATCCTCGCCTTCGGATTTAACCAGTTTGATCATGTCACGACGACGCTCTTCAGTCAGCATCGGCATCGGCACACGAATCAAATCCCCGTTGGTCGCCGGATTCAAGCCCAGATCCGCATCGCGAATCGCGCGCTCGACCTTGCCGACCATATTTTTCTCATAGGGCTGCACGCCGATGGTACGTGCGTCGACCAGCGTGATATTAGCTACCTGCGTTACCAGCGTCGGACTACCGTAATAATCCACCATCACGTGATCCAGCAAGCCGGTATGCGCACGTCCGGTGCGAATTTTACCCAGGTCAGCACGCAACGCGTCCATCGACTTGCGCATTCTTTGCTCAGCATCTTTTCTGATTTCAGAAATCACCGTTTTCTCCTATTTAGCGAGCGTGGTTAACACCACGTTATTCAACACGCACCAGGGTACCTTCACCTTCACCGAACACCACGCGTTTCAATGCGCCCGGCTTAAAGATACTAAATACAATAATCGGTAACTTCTGGTCACGGCACAAAGTCAGTGCTGTGGCATCCATTACCTGTAAATTCTTGCTGATCGCCTCATCAAAACTCAAGGATTGATAGCGAACTGCGTGCGGATCTTTCTTAGGATCCGCGGTATAAATACCATCCACCTTAGTGGCTTTAATCACCACTTCAGCGCTCATTTCCACGCCGCGCAGGGCAGCTGCCGTATCGGTAGTAAAAAACGGACTACCAATACCGGCTGCAAAAATAACAACTTTACCCTCTTCCAGGTAACGCAGTGCTTTGCCACGAATGAAGGGTTCTGCGACTTGCTCCAGGTTGAGCGCTGACTGCACACGGCAATCGAGCCCTGCGCGATTCATCGCATCCTGCAACGCCATCGAGTTCATCACTGTGGCCAGCATACCCATGTAATCGGCAGTCGCTCTGTCCATCCCGGCTGCCGCTGGCGCGACACCACGGAAGATATTGCCGCCGCCGATCACCATCGCCACCTGCACACCCATCGCCACGACTTCCGCAATCTCAGCCACAATGCGCTCGATTACCGCACGATTGATCCCATAACTGTCATCGCCCATCAGGGCTTCGCCAGAGAGTTTAAGCAAAATACGTTTATAGACGGGTGCGCTCATGATGATTATCCTTGTGCCGCTGCGATGGTTGCTGCCACTTCTGCCGCGTAATCTTCAACCTTTTTCTCGATACCTTCGCCGACTACAAACATCTGGAATGCAGAAACTGACGCACCCTTCGTTTTGAGCAACTGTTCAATCGTTTGCTTGCCGTCTTCAGCCTTGACGAACACCTGCCCCAGCAAAGTCACTTCTTTCAGGAATTTCTGAACAGTACCTTCAGCAATTTTTTCCAGCATCGCTTCCGGCTTGCCGGCTTCGCGCGCTTTTTCAATCGCAATACGACGCTCAGTTTCGATATCAACAGGATTAACACCGGTCATATCAACTGACTTAGGCTTAGAGGCAGCGATATGCATACAGATGTCACGACCCAGTGACTCATCACCGCCGGTAAAGTTCAGCAATACACCGATCTTGCTGCCGTGCAGATAGCTAGACAGGGTACCCGTCGTTGTTTCATAGCGTTGAAAACGGCGAACCGTCAGGTTTTCACCCAGCTTCATCACCAGCGCCTTGCGGGTTTCTTCCACACTGTCCGTACCATTCGCAATAGTCAGATCGGACAAGGCAGCCAGATCGGCAGGATTGTGCTTTGCAACCGTTTCAGCCACATTCTTAGCAAACGCGATGAAATCATCATTTTTCGCTACAAAATCTGTTTCGCAATTTACTTCAGCCACCGCACCTGCTTTTCCATCAGCCGCGATAAATGCATTGACCACACCCTCAGCGGTTACGCGAGAAGACGCTTTGCTGGCTTTTGCGCCGCTCTTGATACGCATTTGTTCTTCAGCTACTTTAAAATCACCGTCCGCTTCAACCAATGCCTTCTTGCATTCCATCATGCCAAGGCCTGTTGCTTCACGCAATTCCTTGACCATACTTGCAGTAATTGCTGCCATGCTTAGCTCCTGAATTTCTGATAAAAACTTACAAAAAAAGGGGCTTGCGCCCCTTTCTGCGCTGAAATTAAATTTAAGCGGCCTGTTCCGGCTCTACCGCTGCTTCAGCAACTTGCTGAACCAGCTCGTTCAATGCCTGAGCGCGACCTTCCAGTACCGCATCAGCGATACCGCGCGCATACAGACGAATCGCCTGAGTCGAATCGTCGTTACCAGGAATCACGAAATCCACACCGATCGGTGAGTTGTTGGTATCAACGATACCGATAACCGGGATACCTAATTTCTTAGCTTCAACAATGGCACCCTTCTGGTAGCCGACGTCGATAACGAAAATTGCATCCGGAAGATTAGGCATATCCTTGATACCACCCAGACTGCGATTGAGCTTTTCCAGTTCGCGCGCCATCATCAGCGCCTCTTTCTTGGAAACGCCTTCAGCCGCGCCATCGGCTGCAATTGCTTCGAGTTCGCGCAGACGTTTGATAGACTGCTGAACAGTCTTGTAGTTAGTCAGCATACCACCCAACCAGCGATGATTGACGAACGGCGAATTTGCACGAACCGCTTCTTCTTGCAAAATTTCACGCGCCTGACGCTTGGTCGCAACGAAAAGAACCGTGCCTTTTTTCGCGGACAGTTTGCGTACATAGCTTTCTGCTTCTGCAAACAGCGCTACGGATTTTTCCAGGTTGATGATGTGAATACGGTTACGGTGACCGAAGATGAACGGTGCCATCTTGGGATTCCAGAAACGGGTTTGGTGACCAAAGTGAACACCAGCATCCAGCATTTGACGCATTGTTACAGCCATGTCTATTCCTAACGTAAGGGTTAAAACTACCACTCGCCAGCCTGACTCTTTCGAGCACCCCAACTTGTGCGAGCGGGATATTTGCACTGGCCAATTCCAATGCAACGCGCATTCTAGCACCAACGCGTGTTTTTCTCAACCAGCTTATGCATATCCGACCTGGTGCTGCGCCCTGACTGTCATGCAATCACGGGCGGATGCCCGACAGCATATTCATCCCTGCCCTACCCTGCGATTGATTGCCGGCAATCCGCAACCGACAACACAACGGGCAATAAAAAAGCCGCATAGAAGCGGCTTTTTGTATCACAAGACAGACTGACGGCTATTCCATATACATGCCGCCGTTCACATGCAGCGTGACGCCGGTAATGTAAGCTGCAGCAGGGCCGGCCAGAAAAGCCACTGCATTGGCGATATCGGCAGGCTGCCCCAGACGCTTCAGCGGCACATGCTCGACCAGTTTGGCGCGCTGCTCATCGCCCAAGCCCTGCGTCATGTCGGTGTCGATAAAACCGGGCGCAACGCAGTTCACGGTGATGTTGCGGCTGCCGATTTCCTGCGCCAGCGACTTGGTAAAACCAATCATGCCGGCCTTGGATGCCGCGTAGTTGGCCTGCCCCGGATTGCCCATGCTGCCGACCACCGAGGAAATACTGATGATGCGCCCCGTCCGTGCCTTCATCATCGCGCGCAATACAGCGCGGGACAAGCGGAACACGGATTTCAAATTGGTCGCGATCACATCATCCCACTCGTCATCCGTCATGCGTGCGAGCAGATTGTCGCGCGTGATGCCGGCGTTATTCACCAGTATCGAAATTTCACCGTATTGTGTGCGCAACTCTCCCAGCACAGCTTCGGTCTGCGCCACGTCATTCACGTTCAGCGCATAGCCACAGCCTTTGATGCCTGCTGCTGCCAGATAGTCGCTGATGGCTTGCGCGCCTTTGTCGGAAGTCGCCGTACCTAATACGGTCGCACCCTGGCGCCCCAACTCCAGCGCGATGGCCTGACCGATACCGCGAGATGCGCCGGTGACCAGCGCGATTTGTCCTTGCAACGTCATGTTGTGCTCCTTATGCAAATGTAGTCAAAGCCAGCGTCAGTGCAGCCCCATCGTTGATGGCAGAGGCTTGCTGATTTGTGTCGATGCGCTTGTTCAGTCCTGCCAGTATCCTGCCCGGCGCGCACTCAACGTTGTGCGTGATGCCCTGTTTGCCAAACTCCAGCACAGTCTCGACCCAGCGCACCGGCGAATACAACTGGCGCACCAGCGCATCGCGAATCTGCTCGCCATCGTTATAAGCGGCGACATCGGCGTTGTGCAACACCGGAATCAGCGGGGTTTTAATGGCAACATCAGCCAGATACGCGCGCAACTGTTCGGCAGCACCCTTCAACAGACTGCAATGGGACGGCACGCTCATTGGCAGCATGATGGCGCGCTTGGCGCCTTTAGCCTTTGCCAGCTCCATGCCGCGCTCAACGGCCGCTCGGTTACCCGCGATCACCACCTGACCCGGTGAATTGTAATTGACCGCTTCGAGCACCTCACCTTGCGCGCCTTCAATGCATACCGCGCGCACGGCTTCATCATCCAACCCCAGAATGGCCGCAATGCCGCCCACGCCTTCCGGCACGGCCTGCTGCATACACTGCGCGCGGTAACGCACCAGCGGCAGCGCATCCGAAAAAGCCAGTGCGCCTGAGGCGACCAGCGCGGTGTATTCGCCCAGACTATGCCCGGCCATCATAAGGGGTGTTGCACCGTTCTGCGACTGCCAGGCGCGAAAAACCGCCACACCGGCAGTGAGCATCACAGGTTGCGTATTCACCGTCGCATTCAGTTCCGCATCCGTGCCGTCCGTCACCAACTGCCACAGATCCTGGTTCAGGATATCGGAGGCTTCAGTAAATGTGTCGCGCACCACGGCGTAATCGGCATAGCCATTCATCATGCCGCGCGATTGCGAACCCTGGCCTGGAAATACGAAAGCAAATTTAGTCATGGAAAGAACCAGTCGTACGTTGGTAGTAGTTAAGAATTGTTAGTTGGTGATGACCGATACGCTGCCAGCAGCTGGCAACTGCCTTACCATTTGAGCAACACCGCGCCCCAGGTAAATCCGCCGCCAATTGCTTCGAGCAACACATGCTGTCCGGCCTTAATGCGGCCATCCCGCACCGCGACATCCAGCGCCAGCGGTATCGAAGCTGAAGAGGTATTACCGTGGCTGGCAACGGTCACCACCACATTATCCAGGCTGAGTCCCAGTTTTTTGGCCGTAGCTTCGATGATGCGGATATTCGCCTGATGCGGCACCAGCCAGTCGATGTCCGTGCCTTTGAGTCCGGTCTGCGAGAGCACCTCATCCACCACACGGCTCAACACCGTCACGGCAAACTTGAATACAGCCTGACCTTCCATACGGATGAACGGGTCACCCTGCACCACGCCATCACAGACATTTCCGTCAACCCGCAGCAGCGCGTGATGCTGACCGTCTGAGTGCAGTTTGGCCGCCAGAATACCGGCGGTGTCAGACGCCTGCAAAATCACAGCGCCGGCACCGTCACCGAACAGCACGCAGGTTGTGCGATCAGTCCAGTCCAGCATGCGCGACATTATTTCACTACCGACCACCAGCACGGTTTTGGCCTGCCCGCCGCGAATATACAGATCGGCCGTATTCAGTGCATAAACGAAACCGCCGCACACCGCCTGCATGTCAAATGCAGCACCGCCATTTTTAATCCCCAGCTTGTCCTGCAAAATACAGGCTGTGCTTGGAAAAATTTTGTCAGGCGTGGTAGTCGCAACGATGATCAGGTCGATATCATCAGCAGCAATCCCCGCCATTTCAATGGCACGAAGACTCGCCTGCAATGCCAGATCACTGCACATTTCGCCGGCAGCGGCAATATGACGCTCATGAATGCCACTGCGCGAAACGATCCATTCATCCGTCGTATCGACAATTTTCTCAAGGTCAAAGTTACTCAGCGCTTTGACTGGCAGATAACTGCCCGTACCGATAATTCTTGCATGCATCAGGACGCTCCCTGTGGGGTATTTTGTCGTTCATTGTGCCATTTTTCGATATGCTCGCTGATATGCTGCCACATGTTTTCACGGGCTTCTTCAGCCGCTTTCTCGATTGCACAACGGAAGGCGAACACATCCGCCGAACCATGACTTTTCACCACAATACCGCGCAACCCAAGAAAGCTCGCGCCATTGTAGCGCCTGTGATCAAGCCTGTGCTTGAATCCTTTGAGAACCGGCAGCGAGATGATCGCCGCGAGTTTGGTATACAGATTTCTGGAGAAGCCTTCCTTCAAAAATCCGCCCATCATCTTGGCGACCCCTTCCGCCGTTTTAAGCGCCACATTTCCGACGAATCCATCACAGACCACCAGATCCGTGACGCCATTGAAAATATCGTTGCCTTCAATATTGCCGTAGAAATTCAGATCACTGGCCCGCAGCAACAGCGCAGTCTGCTTGACGACTTCATTACCCTTGATATCTTCGGAACCGATATTGAGCAAACCAACTGAAGGATTGGGTTTGTGCTCGAGCGCTGTGACCAGCACCGAGCCCATCATCGCAAATTGCAGCAAATGCTCCGATGTGCAATCTGTATTGGCGCCCAGATCCAGCATGCAAACCTGACCGTTTTTTGTTGGCAAATAGGATGCAATCGCAGGCCTGTCTATGCCCGGAATCGTTTTAAGCACATAGCGCGCCGTCGCCATCAGCGCACCGGTATTACCGGCACTGACGCAGGCGGACGCCTCTTCACTTTTAACCAGATTTATCGCCACCCGCATGGAAGAATCTTTTTTACCGCGCAAGGCTGACTGTGGTTGTTCGTCCATCCCCACAACCTGAGTCGAAGGATGCAGGCGCAGCCGATCCCCGAACTGTACACTATCGATTTTAACGCCGACAGCGTGTAATTCAGTATTGATATCGTCCGGATTGCCCACCAGAATAATGGTATCGCGCGGGTACTGTTTCAGATACTCAACGGCGGCCGGGATGGTGACGGCAACACCGTGGTCGCCCCCCATCGCATCTATCGCTAATGTGACATCCACTTTGAGATTCCTGACGATGAATTCAGACAAATCCAAATTCGGTAGAAATGAAAACGCAGCCGAAAAATCGGCTGCGCTACAGACAGGGTGACTTAATCAGCCTTGGTCTTTACAACTTTACGGCCGCGATAAAAACCAGTCGGGCTGATGTGATGACGCAAATGATTTTCTCCCGTGGTAGGCTCAATTGCCAGAGCCGGTGCGGTCAGGAAATCATGGGCGCGATGCATACCACGCTTGGATGGGGATTTTTTGTTTTGCTGAACTGCCATGCTATTACTCCTTGGATAAACTATTTACGTTTCAATTTTTCTAATGCGGCAAAAGGGTGTAATTCATCCTTTTGCGTGCTTACGCCTTCTGCAACCTGACACGCGCCCGATTCATGCATGGGTGCAATTGGCAGGTTTAATAAAACTTCCTCTTCGAGCAGCGCCAGAACATCAAGATGCGCGTCGGCCAGGATACCGTCAAACTCGTCTTCCTCGTCTTCCAACGCATCCAGACTGGCCTGATCGCACAACACGACACGGGCATCATGGCTGATTGCATAATCCATGCCGTGCAGACAACGCTGGCAACGCAACTGACAATGCCCATCGATGCTGATATCCAGTACAGGACGCCCTGACGCATCCGTCCCGCCTTGCAAAACATAATGCAGATCACCCAGGTTGCTATCGAGCACATCCTGTAAACGTGGCAACTCAGCAAAGGGCACTTGCGTGTCTATTTGCATGCCATTTCCGGCAAAATCCAGGCTATCTATGAAAGGGCGTGCGTACATGAGCCGCGCATGATATATTTTTCGCAGCAGTCTGTCAAAAATCCTGCTAAAAAAACTATAAATTCAATTAAATTGTTGTACAGCGTATTGTTTAACAGGTACATTTCGCACGTCTTAATGAGCCTGACTCACAGCTCCCGAAGAAAATTCGCGGATTAAAATAATATTTAAGGAATGGTTTTGAGTTCTGTGCAACTTGTTTTAGCCTCGACATCCGCCTACCGCAGTGAACTGCTGCAGCGATTGCAACTCCCCTTTGTCACGGCAGCCCCGAATGTAGATGAGACTGCTTTTCCCGGTGAATCCGCACGCGATACCTCTCGACGCTTGTCTGAACAAAAAGCACAGGCCGTCGCACGCGACTACCCTGACGCACTGATCATCGGCTCCGACCAGGTTGCGCTCCTCGATGGACTGCATATTGGCAAACCGCTCACTCACGATAATGCAACCCGGCAGTTGCGCAGCATGCGCGGCAAGACCACCTGCTTCTATACTGCACTGACCCTGCTCAATAGTCGGACAGGACAGATGCAGACCGACGTCGCTGAAAACCGGGTGACTTTGCGCGATCTCACTGATGAGGAAATCGAAGGATATTTGCAAAAGGAACAACCATACCATTGCGCTGGCAGCGCCAAATCAGAAGGCCTGGGCATCGCACTGTTCAGCAAAATGACCGGCGATGATCCCAATGCATTGATCGGACTGCCACTGATCCTGCTCATTGAAATGCTGCGCCGCGAACATGTAAAAATATTATGACGCTTAAAACTGGCACACTCTATTTAATCCCCTGCACACTGGGCGATACACCGGCCGAGCAGGTTCTGCCGCAACACGTGATCGACATTGCGCGCACGCTGACACATTACGTTGTCGAGCAAGCCAAGACCTCAAGGCAGTTCCTCTCCGCACTCAAACATGAACAGCCCATACAGTCGCTGCACTTTGCAACGCTCAATGAACACACCGAGTCACGGGAACTGCCTGAACTGCTCGCGCCACTCATGGCCGGACACGATGTCGGCATTATTTCAGAAGCCGGCTGCCCCGGCATCGCGGATCCCGGCGCCGTACTGGTCAATCTTGCACACCAGAAGGGCATTCGTGTCATCCCGCTGGTCGGCCCCTCATCCATCCTGCTGGCTTTAATGGCATCCGGCATGAACGGACAGTGCTTCGCTTTCCACGGTTACTTGCCGATTGCGGATGCGGACAGAAATAAAATGATCACAACACTCGAGACTGAATCCGCCGCGCGCCACCAGACCCAGATGTTCATTGAAACCCCCTACCGCAACGAGAAGCTGTTTAAAGCGCTCCTGGGTCAATGCAAACCGCAGACGCAGCTGTGCATCGCTACCGACATCAGCCTGCCCTCCGAGCAGATCCAGACACGTTCAATTGCACAATGGAAATCACAAGCTGCACCGCAACTGAACAAGCGACCCAGCCTGTTTTTACTGCTGGCGAACCGTTAACGGACTTTTATATCCGTTTTTAGTTGCCAGATACGCCGCAATCTGATATTAAAGCGGACTTAATTTTTTCACGTTGGAGAAGTGCAATGTCGCAACTATCACTAAAACCGATCGCCCCCTACCAAGCAAGCGAAGGCGAACCCTACATGAACCTGCAACAGCGCGAACATTTTCGCGACATTTTGCAGCAAATTAAATCAGGGCTGGGTGAAGACATCGACCGTACCGTGCACACCATGCAGGACGAAGCCACTGTATTTGCCGATCCGAACGACCGCGCCACTCAGGAATCAGATATCAGCCTTGAACTGCGCAACCGCGATCGTGAACGCAAGCTGATCAAGAAAATCAATGAAATGCTGGCCAAGATCAATGCAGACGAATATGGTTACTGCGAAAACTGCGGCATCGAAATAGGCCTGGGACGTCTCGAAGCACGCCCGACCGCCACCAAATGCATCGATTGCAAATCTCTGGATGAAATCAGAGAAAAGCAGATGGCGAAATAGCCTTTCCCCATCTGCTTTGCAGGGCTGTTACCCGCAGGGTAATACCTCACAACAGCGGTACGCAGACCATCCGCAACGCGGATGGTCGCGGTTAAGCAAAAATGCTATCCGATCGAGTTCAACCCGAACAATCTGGAAGTTTGATGGCCAGGTAATTCGGACATCGCTTTAGATGCGCAAAAAATGGCTAATTATTCAGCCTTTTTTTGCGGCGCACGCCCCCTCTCACAACAGGGGATACCGATGCACGCGCAAGCATGTGCTTCAGATTGCTCAATTCCATTGACGCCTGCCGCCCGGACTGGACTTCACCCGCTTTCATAGACACTAAAACAGCATCGCTTGCACCCTGGCAAGCGGCTGTTCGCATCAAATAATCACCTGCAAAATTTCTCAATTCTTTTTGGTCAGCACAAACAATTAAATCCGGATTGAAATATGGCCAGCAATCTGATTAAATGACGACGTTACTTTAATAATTGTTTAACAATCAAACCGTATCATCGCACGAAAAATTTCGATCGAGTCAGGAGAATAAAATGAGTGAAAAACAATATAACGTGCTGGTGTTATGTACAGGGAACTCTGCACGCAGCGTCCTGGCTGAAGTACTGTTCAACACGATAGGACGGGGAAAATTCAACGCTTACAGTGCAGGCAGCAAACCGGCCGGAAAAGTCAATCCTGGCGCGCTGGAATGGCTCAAAGCCAATGGGCACAGGACTGAAGGACTGCGCAGCAAAAGCTGGGACGAATTTGCCACGCCCGGCGCACCAGAATTCGATTTTATTTTCACTGTATGCGACAACGCGGCCGGTGAAGCATGCCCTCTGTGGCCGGGTAAGCCCGCTACCGCACACTGGGGCATTCCTGATCCGGCGCATATCGAAGGCGATGAAGCGCGCCGTGCAGCCTTTAATAAAACAGCCGAACAATTGGCACGACGTATCCAGTTATTCATGAGCCTGCCTATCGACAAACTGGACAAGCTTACCCTGAAGGAAAAGTTGTCCGAGATCGGTCGCATCCAGGACTGATCGCCTAACCCCGGCAAGCTTCGTATGCAATCCACAATTCCAATCATGGCGATGCGGCAATGGATACCCGCACCGGCCACATCAGGCTTCCGCTCAATGCAACAGACGCCTCTCGGGGCAATGATGTTCAGTGTGCAAAATCAAATAATAAGGATTGAATCATGAGCATATTTGAACGCTATCTCACCCTGTGGGTCTTACTGTGCATCATTGCCGGCGTGGTGTCAGGGCAGATGATGCCCGCGCCTTTTCACTGGCTGGGCAGCCTGGAATTAGCCCGCGTGAATCTTCCTGTCGGCCTGCTGATCTGGGTCATGATTATTCCCATGCTGCTGCGTATCGACTTTACTGCATTGCATGAAGTGCGCAAACACTGGCGCGGTATCGGCGTCACGCTATTCATTAACTGGGCAGTTAAACCCTTCTCCATGGCCCTGCTGGGCTGGCTGTTTATTCGTCATCTGTTTGCGCCATACCTTCCCGCGGAACAGCTCGACAGCTATGTCGCCGGACTGATTTTACTCGCAGCGGCACCCTGCACTGCGATGGTGTTCGTTTGGAGCCGTCTGGTCAGTGGCGAACCCCTGTTCACCCTGAGTCAGGTCGCGCTCAACGATGCCATCATGGTGTTCGCGTTCGCACCGCTCGTGGCGCTGTTACTGGGTCTGTCTGCGATTGTGGTGCCGTGGAATACACTGCTGGTGTCGGTCGCGCTCTACATTGTGATACCCGTCATTATCTCGCAACTACTGCGCCGGGCACTGCTGCAAAAAGGACAGGTCGCTTTCGACAATCTACTTGAAAAGATTAGCCCCTGGTCAATCGCAGCCCTGCTGCTGACCTTAGTGTTGCTGTTCGCTTTTCAGGGCAAAGCCATCGTAGAACAGCCACTGATCATCGCTATGCTCGCCGTGCCAATCACCATCCAGGTTTATTTCAATTCTGCTTTTGCCTACTGGCTTAACAGACGCGTTGGTGAGGCACATTGCGTAGCAGGTCCCTCTGCGTTGATCGGCGCGTCTAACTTTTTTGAGCTGGCCGTTGCGGCCGCAATCAGCCTGTTCGGTTTCGAATCGGGTGCGGCACTGGCAACGGTCGTCGGCGTATTGATCGAAGTACCTGTGATGTTAAGCGTGGTTTATCTCGTAAAAAGAAGCAAGCGCTGGTATGAAAGAGCCTGATATACCGGTAAAAATCTGGCGCCTGATATCCCTAACGCCATTTTTGCAGCACTCGGACGGGCTGGCATGATAAAGCCCGAACCATACTGAGCGTTCAGTTTATTCAGCCCAAGCACGTCTGTTTGCGCTACCATCGCGGATAAATTTTTTCAAGCCACCGCCATGACCACCGAAGTTGCCCGTTTTTTTTCAGAACAAAGCCCGCTTGCTACTGAAGTGTCCTCGTTTCGTCCCCGCGCACAGCAGCGGGAAATGGCGCTGGCCGTTGAAGATGCGATAAAAAACAATGCGATTCTGGTGGCGGAAGCCGGGACCGGCACCGGAAAAACCTTCGCTTATCTTGTACCGGCGTTGCTTTGCGGTGGCAAGGTGATCATCTCAACCGGCACCAAAAATTTGCAGGATCAACTGTTTCAGAAGGATTTACCGATGGTGCGCGATGCGCTCAAGGCGCCGGTATCAATCGCGCTGTTGAAGGGGCGATCCAACTATGTCTGCCACTATCATCTGGAACGCACCGCGCACGATGGCCGTTTCGCCACGCGCGACGATATCAAGCACCTCGGCAAAATTAAAAAATATGCAAAAATCAGCCATACAGGAGACAAAAGCGGTATAGCCGACGTCCCTGAAAATGCACCGATCTGGCTGCAGGTAACCTCGACACGCGATAACTGTCTCGGGCAGGAATGCCCCAATCACAAGGAATGCTTCGTGCTCCACGCCCGCACTGAGGCGATGAAGGCTGATGTCGTGGTCGTCAACCACCACCTGTTTTTTGCCGATGTGATGTTAAAGGATGAGGGCGTAGCGGAACTTTTACCTGCCTGTAACACCGTGATTTTCGATGAAGCGCATCAGCTCCCGGAAACAGCCAGCCTGTTTTTCGGTGAGAATCTGTCCACCTCGCTGCTGCTGGATCTGGCTCAGGACACGCGCATCGAAGCGCTGACTTCCGCCAAAGATTTCGCCCCCTTACCCAAGGCCTGTGATGAACTGGACAAGGCCGCGCGCGACTTGCGACTGGTATTCAAAAAAGAAGGCCGCATGCCAGCTGTTGCAACTGAAAGTTTTAAGGATTTCGCCCCTGCCTTAAAATTACTGATCGAAAAAATGACGCAGATCAAAAGCATGCTTGAAAAGCAGGCTGAACGCAGCGAAGGCTTGGAGAATTGCTGGCTACGTGCGCAATCCTATACCCAGCTTTTGAAACAATGGCAGGATGGCGATGTACCGGACAAGGTGCGCTGGCTGGAGATCTATCACCATTCATTGCAGTTGAACTCAACCCCGCTGTCTATTGCCGAGATATTCGAAAAACAGATCGGCAGCACGGCACGTGCCTGGATATTTACCTCCGCCACGCTGGCAGTCAAGCAGGACTTTTCCCACTATCAGTCTGAGATGGGATTACTCAAGGCCAAAACAGCCTGCTGGGACAGCCCGTTCGATTATGAAAAACAGGCGCTGCTGTATGTGCCGTCCAGTTTGCCGGAACCTAACAGCGAAGGCTACACGGAAGCGGTCGTACAGGCTGCCCTGCCGATGATAGAAGCGAGCCGCGGGCGCGCCTTTTTGCTGTTTACCAGTTTGCGCGCCATGCAGCGCGCGCATGAAATACTGCTGGCTGAATTTGACCGGCGCGGGCTGAACTACCCCCTGCTCTTGCAAGGCGAAGGATCTCGCAATGAACTGCTGAGCCACTTTCGTGAGCACGGAAACGCCGTATTACTGGGAAGCCAGTCATTCTGGGAAGGCGTGGACGTCAGAGGGGAAGCCTTATCGCTTGTTATCATCGACAAGCTGCCGTTTGCACCACCCGACGATCCGGTCCTGGCTGCACGCATCGCACAAATCACCAAACAGGGTCACAACGCCTTCATGGAATACCAGCTACCACGTGCCATCATCACCCTCAAACAGGGCGCAGGGCGACTGATAAGGGATGAAAACGACCGTGGCGTGCTGATGATTTGCGATCCGCGCATCATCACCAAACAATACGGAAAACGCATCTGGCAAAGCCTGCCGCCGATGAAGCGTACACGGATTGAATCCGAAGCCGTCGCATTTTTTGATGAGGACAAGCAGCAGAAGGCCTGCCCGGTGTAAGCACCAGGTCAGGCGCAACCCTCTGTCTAATTGAACAGCAGATCAGGCAAAAACAGGGCAATCTGTGGCACGTAGGTCACGATGGCGAGAAACACCAGCAACACCATCAGCCAGGGCAGCGCCGCGCGGGTCACCTCCAAAATGCTCATGCCGGTGATGCCACTGGTCACGAAGAGATTGAGCCCTACCGGCGGCGTCACCATGCCGATCTCCATATTCACCACCATGATGATGCCAAGATGGATCGGGTCGATACCCAGATGAGTCGCGATCGGAAAGAAGATCGGTGCCAGAATCAGAATGATGCCGGTCGGCTCCATGAAGTTGCCCGCGATCAGCAGGATCACGTTCACCACCAGCAGAAACATCCAGGGCGCCATGCCGTAGGCGACGATATGCTCGGCAATGGTCTGCGGGATACGCTCGGTCGTCAGTACATGAGCGAACAGCATCGCATTGGCGACGATGAACATCAGCATCACCGTGGTGCGGCTGGCATCCACGAACACCTGCGGCAGCTGGCTGAATTTCAGGTCACGGTAGATGAACACCGTCACGAACAGCGCGTATACCGCCGAGACGGCGGCCGCCTCGGTGGGCGTGAACACGCCGCCATAGATGCCGCCCATGATGATAACCAGCAAAGCCAGCCCCCACATCGACTCTTTGAATTTGGTCAGCACCACTCTCAGGCTGGCGCGCGGATTCGGTGCAATATCCAGCTTCCGCACCCGCCAGTGCACGGCCCCCATCAGCATCACCCCCAGCATGATTCCCGGAATCACGCCCGCCATGAACATCCGGCCGACCGACACGTCGGTCACGGCGGCATACACCACCATCACGATGGAGGGCGGGATCAGGATGCCCAGCGTGCCTGCATTGCAGATCACGCCTGCGGCAAACTCCTTCGGGTAACCGTTCCTGACCATGCCGGCGATCACAATAGAACCGACCGCCACCACTGTTGCGGGACTCGAACCCGACACGGCAGCAAACAGCATACAGGCTAAGATGGAGGCGATGGCCAGTCCGCCACGCAGGTGACCAACTGCCGCGATGGCAAAATCCACCATGCGACGGGCCACCCCGCCGGTGGACATCAGGGCGCCAGCCAGAATGAAGAACGGAATGGCCAGCAGGGTGTAGTGTTCGCTGGTTTCGTAGAGTTTGATGGAAAGCGAGGCCAGCGAATCCTGAGCAAAGAATATGATGGTCAGCAGACTGGACAAGCCCAGACTGATGGCAATCGGCATGCCGATTGCCATACAGAAGAACAGGCTGCCGAACAGAAAAAATGTATTCATTTGTTCGCCTCCACAGCCTTGAGCTTGAGCGCTTCTTCTACTTCATCCGCCAGACGTAAACGATCCGACTTGCCCGTCACCAGATTGAACAACACCGGCAGAAAACGCAAGGCCAGTAACGCATAGCCTACCGGTAGCACAGACCTGACTATCCAGATCGGAATTGGCAGATCTTCCAGTTCGATGCCGAATTGCTTCATCTTCATCACATAGGCATACGAACCTGCGATAACAATGCCGGCGTACAGCAGGCACAGCAGCACAGCCAGTATCGACGTGGCCCGGCGAAGTTTGTTGGGCAGCAGCTTGACCAGTGCATCGACACCGATATGGGCGCTGACCCTCACCCCGTAGGAGATGCCGATGAAGATCATGAAAGCGAACATGACACTGGTCAACTCCACGACCCAGGTGAAACCGGAATTGAACACATAACGCATCACGACCTGTGCAAAAGTCAGCAGCGTCATCGCCGCCAGCAAGGCCGCGATCACCCATTCGTCCAGCCGTTTGAGAAAATTCATGGCTCCGCCCCTGAAAAATACGCTCAACATACCGACGCCCGGACAAGCCGGGAATGGTTAGGGCTATTACTTCTTGCCCGTTGTGGCTTGTACGGGTGGTTTCGCGACAGCAGGCACGACATTGGACGCGATGGCAGCATTGATCAGATCACTGCCTATGTCGGCTTCAAATTTTGTCCAGACCGGTTTCATGGCCTTGCGCCAGGCGTCCTTTTCGGCCTTGGTCAGTTTGATGACCTGCGCCTTGTTATCGGCGATCACCTTGGCACGGAAATCGTCATCTTCGGTCAGCGCAACCTTGTTACCGTAAGCGATCGATTCATTCATCGCCTGTGTCAGGCCTTTTTTGATGTCTGCCGGCAACGCATTCCACCAGCTCGCGTTGGTGATGACCATGTAGTCGAGCACACCGTGATCGCTCTCGGTGATGTATTTCTGAACCTCATGGAATTTCTTGGTATAAATGTTCGCCCAGGGATTCTCGGCGCCGTCCACTACGCCCGATTGCAGCGCCTGATACACCTCGGCAAAGGCGATTTTCTGCGGATTTGCGCCCACTGCCTTGAACTGTTCTTCCAGCACATCGGAGGCCTGAATGCGGAACTTCAGACCCTTCGCATCAGCGGGGTTCCGCAGCGGCACATTCGCTGAAAACTGCTTCATGCCGTTGTGAATATAGCCGAAGCCCACAATTCCTTTAGCGGACATGGAAGTCAGCAGTTCGCGACCTTTTGCGCTGTTCTGAAAACGGCCTACCGCATCGATGTCATCAAACAGAAAAGGCAGGTCGAATATCTGTATCTTTTTGGTGTACTTGCCAAACTTGGCCAAAGAAGGCGCCAGAAATTGCACATCGCCCAGCATCAGTGCTTCCATCTCTTTACCATCGCCGAATAACTGGCTGTTCGGAAAAACCTGCACCTCAACTTTGCCCGGCAACAAACGCTCCGCGACTTCCTTGAACTTGATTGCGGCCTGACCTTTCGGCGTACTGTCAGCCACAACATGACTATATTTGATGATGATGGGGGCGGCGGACGCCGCAAGTGACAGATTCAGCAGCAGGACGCTCAACAACGTGGTGACTATTCTCATGCTCTTCTCCCTGAGTGAATGAACGGTTCTGTTAGCACAACTTTTTTTATATTTGCATCATAGACTAAATATTTTCATGACACCATAAAATGCCTTAGCAAGGATAAGATTCGCACTAAATTGATTTTTTAAATGCTATTTCTGAATCCTAAATCCGGTTCAAGGCAAACTGAATCGATCAACGCCAGCTTCTCTGATCGGGTTAGTTTTTTGATGGCCCTCTCGCGTTTGGATGCAACAGATCTGTCCGGACACGCTTCCACATACACGAGCACAACAGGTCCTCGCGCCCGTGTATATTTCGCCCCCGTACCCGCATTATGCACGCCCAAACGTTTATTGATATCGTTGCTTATTCCGCAATACAGCGTGTCGTCCGCACAGCGTAACAAATAACAGACCCAGTTCATATGCCATCGCAGAATCGGCCACGTCTGATGAACAGCGCTCCTGCGAGCATCAGCGCAATCAGCATTAATACAGCCGCATTACCCCAGCGCACATAAGGCGTCGTTCCATCATAGCCCTGCGCCATCCCTTGCAGCACGCCCTGTTTATGCTGCGGTAACTGCTGCAGTATTTGTCCATTCACCCCGATGATAGAGGTCACTCCGGTATTGGTTGCGCGCAGCATCATGCGTCCGGTTTCCATCGCGCGAAATTGCGACATCTGATTGTGCTGCGCAGCGGCAAACGAATGCCCGTACCAGGCATCATTAGTCACGTTCACGAGCAATGTAGCCGCAGGCAACGCTGTGATGATCTCTTCACCGAATACGTCCTCATAGCAGATATCCACCGCCACGCGCTGCCCTGCCACATTGAGCGGGGCTTGCCTGATATCGCCACGCGCCAGATCGCCCATTGGAATGTGCAGCACCTCGTTGATCAGCCAGCCCAACACCGGGCGCAACGGGATAAACTCGCCAAAAATGACCAGATGGTGTTTTCGATAATGCGGCTGCTGGGCCGCGAAAGCATCTTCAGATGCACCCAGCGCAATCACACTGTTGTAATAGCCGCCGCTGTCGCGTTCAAACACACCGGTGAGTACATCCCCGCCGTTGCGCTTCGCATGTTCGCGCAACTGCTCAACAAGAGCCTCGGGCACTTCATCGCGCATCACAGGCAAAGCGGTTTCCGGCAGCACCGTCAGTCGTGCCGGATTCTGCATCACCTGCCGCCGATAGGTATCCAGCGTATTTTCCAGCTCCTCTTCGCTGAACTTGATATCCTGCCCGATATTGCCTTGCACCAGCGTCACGGAAAAAGGCGCGCCGTACGGCGCTGTCCAGTTGACACCGCGCAACAGCACGCCCCCCCCGAAGAGCACCAGCAACAAAACCAGCACGATTTTGCGGTCGCTGCGTTCATTCCATAACACGGCCAGGCCCCCTGCGCAGACGGCCGCGATCAGCGATACACCATACACCCCCAGTAACGGTGCATACCCTGCCAGCGGACTGCCACTGTGCGCATAGCCTAACGTCAGCCAGGGAAAACCGGTAAAAATCATTCCCCGCACCCATTCGATCAGCACCCAGCAGGCAGGCATCACAAGCAAAGGACGCACGAACCACTGCACGCCTTTAATCCGCGCCTGCAAATAACCCGCCAGCGCCGTAAATAGCGATAAAAAAGCGGCGAACAACAGCATGGCCGGTGCCGCCAGCCACACCGGCATGGCGCCGAAATCATGCAGTGCGACGTATATCCATGAAATGCCGGCGCCAAATAGCCCCAGTCCAAAAGCAAAACCCAGATAAGCTGCTGCGCGCGGGGTGTCCACCCGTCCCCACAAGATGAACAGCACCGCCAGGGCTGATACCGGAATTGGAAAAATGCCGAACGGTGCAAAACCTGCCACGCACGACATGCCTGCCAGCCATGCCAGCCCGTTCTGTTTAATAAATAAGCTCATACGCTAGTGCCTGACAAGGTTTACAACGCGCGCAGCATAACCGATTCTGCGCTGCCCTACTGCCGATATTTACCGGGCAACTGCGACAATATGCCGCAGGAATAACCTGAACCGTTCATATAAAATACACGAGTGCGCATAACAAATTACAGGGAGAATCAACTTGCAACATCGTCTGATCGTACTTAGCATTGCAGCCTTAGCCTGTTCTGGCCAAGCGATGGCCTGTGCCGCTTGCGGCTGTACCTTATCAAAAGACTGGGACACACAAGGCATCACCAGCAAAACCGGTTTTACTGCCGACCTGTCCTTCGATTATCTCAATCAGAACCAGCAGCGCTACGGCTCTGCAAAAGCATCGGGCGTGCTGATCAACCAGCTGCTTGCCGCAACACAGGAGATAGAAGCCTTCACCAAGACGCAAACCGTCACCGCTACGCTCAATTATACCGGCGACACAGTCGGCCTGAGCATTCAGGCACCCTTCGTTAACCGCACGCACGGCACCTATGGCAATACGGCTCCTCTGGGTTCTACTTACCTGGCCTCTGCCGACAACAGTCTGGGCGATGTGCGCATCATCGGCCGCTACACCGGGTTCTCGAGCGAAAAAACCTCCGGCATGATCGCCGGCATCAAGCTGCCGACAGGCAATACAGGCACCTATTTCGCTGATGGCGTCACCCCCCTTGATGCAGGTCTGCAAATCGGCACCGGTTCTACCGACCTGATTCTGGGCGGTTACACCTCAGGTTCAGCCGGTGAATACGGCTGGTTCGCTCAGGGCACGGTGCAGCACGCAGTCGCTACAGATATAGCCTTGGCAGGCGCAAGCTATCGTCCGGGAGATACCTATACAGTCAATACCGGCCTGCGTCATGCCGAATTCGGCGCTAAATTCACGCCGATGCTGCAGCTGAACATCATCAAACGGCAAGCCGATACGGGAACCGGTGTGCCCGCCGATATGATCACCGGCACTCCCGTCAGCGGTGGCACCTTAGCCTATCTGGCCCCCGGTGCTTCAATCCGTCTGGGTGGCGGCACAACAGCCTACGGCTTCGTCCAGTTGCCGGTATACCAGGCCGTCAACTCGCTGCAAATTGTTCCGCAATACACATTAACGCTAGGTGTGCGACAATCTTTCGAATAATCTTCATCGAAGGGAATTTCCTTGGCTGCCTTACGAAGCTTCCTCCTGCTCATCACACTGCTTCTGGCATCGCTATCGGTGAGCGCGTCCGAGTGGTCGCTCAACGATGCGGCCGGTGTGCGCTATACCGCTTCCGGCCTGCACGGTCGCTGGGTGCTGATCAACTTCTGGGCGCCCTGGTGTCCCAGCTGCATTGAGGAAACCCCGGAACTGAATGCAGCAAAAAAAAATACGCAAAATCTGCAAGTCATCGGCGTGGCGGTGATGTACAAAAACCGCCGTGAAGTGACAGAAATGGCGAAAAGTCAGGCAGTCAGCTATCCCGTGGTATTCGGCGATGAAGATACCGCCAGCGATTTTGGCGGCATGCAAGGTCTGCCAACCAGTTTTCTGTATGCACCGACCGGAAAGTTGCAGGGAAAACACGCAGGCCCGCTGACGCGAAATGAAATCGAACAGGCTATCGAAGGTAAAGGTTCGGCGCTGTTTGCCCGCTAGACATCCGCCTGACATCCTGAAATCCGGCTTCATTCCGCCGTTTTTCATCAAAATTTGCTTTTTATCTGCGTTTTTTGTCTCAAGGAAGGCCGCTTTGTGATTAAATCGCGCCTTAACTCATACGCAAGATTATCATGGAAAAAATTCGTCTCTCCAAACGCATGTCCGAACTCGGTCTGTGCTCACGCCGCGAAGCGGATGGCTATATCGAAAAAGGCTGGGTCGATGTCGATGGCGAAACCGTCAGCCTGCTTGGCACCAAAGTCTATCCGAACCAGCAGATCACCTTGCGCACAGCCGCACAAATCGTCCAGCATGAACGCGTCACCATCCTGATGAATAAGCCGGTCGGCTATGTATCAGGACAGGCGGAACACGGCTACAAACCGGCATCCGCCCTGCTCGATGAATCCAGCCACTGGGCGGAAGACCCCTCCCCGATCAAGTTTCATCGCAGCCAGTTCATCGGATTAGCGCCAGCAGGTCGTCTGGACATCGACTCGCAAGGATTACTGATCCTCACACAGGATGGACGCATCGCCAAGCAACTGATCGGCGAAGACTCAAAAGTAGACAAAGAATATCTGGTTCGCGTGCAGGGAAAACTGGAGTCATCAGGTCTGGCTTTGCTCTGTCAGGGACTGAAACTGGATGGTGAATATCTAAAAGCGGCGAAAGTGTCCTGGCAGAATGAAGATCAGCTGCGTTTTATACTGCGCGAGGGGAAAAAACGTCAGATCCGCCGCATGTGCGAACTGGTAGGGCTGACTGTCACCGGTCTCAAACGCATCCGCATCGGCAAAATCAAGCTGGGTAAATTACCGCCGGGGCAGTGGCGCTATCTGAGCGAGAACGAGCAGTTTTAATAAAAAAGCCAGCTTACGCTGGCTTTTTTATTGTTAAATACAAATGAAAACTAAGCGATCATGCCCGCCGCAACGGTGTTATTGGTCGCTTCGTCGATCACGATGAAACTGCCGCTGGCATGATTGCGTTTATATGCATCGATCACCAACGGTTGCTGCACCTTCATCCTGACATGCGCGATGTCGTTCATATTGACGACCGGATTCGCGTGTTGCTCAAGCGTATTCACATCCACACGATAATCAATACTGGTAAACAGGCACTTAGCCGTACGCGTGGTGTGCTTGACCAGATATTTGCGATTCTTGTCCAGCGGTGTTTCGGACAGCCAGCACAGCATGGCATCGAATTCTTTCGCAACCGCAGGCATAGCGCCCGTGTTAACAAACATGTCGCCGCGCGAAATATCGATTTCATCCGTCAGCGTAATCGTAATCGATTGCGGCGCATAAGCCGTCTGCAGATTCCCGTCATAGGTGACGATCTCTTTAACATGGCTGGTGCGACCTGACGGCAGCACGGTGATTTCATCCCCCACCGATACTGAACCTGCCTCAATCCGCCCCATAAAGCCGCGGAAGTCGTGATACGCCTCGGTCTGCGGACGGCACACCCATTGCACCGGGAAACGCAAATCGGTGGTATTCACATCGTGATCGATCTCGACATTCTCCAGTAACTCCATCAGCGTCGGGCCCTGATACCAGTCAAGATGCTCGCCTCGATCAACCAGCATATCGCCGACCAAAGCCGACAAAGGCACGCAGGTGATATCCTGTAAACCCAGCTGTGCAGCGAAGGCCAGATATTCGCTGCAGATTTCGTTGAAACGTGCCTCAGAATAATCAACCATATCCATCTTGTTGACCGCCAGCACGATGTGCGGAATACCGACCAGACTGGCAAGATAGGTGTGACGGCGCGTCTGCACCAGCACACCGCGGCGCGCATCGATCAGTATTACCACCAGATTCGCGGTGGAGGCAGCAGTGACCATGTTGCGCGTGTATTGCTCATGGCCTGGCGTATCGCCGATGATGAACTTGCGCTTCGGCGTCGCAAAATAGCGGTAAGCCACATCAATGGTGATGCCCTGCTCGCGCTCGGCCTGCAGCCCGTCGGTCAGCAACGATAAGTCCACTGCTGCCATACCGCGTTTTTCACTGGTCTTCGAAATGGCCGAGAACTGGTCTTCGAAGATGGATTTGGAGTCGTGCAGCAGACGTCCGATCAGCGTGCTCTTGCCGTCGTCAACGCTGCCTGCAGTGATAAAACGTAATAATTGCGTCGTGTCGCTCATGATTAAAAGTACCCTTCTTTTTTGCGCAATTCCATCGAGGCATCCGATGTCTGATCGTCCATGCGAGTCGCACCGCGTTCTGTGATGCGCGTAGTGGCGGTCTCCGCAATAATTTCCTCTACCGTGCGGGCAGTCGACTCTACCGGCGCCGTGCAGGTCACATCGCCCACCGTACGGAAACGCACGGACAGCACTTCGACTTTTTCGCCGGGTTTAGGCTGCACCAGATCCGATACCGGAATCACCGACCCGCCACGGCGGATCACTTCGCGCTCATGCGCATAATAGATGCATGGAATCTCCAGCTTTTCGCGACCGATGTATTGCCAGATATCCAGCTCAGTCCAGTTGGAAATCGGAAAGACACGGATGTTTTCGCCCGCATGCACGCGCGTATTGTAGATGTCCCACAACTCAGGCCGCTGATTTTTCGGATCCCACTGCCCGAACTCATCGCGGAACGAGAAAATGCGTTCCTTGGCACGCGCTTTTTCTTCATCGCGCCGTGCACCGCCCATGCAGGCATCAAAGCCAAACTCTTCGATGGTTTCGAGCAGCGTGACGGACTGATACGGGTTGCGCGGCAAATCCGGATTTTTAATGACGATGGTGCCGCGCGCAATCGAGCCTTCCAGCGAACGCACGATCAGTCGCTCGCCCAGGTCAGCCGCCAGCTTGTCGCGGGTGTGGATGACTTCCGGAAAATTATGCTCCGTATCGATGTGCACCAGCGGAAACGGGAATTTCGCCGGACGAAAGGCTTTTTCAGCCAGACGCAGCATCACGATAGAATCCTTGCCGCCGGAGAACAGCAATGCCGGATTTTTACATTCCGCTGCGACTTCGCGCATGATATGTATTGATTCGCTTTCTAGCGCATCCAGATGGGTAAAAGTATGTTGGCTCATGTATTCTTTCTCTTTAATCAATTCTTTTAACGATCAAACCTGTTTTAGCGGCGTAACTTTTCCTGCATGCAGACCGCATTCTTTGCCATCCGCACTCTCCCACCACCATCTGCCCGAGCGGATATCTTCGCCCGGTGTGACATTACGCGTACAGGGTGCACAACCTATGCTGGGATAAAACCGGTCATGCAACTTGTTACAGGGTACGTCATGCTGTTTTATATATGACCAGACATCTGCATTCGTCCAGTCCAGCAACGGGTTGAATTTGTGCAATCCCTGATCCGCATCGAAGGCTGACACAGCCAGCGCGCCACGGGTCACGGCCTGATCGCGGCGCATACCGGTAATCCATGCATTTTTACCCTTCAACGCACGCTTCAACGGTGCTACTTTGCGGATGAAACAGCAAGCCTTGCGATTTTCCACGCTGTCGTAAAAACCGTTTACACCGATTTTTTCAATCAGCGTTTCAACAGCGTCCGCTTCAGGAAAATACACCTTGAGCGGCACAGTATAACGTGCACGCACTTCCTGCATCAGGTCATAAGTCTCCTGCGGCAGGCGGCCGGTATCCAGACTGAACATCTCGATATCAGGCTGAAACTTTGCGATCAGATCCGTCAGCACCATATCTTCCGCACCCAGACTGTTGGCAAAAGTCACTGACTGAAACTCATCCGCAGCCTGCGCCAGCAGCGCCTTGACCTGCGCTATTTTTTCTTGCAGTTCACTCATACCACACCTCGCTGTACACGGCGATACAACGGCAATTTCTGATCGCTCGACGCCTGATAAACCTCAGAAAAGTCACTCAGTCCTTTCAATGCCTCGTTGATATCTCGGTCTTCGCGTGGTGCGAAGGCATTGAAACCTGCGCGCTGCATGTAAAACATCTGATCACGTAACACATCACCGATCGCACGCAACTCAGCCTTATATCCCAGTCTTTCTCGCAACAGATAGGCGATGGTATAGCCCCGGCCATCCCCGAACGCCGGAAACTCGACTGCAATCACCGCAAAGCGCTCGATATCCTGCAGCAAGACTTCCGGCCGGTCGCAGCTTTCCAGCCACACCCCCAGATCCGCACGCGCGTTGAGTACATCTGCTTGCGCTTGCCACACCCTGAGCGGCACGATCACTTTCCCTGCAGGGACGTTAACCGTCTGCGGCGTATCCCCGGCATTCAGGCGCAACACCGTCCAGTCATCCTGCACGATTTCTCTGTTTTTAATAATCATTTCTAAAACCTCGGCGAATAATAGGGCGTGTCATAGGGCGTACCGACCTTCAACAAGTCATAAGCCGGACCCGACAACGTGACATCATCGTCAACAGGCGTCGCATAAACATACGTTTTAAATGGCTCATGACCGATGCGCCGGACGGTTTCAATGAAACGTTCGTCCTCATAGCGCTCGTTCACATAGACTTGCAACAGGCGTGCCAGCACTTCCGGGATCTGACCAAAAGCAAAAGAGCGTCCGATGACTTTTCCGATTGAACTGCTGTTTCCCTGCGCGCCGCCTATCGACACCTGATACCACTCTTTCCCGTCCTTATCCACCCCCAGTATGCCTATATGACCGACATGATGATGCGCGCAGGCATTTACGCAACCGGAGATATTGAGTTCGATTTCGCCGATATCATGCTGAAAATCAAAATCATCAAAGCATTCTGCAACCGCTTTCGCAAGCGGAATGGAACGCGCATTTGCCAGCGAGCAAAAATCGCCTCCCGGGCAGCAGATGATATCGGTCAGCAAGCCGATATTCGGTGTGGCTACCCCAAGTGTCTTAGCCGATTTCCAAAGTTCGACAAGATCCGACTGCTTCACATCGGCCAGCACCAGATTCTGCATATGCGTGACGCGTAATTCCCCGAAACTGAAACGCTCTGACAATTCGGCAGCGGCATCCATTTGCTCCGCCGTCACGTCTCCCGGCGCGACACCGGTCTTTTTCAAAGACAGAACAACCGTCGCATAACCTGCCACCTTATGCGCTTTGACATTGCGCTTCATCCAGTTTGAAAAACCCTTATTTTCAGCTTCAATCGCTGCAAAGTCGATATCTGGGGCTGTTTCATAAGCGGGAACATCAAAGAATGCGGCAACGCGATTCAGTTCTTCAACGGTGATCGTCGCCGGACCGCCACGTGAAAATTCCCAGTCAGCTTCGACCTGACGGCGAAATTCCTCGATTCCTAATGCTTTGACCAGTATTTTGATACGCGACTTGTAGGCATTGTCACGGCGACCATACTGATTGTATACGCGCAGGATGGATTCAACATAAGTGAGGATATCCTGCCATGCAACAAACCCATTGATCTCGGTGCCCAGTATCGGGGTACGGCCTAAGCCGCCGCCGACCGTGACGCGAAAACCCACTTCACCCTGTGTATTTTTGACCACAGACAGCCCGATATCATGCACCAGCGTCGCCGCACGGTCTTCGGTTGCACCGGTGATCGCAAATTTAAATTTGCGCGGCAGATAGGCGAACTCGGGATGAAACGTGCTCCACTGACGAATAATTTCGGCATAGGGGCGCGGATCGACGATCTCATCGCGCGCAACGCCGGCATACTCATCTGAAGTCACCGAGCGTATGCAGTTGCCCGACGTCTGATTGGCGTGCATCTCGACAGTTGCCAGATCAGCCAGGATATCCGCAGCCTGCTCAAGCTTGATCCAGTTAAACTGGATATTCTGACGCGTGGTGAAATGACCATAGCCGCGATCGTATTTGCGCGCGATATGCGCGAACATGCGTAACTGCGCGGCGCTCAGCAATCCGTAGGGCACGGCAATGCGCAACATATACGCATGTATCTGCATGTACAACCCGTTCTGCAGGCGCAGTATACGGAACTCATCTTCTTTCAGTTCACCGGACAAACGGCGATTAATCTGGCCGCGGAACTGTGCGACGCGCTCTGCGACCAGCTGATGATCGAATTGATCGTAACGGTACATTTATATTTCCTCTGCCGGATAATGCTTGGAAACAGGCAACAATAAGGCTGCTTCCCGCGGAAACTTCGCGCCATAAGCCATAATTTGCGCCACGTCTGAATCTTCGTCATGCAGCAAGGCCGCGCCGATATAGGCAAACTCACCCGTCTGCCCAACCACAACACCGATACGTCCGCCGCATCCGTTGAACCAGCTCACTTGCAGCGGTTTGTTGGCTTTATTTTCACTCATCATTTTTTCCTTTTCCACACACAACTATTTATAGAAAACCATCTTCAAACCAATCATCATCAGCATCACGGCTAACACCGGACGCAATATTCTCTCGGGCACACGGGCACTCATGTGACTGCCGAAATAGATGCCGGGCAAAGAACCGGCCAGCAGACTGCCCAGCAGCACCAGATCGACCGTACCCAGCGCCAGATGACCCATGCCTGCAAAAGCGGTTAACGGCACCGCATGCGCGATGTCTGTTCCGACCACCTTGACAGGCGACATGCGCGGATACAGAAACAGCAAGGCGACCGTACCCAGCACGCCGGCACCGATAGAGGACACCGTGACCAGCGCACCCACCACCACACCGGTGGCAATCGTCGCACCCGGCAGATAGCGGTGATGCAATTCGTACACACGGCCATCGTGACTGCGACCGATTTTTGCAATCTGCTCCTTGAACAGGAGCACAACAGAAGTCAGCAACAATGCCACGCTAAGCACACTGGTCACTACGCTGCGCAGCGTCTTTTCATCAAACGCCAGATATTTGAGCAACAGAATGGTTGCGAGCGCAGCGGGCAAACTCCCCAAAGCCAGCAGCCCGACCACTTTCCATTCAACCGTACCGCGACGACCGTGAACCCATACACCAAGCGATTTGGTCAGTGCGGCATACAACAAATCCGTACCGACTGCGGTTGCAGGCGAGACGCCAAAAAACATCACCAGCAGCGGCGTCATCAGTGACCCTCCGCCCACGCCTGTCAGACCGACAATCAAACCTACCAGAAAGCCGGATATCGTGTACATCCAGTCCATTGTGCACCACCTGTAAATCAAATCAGGCGCGCATATTACCTCACCTCTATCAATACATTAAATGATATTATGCTAATACTTTATAACCTTATGGAATATAGACAACTAAAGGGTCGCCATGAATTTGCAGCAATTGCGTTATCTCAACGAAATCGTACGTCGCAATCTTAAAATTTCCGAGGCGGCGAATGCCTTGTTCACCTCGCAGCCGGCCATCAGCAAACAGATCAAGCTCCTCGAAGAGGAACTGGGCGTTGAAATTTTTGTGCGCAACGGAAAACGCATCAGCGCGGTGACAGAACCTGGAAAAGGCCTGCTCAAAATCGCTCAGCGCATGCTGCACGATGCTGAAAATTTCAAACAATATGCGCTGGAGTTTCACTCAAAGGACACCGGCCACCTGACGATTGCGACCACTCACACGCAGGCGCGCTATGCCCTGCCACCGGTCGTCAAACAATTCATCGAGCGTTACCCGAAAGTCAAACTGGGTTTGCATCAGGGTACGCCGACACAGATAGCCGAACAGGTATTGCACGGCGAGGCTGATATCTGTATCGCAACGGAAAGTCTTGCGCTGTATGAAGGACTCGTGACCCTGCCCTGCTACGAATGGCATCATTGCGTGATCAGCCCGCCTGATCACCCCTTACTGCAAGAAAAAACACTGACACTTGAAAAAATTGCACAGTATCCGATCATCACCTACGACTACGCTTTTTCAGGACGCAGCAAAATCAATGAAGCATTCGAAAAAGCAGGCCTCACACCCGAGATAGCACTGACCGCGATCGACGCTGACGTCATTAAAACCTACGTGGAACTGGGGCTGGGTATCGGAATACTGGCCGAAATTGCCTTCATCCCTGAACGGGAACCCCATCTGCGCAAAATGCATGCAAGACACCTGTTCAAACCCAGCACCACGCGGCTTGCAGTCCGCAAGCATGAATACCTGCGCGCCTACACCTACGATTTCATTGAACTGTTTTCCCCTCCCTTGACCCGACAGGTTATTGAAGCTGCGATGCATCTGCCTGATACATCTGAATGGTAACCGCCTGCAAGCATCGTTGATGAATTCAAGAATTCACTGTTTAAAACATGCAGCTTTGATACACTCACAATAAATAAACTGTGGAGAAAAAAATGGATGATCCAACCAACAGCACGCTCAACCCGTCGATGGCAAGCAAACCGGATCTGGACTGGAGCCAAGTACGGGAAACCATACTGATGCTGAATCTGTCGATGACGCAAATCGAGTTGGCACTGCATGACTCATCGAGCTCAGTAGGGGATTTGACTGATTCATTCACGTCCATATCGGATGCGCTCAGTGCCATTCGTGAAGTCGCGACCCAGTTACCTGATACACCCGAAGTGGCAGCAGCGAAGTCGGAAATAACATGCCTGGGAGATGAGGTCAGCAGCAAAGTCGCTCAGGCGATCATGGCTTTTCAGTTTTATGACCGGTTATCGCAGCGCCTGTCACAAGTGTGCCGGAATCTGGACGATTTAGGCGTGCTGGTCAATGATCCTGTGCGCCTGTACAACCCCTTTTCCTGGGTCGCCCTGCAGCAAAAAATTCGCGCCAAATATGTGACGGAGGATGACAAACACATGTTCGACACACTGATTGAAACTCGCGATGTGCAAAAGGCGCTCGCTGAATTCATCAAACGCAAACGTGAGCAGCAGCCTGAAGGAGATATCGAGCTTTTTTAATGTCAAGCGCATCGGAAAAGAGCCGTTATCGCGAGAAAGAATTCAGTGAAAAATAAATTGATTGAATTGGAAAGCGCACCTGAAATTACAGGAAGAGTGCTGATTGTAGACGACGAAAAAACGACACGCGCCCTGCATCGCACCGTACTTTCCAAACAGTTCGATGTCGTCACCGCAGACTCAGGCGAAGAAGCGCTGAAAATATGCAGGGCGCAGTTACCGGATCTGGTACTGCTTGACGTGATGATGCCGGAGATGGACGGCTTTGAAACCTGCCAAAAATTACGTGAGTTCACGGATATTCCGATTATTTTCGCCACTGCCAACGATAAACTGGAAGAACATCTGAAGGCATTTGATGCGGGAGGCGATGACATCATCGCAAAACCGGTCGTAAAAGAAATTCTATTGCGCAAAGTGTCACTCGCTATACAAAGCAACCGGGTAAAACACAATCTGAAGACAGAAAAAGATTCCATGCAAAGCATGGCAATGAGCTTTTTGTCTGCAGCCGGCGAGAGCGGCGTACTGCAACAGTTCATGCAAGTCAGTTTAACCTGCAATTCTCCGAAAGTACTGGGTGAGCAACTGGTGGAAGCCATCAGGCTGTTCGGCCTGGAATGCAGCGTCCTGATTCGTGACAATACCGGTTCCCCGATCATCTCATCTTATAACCCCCCCAGCGAGATAGAAAGATCGATACTGGAACATTCTGCCAGCATGGGGCGCATTTTCCAGTTCAAGCAAAAAATGGTGGTCAATTATGACCGGGTGTCTGTCATTGTAGACAACATGCCCGCAGAAGAGACTGAAAAATCCGGCCGGCTTCGCGACAACATCACCATTCTTGCCGAGATGACCGATACCTTATGCGAAAATGTCTCCATGCGGCAAACGTCTCACGCCAGAGCGGAACAGTTTCAGGTAGCCATGACAACGAATTTCTTCGCCATTGAGTCACTGCGGGAAATGAGCCGAAACACGCAGCTGGATATACGTATCCTGCTGCAAGAACTGATCGACAATGTCGATAAAAGTTTTGCATGGTTAGGCACAAGCCGCAATCAGGAAAAACAAATCAATCAAACCATGCATGTTTCTGTTGAAAAGATTCTCGGCCTGCTGGAAACTTCCAGAGCAGGGACCGACGAAAAATTTGAACAAGTGCTGACATCGCTTCGTGAAGGCGATGGTGAAGGCGAAATCGACTTATTTTAGGCATACTAAATAGCCGTTACCTGACAGCAAAATGATAAAAGCCGGGGATATCCCCGGCTTTTATCATGACAGCAACATCAGATTAGAACGAGTATGAAACGCCTGCGTTCACAACGGTTGCCGTACTGTTTTGCTTAACGACAGTCGTTGGCAGCGTTGCAGTGACGCCGTAAACATCCGCGCTCAGACGACCGGACACATTCGGCGTGAACTTGTACTCAACACCTGCGCCAAAAGTAGGCGCAAAACGACGGGTATTCTGTTCACCCAGTGCATTGGTTTCAGACGATGCAGAAGCGACACCCAGCTTGCCGAATACAGAGAAAGCATCGCTAACAGGCATCGTACCGACCGCAGCAACGGCAAATACCATCTGCTTCGACAGATAACGTGCACCGCCAGCAGGCGTTGAATAAATATAGCTGGCGCCGGTATAGGCCAGTTCTACAGCCAGATTCTTGTTGTAATGATAGCCGCCGAATACGCCATAAACTGGCTTGTTTTTTGGATTTTCAACAAGATAACCAGCAGCAGGAGCGGTAAAGCTGGCGCTACCTGCACCCAGCGTAACGCCGGCGTAAAAACCGCTCATATCAACACTACCTGCAAATGCAGGAGCCGTCACGGCAGACAACAGAACAACAGCAAGAATTTTTTTCATTTTAATAACACTTTCTTCAAAATTACAGGTAAAAACGAACGCTTCAAAGGCACATCAGGATGAGCCGTCAGTGCCTGAAAATGGCAGATGATTTCACTGGAGTTTAATGTACTCCGGTATCAAAGCGCTAACATAGACCAGACCGCCTGAAATAAAGTTCCTTTCAAACAATTTAACTTTTACGCCGAAAACCATAATGCATTGATTTACAATTGATAAAATTGATTCCAACGAATTATCTCCAACGATCACGGCGGGTCATGAACGGCACAATCCAACTCATGCAAGCCCATACAAGCTGCCGCAGGAACCTGTCAGCGACGCCATGCTGGACGAAATCATCCGCGCGGCATGGCGGGGGCCGACTTCCATCAATGCACAGGAAATTTTACGGGTGGTGGTGAAGGATGCAACAAAACGCGCCCGTATCGCAGAAATTGCCGGGGCAGGATTCGCTACACGGCTTAGCGCGGGACTGCATTGCGTTGGTCATCATTCCACAGAAGACTGCCTGTTTAAAGCCCCGCCACATCGGTGTATTCCAATGCTGACAGGCAGCATATGCATGAGGGCGACAGGTAAGCGACGCAAGACAAAAAAGCGTTAAACACGCTTATTCTTCTGCTCGGCGAGATCCTTCAGGAACTGTGCAATATCCCATTCACAGCCCCCACATCCGGAGAGCGCGCCCGTCCATCTGGAAATGGCATCGATATCGAGGCCTTGCTCGGACAGGCTTTGAATATTGTTACGCCGCGTGCCACTGCAATGGCACATGACCACATCCGAGGGATCGGCATTCTTCAGGTTCATGTTATCTACGGGATTGTAAACAGGTTTTATTGTAACACCCGATATTGTCGAAATTGAACATCATCCTGCAGATCAATTAACCGCACGTCTGGAAAAATCTCGGGGTCTGAAACCTAAACCAGCGAGCACTGCAAAATAGACGACAACCCCTCCGGTCACGAGCGCTGTCAAATGACTGACACGTCCCCATCCCGCACCCGTCAGCCAACTCTCCTGCGTCCCCATACCAAACCACAGCGTGATGGCCAGCGCGAACAGCGCAAAGCCTATTTTGGCAAAGTAAACAGTCCATCCTGGCTCGGGTTGATAAATCCCATTTTTTCGCAAAAAATAAAACAGAATTGAAGAATTCAAACACGCGCCCAGACCAATGGATAACGCCAGTCCGGCATGCTGCAAATGCATCACAAAAACAAACAGCACATTCATCGCCTGAGTTGAGAGCAGCGTGACAATCCCGATCTTCACCGGCGTTCTGATATTTTGCCGCGCATAAAAACCGGGCGCCAGTATTTTCACCAGTATGATACCGATCAGCCCGACGCTGTAGCCGACCAGAGCATGACTGGTCATCAGCACATCGCTGGCGGCAAACGCACCGCGCTGAAAGAAAGTGGACAGCAACGGTACCGCGATCATACCCAGCGCCAGCGCAGAGGGTAAAGCTAACAGAAAGGTCAGCCGCAGCCCCCAGTCCAGCAACTTAGAGTATTCCACCGTGTCACGACCGGCGTGACATTTAGAGAGCGACGGCAACAGGATCGTCCCCAGCGCCGCACCCAGCACACCTGACGGGAATTCCATCAGTCGGTCGGCGTAATACAGCCATGAAACACTGCCCGCCACCAGAAATGACGCGAATATGGTATTGATGATCAGACTGATCTGCGCGATCGATACGCCGAACATCGCCGGCCCCATCTGCCGGATGACGCGCCGCATGCCTTCATCTTTCCAGCTGAAACGAAAGCGCGGCAACATATCTATTTTTTTCAAAAAAGGAATCTGGAAGGCCAGTTGCACAACACCTGCCACAAACACCGCCCAGGCCAGCGCCATGATGGGCGGATGACAATACGGCGCGAGCCATAACGCACCGCCGATAAAACACACGTTCAGCAAAATCGGCGCAAAAGCCGGCACCCAGAATTTGTTATAGGTATTGAGAATTGCGGCCGCCACCGCCACCAGCGATATGAAGAAGATATAAGGCGATGTGAAGCGCAGCAATTGAACCGTGAGATCAAATTTTTCGGCATCCTTGATAAAGCCGGGCGCACTGATATAAACAAGAACAGGGGCTGCGACAATGCCGATCAGGGTCACAATGAACAATATCAGCGCCAGCATGGTCGTGACGTGATCGACCAGCAACTGGGTTTCCTCATGGCCGCGCCTGTTTTTATATTCGCCAAAAATAGGCACAAAAGCCTGCGAAAATGCGCCTTCTGCAAACATGCGGCGCAACAGATTGGGCAGTTTAAAGGCAACAAAAAAGGCATCCGTTGCCATCCCGGCACCGAATACCCTTGCGATCAGCACATCACGAGCAAAAGCTAAGATACGCGACACCAGCGTCAGGCCGCTGATCGTGGCGAGTGATTTAAGTAAGTTCATGAAAAGCCGTGCCGGAGAGTATCAACGCTGCGCATCATACCATCACGCCTGATAGCAACGCCCCTCAAACGGTGAGAAAGCATGCATGTTTCTGCCCTGCGGCAAACCGTCAACACACAATTCATCGGCGCTTAAGTCCGGCGCACACCGATGAGGCAACTCAATGCACATGAGGGAGTGATACGTTAGTACAAGAAGAACCTGCCCGAGCTCAACAAGCAGGTTTATCGGACAAATCCCGCCGTTCGATACCCAATACAGGATGCGCGGAAATGGCGGATCCCGCTGTGCGTCCTGAACGAACTTTGAGGCGATTATCCATTGCGAACTTGCGCACCAGCCTGAAAGATTCGTGATCCACCTCGTCAAGCGCCGACTCCAGCACAACAGCCGGCAAACTATCGATATATACAGGATGAAGGTAGTCCGAATAACTCAGTCGATTGCTGCCTGATTTTTCTGCGAGCAATCCGCACAAATGATCCGTCCAGTCAGGATAAGAAAAAACCTCACCATCCAGTGTAATCCCAAGCAGCACCCATTCTTCTTGTTTATGAAACATGCCCCCCCCCTTTAAGTTAGGTCAGGTGAAAGTCAAACCACGATCCGGCTCGCCACGTACGCCACCTTGATGAACTTTGTATTATATAGAAATTATGCCGTTCAACCAGCTAATACTTACCGGCAACTGAAGCCCCTTGCCGAACAAATTTTCTCATGATCACTCTGCCTTATTCGTGAGTAACATCAGCATTATGCACTTCATTGCCTGACGACTTGCCAGCAATTATCAGCCAGTTTATTGCAAACCGGCACCACGACAATAGCAACAGACCATCACATTTGTACTGTTCACTCATCAGCATTTCATCAGATTGACTCAAACGCATATGTCAGACTGACCTTTCAAAATCTGCTAATACATGTAACATGATCAGCGACAAAACACATGAAGCCATAAAAAAATTGCACAAGTTTCCGGAAGCTAGTAGAATGTTGACCTTTCCAGCAAGCTGAATTCAAGGAGTAGTCTCATGGCAAATAGCGCACAAGCCCGTAAACGTGCTCGTCAAGCAGTAAAACAAAATGCTCATAACAGCGGCTTGCGCTCTGAAATGCGCACTGCGATCAAAAAAGTTATCAAAGCAATCGAAGCCGGTGATAAAGCGGTTGCTCAATCTGTATATCAGGCTTCGGTTAGCACCGTAGACAGCATTGCAGACAAGAAAATCATTCACAAGAACAAGGCAGCTCGTCATAAGAGCCGTCTGTCTGCTGCTATCAAGGCAATGGCTTAATTGACCTGAAGACTTGATGCAAAACCTGCGAGCCGACAGAAATGTCGGCTTGTTTGTTTTATGGACATATTTTAACTGTTTCACTTGCCTGGATAGGGCGAATTGGCTCAATATACGTCTTTTGCTCGTCATAACTTACTTGTCTGAACGGCGAACACGACCGCCATCTGCTTTCAAAGGTACCGTATGTCACATGTGATGAATACTTATGCTCGCCAGCCTGTTGCGTTTGTACGCGGCGAAGGCGTATGGCTGTTCGATAGCGAAGGAAACCGTTATCTGGATGGTTTGTCCGGTATCGCTGTTAACACGCTGGGCCATGCACACCCCAGGTTTACAGCGGCACTCAGGAATCAGATTGACCGGCTAATTCATTGTTCCAATGTGTATCAGGTAGGCGAACAGGAACAACTGGCCGACAAGCTGTGTGAACTTTCCGGCATGCAGGAAGTGTTCTTTTCCAATTCCGGTTGCGAAGCGAACGAAGCGGCGATCAAACTGGCCCGCCTGTACGGCCACGGACGGGGAATCGAGACCCCTGCGATCATTGTGATGGAGAAATCCTTTCACGGCCGCACCTTAGCCACGCTGTCCGCCACCGGCAACCGCAAAGTGCAGGCCGGTTTCGAACCGCTGGTCACGGGATTTGTGCGTGCGCCTTACAACGATCTGGAAGCGATACAAAAGATTGCCGCGCATAACCCCAACATCGTTGCAATACTGGTCGAACCCATACAAGGCGAAGGCGGCATTTGCACACCGGACGCCTCTTACTTGCAACAACTGCGCGAAATTTGCACCCGCCATCACTGGCTGCTGATGCTCGATGAAGTTCAAACCGGCATCGGACGCACCGGCCGCTGGTTCGCACATCAGCATACCGGCATCCTGCCGGACGTGATGACACTAGCCAAAGGCTTAGGCTCGGGCGTGCCCGTCGGCGCCTGTCTGGCCGCGGGTCTGGCTACCGGCACGTTCAAGCCTGGCAATCATGGCTCGACCTTCGGCGGCAATCCGCTGGCCTGCGTCGCCGGATTAACGACACTGAATATCATCGAACAAGATCAGTTAATTCAGCACGCAGAACAACTGGGGCAGTTTATCCGCGCGGGTTTCAACACAGCCTTGCAAGGGGCAGACGGATTTTGCGAAGTTCGCGGACAAGGCCTGATGATCGGCGTGGAATTGAACAAGCCCTGCGCAGAGCTGGTTAAGCTCGCGCTCGCCAAAGGCCTTTTGATCAACGTCACGGCAGACAATGTCGTTCGCCTGTTGCCTTCACTTACGATGTCGCAGACAGAAGCCCGGCAATTGCTGGACATCCTCTGCCCGCTCATCAAAGATTTTTTGCACTCCTGATTGGAAAACATCATGGCAGTAAAACATTTCCTGCAATTTAAAGATCTGAACCGCGAGGAACTGGAATACCTGTTTGAACGCACACGCATCATCAAACAAAAATACAAGAGCTACCAGCAATACTGGCCGCTCTCGGATCGCACGCTGGTCATGATATTCGAGAAAGCCAGCACCCGCACCCGCCTGTCTTTTGAAGCAGGCATGCAGCAACTGGGCGGCTCGGCAATCTACCTCAATACCCGTGATTCACAACTGGGACGCGGAGAACCTGTGGAAGATGCAGGGCAAGTAATCTCACGCATGTCTGATATCGTGATGATACGCACCTATGAGCAGTCCATCATCGAACGCTTTGCTGCCCATTCCCGCGTACCGGTTATCAATGGCCTGACTAACGAATATCATCCGTGCCAGATTCTGGCTGACATTTACACGTACATTGAACAGCGCGGCAGCATACAGGGCAAGACGGTGGCATGGATTGGCGATTCCAATAACATGTGCAATACCTGGTTGCAGGCGGCGGAGATTCTGGATTTCAACGTGCATGTTTCAACGCCGCCAGAATATGAAGTCGAACCTGAGCGCGCCGGACTGTACGGTCACGAACACTACGAAGAGTTCACCGACCCGATGGAAGCCGCGCGCGGCGCTGATCTGGTGACGACTGATGTGTGGACCAGCATGGGCTTTGAAGCTGAAAACGAAGAGCGCATGAAGGACTTTGCCGACTGGCAAGTGGATGAAGACATGATGGCGGTCGCAGCAAAAGATGCGCTGTTCATGCACTGCCTGCCCGCGCATCGCGGCGAAGAAGTGTCTGCCGGCGTGATGGATGGCCCGCAAAGCGTCGTATGGGACGAGGCGGAAAACAGATTGCACGTGCAGAAGGCTCTTATGGAATACTTGCTTTTAGGTAAGGTAGCCAGTTAAATGAATCCATTCGAGATAAGTGCAATCTGTTTCGGCGCAGGTTCAAATGCACAGCATATTAAACCGCGCAGCGGATGCCGTAGCCAAAATCGCCTGCATGTCCAAAAAGCTTTGATGGAATACCTTCTACTTGGAAAAGTTCAATGAAAATAGGACTCTCTGAGCAGGCGATTTCGGCGCAGCCAAAACGGCACGTGCAGAAGGCTCTTATGGAATACTTGCTTTTAGGTAAGGTGTCCAGCTAGATGAAACACGACACGATGAGTGCAATCTGCTTCGGCACAACGCCACATCCGTCGCGCAGCAAAGGCACCAGCCAAAATCGCAGCCCGGAAAAATTGATGGGCTACCTGTTGCTGCGCAGAATGGACAATTAACCCTGAAAGCTGCATGAAGACCACACTGCAACCCGGAATTCGCTTTATGCACAAGTTTGTCGTGCCTGAATCGAAAACCGTACCGGCACTGTATCCGGAATCGCCTGAATTTCTGGCCATGCCGGACGTATTTGCAACGGGTTATCTGGTCGGATTATTGGAATGGGCGTGCATCATGGCGATCAAACCGCATCTGGATTGGCCTGATGAGCAATCCCTTGGCACACATATCAACGTGAGCCATGAGGCAGCGACACCGCCCGGACTTGAGGTGACTACGACAGTCGAACTGATCTCGGTCGAAGGCCGAAGATTGACATTTTCGGTGAGTGCACATGATGGCATCGACAAAATAGCGCAAGGAACACACCAGCGCTTTGTGATCGACAAAGATCGCTTTGACAACAAGCTGCGTAAAAAAACATATTGATTAATATTTAACGGAAAAACGATTATGAGCGACATCAAAAAAGTAGTTCTCGCCTACTCCGGCGGCCTCGACACCTCAGTCATTTTGAAATGGCTGCAAGACACGTATCAATGCGAAGTGGTCACCTTCACAGCGGATGTAGGGCAAGGGGAAGAGCTGGAACCTGCCCGCGCCAAGGCACTGCAAATGGGCATTACCCCGGGAAATATTTACATCGACGATCTGCGCGAAGAATTTGTGCGGGATTTCGTGTTCCCGATGTTCCGTGCCAACACAGTCTACGAAGGCGAATATTTGCTCGGCACCTCCATCGCCCGCCCGCTGATTGCCAAACGCCTGATCGAAATTGCAGCGATGACGGGGTCTCAGGCGATCTCGCACGGCGCTACCGGCAAGGGCAACGACCAGGTGCGTTTCGAATTGGGCGCCTATGCGCTGAACCCGAACATCAAGGTGATTGCACCCTGGCGCGAATGGGATCTGTTGTCCCGTGAAAAGCTGATGGCTTACGCCGAAAAACACGGCATTCCGGTCGAAATGAAACACAAGCTGGGCGGCTCACCGTACTCGATGGATGCCAACCTGCTGCATATCTCCTACGAAGGCCGCCATCTGGAAGATCCGGCTGCAGAAGCGGAAGACTCGATGTGGCGCTGGACCGTCTCACCTGAAGCGGCACCGGATGCGGCTGAATACCTGGATATCGAATTTATTAACGGCGACATCGTTGCGCTCAATGGGACAGCCATGACCCCGGCGCAGACTCTCGCCAAACTGAATGAACTGGGTGGCAAACACGGCATCGGCCGTCTGGACCTGGTGGAAAACCGCTATGTCGGCATGAAATCGCGCGGCTGTTACGAAACACCTGGCGGCACCATCATATTGAAGGCGCACCGTGCGATTGAATCCATCACGCTCGATCGCGAAGTTGCACACCTGAAGGATGATCTGATGCCGCGTTATGCATCGATGATTTACAACGGCTACTGGTGGGCACCTGAACGTATCGCGCTGCAGACCCTGATCGACCAGACTCAAAAAACGGTCAACGGCTGGGTACGCGTCAAACTTTATAAAGGAAACGTGATCGTCGTAGGACGGGATTCGAAAACAGACTCGCTGTTCGATCCGACCATCGCGACCTTTGAAGATGACAAGGGCGCGTATGACCAGAAGGATGCGGCAGGCTTCATCAAGCTGAACGCATTGCGTCTGCGCATCGCGGCAAAGTTGCACCAGAAGTAATCATCCTGTAACCGTTTCGTGGAGAAGACCATGATTCATGAGCTCAGCGGAGATATTTTATTCAGCAGCGCGAAGGTAATCGTTCAGGGTGTCGCGCCCAACGATGACTTTCATCATGGTCTTGCCCTGCAACTGCGGGAGCGTATGCCGGCGATGTACAAGGAATTCCGCCACCACTGCCATACCCGGCATCCGAAGTCGGGCGGCATGTGGGAATGGATCAGCCCCGACGGGCGGCACGTCGTCTGTCTGTTCACGCAGGATGAGGCCTATAATCACGGCAGCCATCCGGGACGCGCCAGCTTAAGCCACATCAATCATGCACTGCACGCGCTGGCCGCATTTGTAAAAAAAGAAAAAGTAGCCAGCATCAGCCTGCCTCGTCTGGGCTGCGGCTTAACAGGACTTGCCTGGACTGATGTCAAGTCGCTGATCGAACATCATCTTGGCGACCTGTCCATCCCGGTATATGTCTATTCAAACTATCAAAAAGGCGTCAAAGCCAAAGAACCCACTTAAAAGGAAATATTCAGATGTCTCAATTTGACAATGTCAGCGCTCTCAAAAAATCAAACGTGTATTTTGACGGAAAGTGCGTATCGCATTCGATACTGTTTAGCGATGGCACACGCAAGACGTTAGGCGTGATACTGCCCAGCACCCTCACCTTTAACGTGGGCGTGCCCGAAATCATGGAGATCACCTCCGGCACATGCCGCGTGAAAATCGGCGACGCAGCCGAATATACAACGTATACAGCCGGCAGCCAGTTTTCAGTTCCCGCCAATGGCAGTTTTATCATCGAAGCTGACGACGTCGTCGATTACGTTTGCAGTTTTGGTTAAAACACACCCTCTTCCGCGCTGACGCGCCCCCTTTCACGCTTGCGGGAGAGGGACCGGGGAGAGGAACGCTTAAAGTTAAGGGAGAAAACAGATGCCATCATTCGATATTGTTTCTGAAGTAGAAAAAGAAGAAGTCAAGAACGCCGTTGAGCAGACCAACAAGGAAGTCTCCACGCGCTTTGACTTCAAAGGTTCGAACGTGCGCGTGGAACAGGCCGAACTCAAACTCACCATCTGGGCCGACAATGAATTCCAGCTCGAGCAGGCACAGGATATTCTTAACGGAAAACTGACCAAACGCGGCGTCGATATCAAGTGCCTGGAAATCAGTGAAAAAATAGAAAAAGTCAGCGGCAATAAAATCAAGCGTGAATGTGAAGTCAAAGTCGGCGTCGAAATTGAACTGGCGAAAAAAATCGTCAAGCACATCAAAGAAAGTAAACTGAAGGTGCAAGCGAGCATTCAGGGCGACACGGTGCGCATCACCGGCAAGAACCGCGATGACCTGCAGGAAGCGATTGCCTTCATCAAGAAGACCATCACCGACTTTCCGCTGCAGTATCAGAATTTCCGCGACTAACGAATATGCCTAAAAACAGCATTGATGCGCACATCGAGTTCTCATTCAAGGGTGAGGAGTTCAGCTATGCTGCCAGTATCGATCTGGAACAGCTGCTACGCGAGCACAGCAGCCTGCCGTCATTTCATGTCATTTTGGCCAGGCACCACAATGTAGATACCTACTCTTATCTGTACGAGGTGATGGAAGCGGCTGACATCGAGTTTTCAAATCCTGAAGGCTGCGCAACGGAGTATATGACCGGCGGAGAGTTTAACCCGTCCGAACTTGCCGCCAACTGGCATAATGCCAAAACCGGCGTGCTGTTGCAGCACATCGCCGCGCGCGAATTAGGCATCGGGGACCTGAACGAGCACCCCGCACTCAAGCGCGCACTCACCGAAGCTTACCTTATGGGGAGCAAGACATGAAAACCGCACTGGTATTGTTCGCAACCGGCAGTGAAGAGCTGGAAGCGGTCACCATCGTGAATATCCTGCGCCGCGCCGGTGTTACGGTCAACCTGGCAGGATTGGCTGCGGGTGCATTACCTGGCAGCCGCGGCATTGCCATCACGCCTGACACGACGCTTGATGCGGTGCTACACACTAGTTTCGACATGGTCATTTTACCCGGCGGCCAACCCGGCACACGTAATCTGAAAGCAGATGCCCGTGTCCTGAAGCTGTTGCAACGCATGGCGCGGGAGGGTAAGTTCGTGACAGCGATTTGCGCGGCACCTTCTGTACTCGCTGCTGCGGGTTTACTCAACGGTAAACGCGCAACCTGCTATCCGACCTGCCTGGATGATTATCCTGAAGTTGATCTGCAAACGACTGCTGTCGTCGAGGATGGCCAATTCATCACTTCACGCGGCCCGGGAACTGCGATGGATTTCGCACTGCTGCTGGCGGAGCGACTGATGGGCAAAGCCAAACGGGATGAAGTTGAAGCCGGTTTAGTACGTTAATTGCTGCACAAGCTCCCGCCTTCAGTCACTGCGCTGCTACTGCAAATTATTGCATGTGCACTTGCCCTGCTCGGCCTGCGTCTGCTCGGATCACCTGTTGAACCACTGACCTTCGCCCTGATCTGCGGGCTGCTTGCCGCAGCTTTCAGCCGCATGGCAGGACTGGCCATCTGGTGGCTCGCCATCCAGTTTATATTCGCACCTGCGCTGGTATTGATGCTGACACTCGACATCCCGCCAGTACTATTTCTCGTCGTATTTTTAATCATGCTCGCCGTTTACTGGAGTACCTACCGGACTCAGGTGCCGCTGTATCTGTCCAGCAATAAAGTCTGGGCGGCGCTGGAAAGCCTGTTACCACCCGAACACGCTGGCGTATCATTCCGCTTTATCGACCTGGGTTCAGGTCTGGGCGGCGTGCTGACCCATCTTGCCCGCGTGCGCCCGGACGGACAGTACACCGGCGTCGAATCCGCCCCCCTGCCCTTGTTCTGGAGCTGGCTGCGCTGCAAGCCTTATCGCAACTGCACCGTTCACTGGGGCAGCATCTGGGATGAAAAGCTGCCTGCCTGCGATCTTGCGCAGTACGATGTGGTGTTCGCCTATCTGTCGCCGGTGCCGATGGAGCGGCTCTGGCACAAGGCGCGTAAAGAGATGCGCCCCGGCACGATGTTCATCAGCAGCACCTTTACGATTCCCGATCAGGCTCCCAACATGACAGTACAGGTGGACGATCTGCATCAGTCCACCTTGCTGGTCTGGCGCATGTAATCCTGTAAATATCCAATTCAAAGGCCGAAAAAAAACCTGCTCTTCCGAGCAGGTTTTCAGGCGTTACAACAACCTAAGACATTCAGAACAAGTAGCTATAGCTTGCCGTCACAACATTGACCTTATAGTTAGGTGACTGCTGGTTGGTCGGCATCACCTGATTTGGCGTGAATCCGCTTTGCAGTCCATTGTAGTAATAGTCTGTACTCCTCATCTGTTGATAGAGGTAACCGAGCATAATTTCAGAACTATTGCCAACTTTGTACTTACCGGTCAGTTTCAACTGAATCACGTCATTCTTGATATTGGGCAAACCACCGCAACTGGCAATATTCGGCGCACTGCAAGTCAATCCTCCTGAGGTTAGTCCAACATAGTTAAGCGTAGTCGTGTAGCCCGTTTTTCCCGTCGAATAGCTCAAATCACCGCTCAAATCAAGCTTGCTGTCCATCAAACCATTCTGCTTTGCACCAAGACCGATAGTCGTATCGACATCCGTTTGCCTGTCGGACCATGTGCTGTTGGCTGGCACGTTCAGTCTGGTGGCGGTAGGAGTAATGGCCGCAATATTTTGCAGATCCGTCATATCACGCTGCTTGTGCTCCTGCGTCAGAAAGAAGGAAAAGGAGCCGTTCTCGCTATAGCTGTAATCCGCATCCAGATTCACACTCCATGAATTTCCGTTTTTGACGCCATAGAGCGAGTCGTACTTGTCGTCGGTCACTTTACCGCCCAGACCAAGCGCCAGCTTTTCATTGGCCTGCCAGTTAACGCCACCTTTTAACATTTGCTGTTTACGGGAAGCATTGAAAAATGGATAGAAGCCACGGAAATCTCCGGCATTGATGCCCATGATAAGCGGTGCAACAAAACCAGTACCTGCAGCATTGAGCACATTACCGTTTGTCCCTAATCGCACAGTGATCGCATTCGGATCCGAAGTGGTTTTACGCTGACTGTAGGCATAAGCGACGTTCAGGTTCACAGCATCGCTCGCTTTGAGCTTATAAGCAGCACTGAGCTTGTCATCCTTGCTGGCGATCGCAACGACACAATTGGTTCCCGCTGGATAATAGCCGCTGGCGCCCTTAGCGACGCCGACACTCACCGCATATTGATTACACCAGCGTTTGACATCCTCACGGTTATAAGCGAGATTCAACAACTGATCCTTGTCGATGCGATAATCCCCGGCAAGTTCAAACTGGGTTTTACTGTTGCTGACCGGTGCATTCGCAAAAATCCCCTGGTGATTAACAGCACCATCCAATGCATTCATGTTATAAAAATTGGATGCAGTCTTATTGTTGCGCTCGTCGAACTTTACACTGGCAGACAGCGTCAGCGCCTTGGTGGTCTGATCAACCAGCTTCAAATCGGCATGAGTCGTCCTGACATCCCCGTTAAGCGATGCAACAGGCGAAGGGGTTACCATCGAAAACAAGTCTGTGGTATAGGGCGCATTTTGCGTGTTCCTGGCGTAGGACAGCCCGCCAGTCAGCTGCGTTGTAGACGTTAATGTATAGCCACCGTTCAGATTCAACTGATGATAATCATTGCTGGGCATAGTACTCTGCGTTTGAAGAGAACTCACACCGGCGAAGGTTTGAAAATTGACACCGTTGTTTGCATCACGGAAGAAAGAACCGTAATACGAACCGGTCGCATGTGCATTCTCACCCAGCCACTTCAGCGCCAGATTGACGGAGTCCGTCTTGTAGCTGGTGGGATTCGCCAATACCGAGACATACTCAGCGGTGGAACCTCCCCCTGCCATTGACCCGAAGGACATCAGTTTTGCGCCAGACTGCACCAGTTGATTGAAGTCAAACTTGACACTCCACTCATCGTTCAAAACGACTCCGGCGCCGACATTGGTGTTTTTTCTGGTAGAAGAAATATCAACAGTGTGTAGAGCAGCTTTCTGAATCGCAGTCATCAAGTTGGTATTAGCAGCAACGCCGAAGCCTGCGGGAAGCACAAAAGCATTACCGCCCATTGCACCGACATAAGGCGTTTGATAGGTATCAGAAATATTGTGACGTAATTCATCGTAGCCGATGCTCAAGTCCCACTTACCCTGACTGCCAACAGAACCGCCCAGTGCACGCGAAGTTGTTCCCAGATCAGTGCCGTACATTCCCCAGCGCATGGTGCCGGATTCGCCAAAGGGGTTATACGCATCACCGCCCTTGAGGCTGAAATTCCCGATCATGGTTGCACCTGATTTATTCAGGCCATTGTATTCGCCGAACTTGGCCGATTTCTGGGACACATTGGTCACGCCGACTTCAATGGAGTTGACGGGGCGCTTCAGTGCAGCAACCTCATCATCCGCCGCATCGGCCGCGTGTACCGGCATGGCAAACATGGCAAGCAAAGCGCCTTGCACAGCGAGCGCCAGCAGACTGACGCGCATATTTTCTTGATTCGTTTTCATAGCTATCTCCAATGTCCTTTGATTAGCGCTGCAGGAAGGCGCCAGCCGGGCTGTTTGAGCCATGCACCATGTTGTGGCAATTCAAACATGAACCACCCACGTTATTCCTGCTCGGCGCAACAGTCATTCCACCCTGCCAACCCGCCGCATTCAAACCAACTGGCGTACCACTCGCATGCGAACCGTCGTGACATTCCTGACACATGAACGGAGGACGTGTCCTGAGCATCGGTCTGATATTAGAACCATGCTGTGCATGGCAAATCGTGCAGTCTTCAGTTGCAGGTTGATGTTCAAACAGGAACGGGCCGCGCTTCTCGGCATGGCAAGTCCAGCAGGTTTCATTCACGGTGTTTTTCTTCAGCAACTTGGGCCCCGCTGAACCGTGCAGGTTGTGGCAGCCTGAACATGCCAGCTTGTCCGCGTTGACTGGATGCGTGGAAATCTTGTGCGTTTCAGCGCGCTGTTCCTTATGGCAGGTGAAACACACTTCAGCCTGGGTTGCAACTTCACGAACTTTATCGTGTGCACTATGGATCGTATGGCACGAAGTACAGGTCACGTCATTACGCTGATGCTGACTGCCTTCCCAGTGCGTACGCTTGTCACCCTTATGGCAGGACAAACAGGCACCATTGCGTTCAGCAGCCGAAGTGCCGGAATTCTTACCGAAAACATGATCAGGTTTTGGCGGCTTGGAACTACCCTTATGACCCAGGTGGGCGATACTATCGCCATGACAACTGGTACAGGTCGGCGTACGCCCGTCAGCGGTTACGCCATGACGAGTCTGGCTGATAGACAGCACTTTGGGAGAATCCGCTTCATCGTGGCAGACGGTACATTTTGCATCGCCCTTCAATACGATATCCTTGGCAGCGGCCTTCACAACCTCGGCGTTTTTTGCAGCAACATCAGCTGATGCCAGAAAAATATGACCGATATCCTTGCCCTGACCGGCTGCAAACGCAACCGGCGCGAGTGCACCCAGCAAGGCGCACGAGATGAGTACTTTTGCAAACAACTTCATTTTGATTCTCCCTGACATTAAATACTGCTGCGCCGCTCAAACGTGAACGGCGACTTAACCACTCAGCTTAGAGCGACAAAATCCAGCCAACCAGATTCTTCATTTCACCCTGATCCTTGGTCTCGATGATCTTGTGATTTTCTTCGGTGCCGTCTTCGAGCTTAACTTTAGGACCGGTGGTAATCTGTTTGATCAGCACCGCTTCCGCATCAGGCTTACCCTTATATTTGATGGCGATTTTCTTGTAGGCTGGACCTTTTTTGGTCTTGTCCACGGCATGGCACTTGAAACAGTCATTTTTCTTGGCCAGTGACTTGGCTGCGGCTTCATCGATTTCCGCATGTGCCGAGGTAAAGAAACCGGTTACCAGAATCAAGGTCAGGCTGGCGATAAGTTGTTTTTTCATGATGTTTGCTCCAGTTTGAAATTTAAAAAGTTTTGTACAAATTCTGTTCGGTCAATACAGGGCATGACTTGCACGCCCTGTTATCTCAGGCGTTACCGACAAAACCGATAATCACCAGCACCAGTAACGTCAGTCCGATCGAGATCAGCGTCAGCCCCAGCACCTTGGATGCCAGCGTCATACGGCGAGTCGGCGCATCAACCAGATACTTCTCAATCTCGCCCGATTCAACCAGACGGTTGTAGTGCTCGGTATGTTCGCGCTTGAACTCTTCAACAGGCACGGAACCCGTGAACATCACGACATCAGGTGGCGGGAACTTGTCCGGCCTGAAGTGGTTGTTGAAGAAGTGCACGGTGAACAGGAACACGGCAGCAAGGAACGCTTCCTCGCCATGCACGAGGGTCAGCACGTTGAACATCCAGCCCGGCAGGATCGAAGCCGTTACATGAGGGAAGGCCAGCATCAGACCGCTGCTGCCGATAATGCCCACACCCCAGAACACCGCCCAGAAGTCGAATTTTTCCCAGTATGTCCAGCGATCAAACACAGGACGCGGACCGCGGCCGAAAAACCACTTGAACATTTCAATGATCTTCTTGAGATCAGTCCAGTTAGGAATCAGCGAATCAGGCCCGAACCACTTGAAGGTCTTGCTGCGCAGCAGTTTGGTCAGCACATACACCAGCTGGGCGATGAAGATACCCAGGAAGAGCGTTGCACAGATGCGATGGATAATGCCGGCAATCTTGGCACCGCCCAGCACACGCACTACGAAATGCGCCCACTCGGTATCCGCGTAGAACACCAGCATGCCGGTCAGGATCAGCGTCATGGTCACCAGTGCAAAGATCAGGTGAGCCGCGCGGGTCAATTTGCTGAAGCGACGGATCTGTTTACCCTTTGCCGGCCCCTTCAATAACTCATTGATGGCGATATGAGACTTGGTGTTACCCTTGGCGTTTAAGAAGACCGGGCAGCCGTCCTTGTGCTCACGCCAGTACCACAAGGCGGAATGTATCCAGAAGAAGGCAAACACGCCTGCCAGCAGGCTCAGCATGAATTTAGACGCAATCCACATCTGCGGATACTTCTCGAAATCATGCGTATTGGCGTGCGGCGCAAAAGAGACAAAGCCCGGCGTTGCTTTTTGCAAGCCCGCCCATCCTTTATTACCGCTATGACATTGCTGACAGGTCTTAAGACGATTATCGGGATGCACCGTAGATTCGGGATCGGAGGGGGACAGAATGCCGTGACTGCCGTGGCAGTTGTAGCACTTAGCCGTGTAACCGTAGCCCAGCGCATTAACCTGGCCGTGGAAGGTTTCGGAATAGGACTTCAGGTTTTCTTTATGGCAACCACCGCACGCGTGCACGATGTCAAGCTTGAAGGACTCACCGGAGGTATTGGTGATGCCGTGCGAAGTGTGGCAATCGGTACAGACAGCAGCCTTCGGATTATGTTCGTCCAGTACTTTTTTGCCATGCACGGAAGTCGCATACTCCTCCAACTCATCGGTATGACATTTTGCGCCGCAGGTATTGGGAATAGTCAAATGCCACGCTGTACGCGCGGCGCTGCCTTTAGGCGGCACATTGAATGAATGCGTATCGTGACAATCATCGCAACTCGCGTTAGCGCGGGTCGGATCGTCCTTGTTTTTCAGCGCATGAAAGGTCTTCTTGTAGGCTTCGATATTCTGAACAACCACGCCCAGCCGCGATTTCTCCTCGGTCAGATTTTCCTTTTTTGCCGCATCCCACAGCACGGTATGGCATTGCACGCAACCTGTGGTTTTAGATTCGGCCTGATGCGGGCGGCTGCCATCCCTGATACCAATATGACAGGAGACGCATTGCAATTCCCCATGTACGCTTTTGCTGAACGGGAGCTTTTTGATCGCATGCAGTGCACGCTGTTCATCGTCGGCACCCGCAACTTTAATTTCCTTACTGCCGTTATGACATTTGATACAGGAAGCATTGTCTATTTTGCTGCTGACCTGAGCAGGATTCTCTGCGTGCTCATCGCCTTGCGCGGTCACGGCACCCGATATACAAAAGAACACCAGAAACCAAAAAACAATTTTTGCTGAGTTCATCATATTGAAATTGCTACGTAGTAATTAACTGCCTGACTACATGCAATAAACATACCAGAAATCACATCTATACATAAATATAAAATATATCCTGTAATTTCAAACTGGTTAGCAAGTTTATATAAAACCAGAAATCATCGTCTGCCGTGAATATGGATAGCCGTATGTAACAAAACATGAATGAGGTTACTTTCTGGTAACATACGCGCTGAGTTAACTGAAATATGACCGTCGCAACTGGCGACGCAATCCTGACACATGCCAGCTAGTTGATGAAAATCTACGTGAATTCGCCATAAATAAGGTATCTGACAGGTTTGGCAGCCAGTTTAAAACACGGCATGATATTTGCTTGATATCACAGTAAGCGACTGAGCTTCTTGATAAAATAACCCGGTCTGCATGAAGGCATTTCCTATTGCAAGCAACAGGCGACATGCAGAATGCCTGCGGCACACCGCGGCAAACCCGGCACGCAACCTTCAATGAAGTCCGTGCCCGTCTGACACGAAACGTTCAGCGAGATGTTCCCAAACAGTAACAAAGTTTGTTTTCACGCAATTTAGTTACCATTTAGTTACAGAGGCTATTTTGATCGTCATATTCAGGCTCCTTACCCTGCTGTTCATACTGCTGACGTCAAGTGCAGCGCTGGCCGAATCACGGCCACTCAGAATGGGAATTACACCTGCCACTGCCCGTAACCAGTACGCATTATTTGAAGAGTGGCGCCTGTATCTGCAACAAAAACTGGACAAACCAGTGGAGTTTATTCTGTGCGATAGTTTCCATGACAGCGTGAACTTGATGAAACAGAAAAAACTGGATATTGCCTGGGTTTCTTCCCCCGCCTATATCGAAAACAAGCAGCATATGAAATTGCTTGTATCACCTGTTTACCAGGGAAAAACCTCCGACCGCGCCTATCTTATTGTTCCTTCAACCGATCTCAATACACAAGACTTGCAGGATCTCAAAGGCCGGGTATTCGCTTTTGTCGAACCTGATTCGAACACGGGATATTTGACAACCCGTTTTCAACTGAAGCAAACCGGGCAGGAGCCCGATCAGTTTTTCAAAAAATCCTTCTTCACTCATGATCATCTGAAAGTCATTGCAGCAGTGGCAATCGGACTGGCAGATGGCGGATCGTTGTCTGGATTTACCTGGGAAACGCTGGCATTGACTCGCCCCGATATCACCGGCAAAACACGCATCGTCGCAAAGTCTGCAGGATATAGCTTTCCTCCTGTTGTTGCGCGCAGCACGCTGGATAGTCGGGATTTTTTGCTGATACAACGCACTTTGCTGACGATGTCCGATGCCCCTCAGGGAGCCGAGTTGCTCAAACGCCTTAACCTGGATAAATTTATTATTGCGGATCGCAAGATCTACCGGGATGCAGAAGTCATGATGAAGCGGATGGGTAATCTGTGAGGTACTTCCTTAATCTCAGTTACCGCTACAAAATTCCGTTATGGGGCAGTTTCCTGATCCTCGTCGCCGCACTCGCGGTCTCAGCGTCATTCATTTCCAATGCATACAACCAGCTGGAAAATGATTTAGCCGTTGAATCTGAAAAAATGGGTTATGCATTAAAATCGAACCTGTTCTCGGCAATCCTGCAAGACGACGTATGGCGCGCCTTCGAAATCATTGCAGAAGCCAGTAATCGCCTGAGTACCAACCGGGTTCGTGTGGAAAACATGCTCGTTGTAGACAAGTCACTGCATGTTGTGGTCTCAGCCCAACCGGCAGACGCGCCTATGCTGACACCGCTGAACGAACTGGGGCCGGAATTCGCTGAGCTTGCGACTCGAATTTCAGCCATGCATGGCGATCAGGCAAAAACCGTCTATTTACGCCACTCCAAACACTATTACTCCCTGACCCCGATCACGCGTGACAATGCCAATCTGGGTACGCTGATCATTGTTCACTCGAAGGATGTCTTCCTGCCGCTGTTCGCTGATAACGCATGGAACGGACTGTGGATAGGGCTGGTGATCCTTGCCGTGCTGCTGCCCTTCAACTGGTATTGGGGGCAGCGCATGGCCTTGCCGCTGGTACAGCTGGCTGAGCGCATGACACAATTGGGTAAAAAATGGCCGGAAAATCTGGATCCTGAGTTATATGAATATCAGGATGAATTAGGACTGCTGTTTGAGGCCTACAATCAACTGTTAAAAGATCTAAAAGAGAAGGAAGCGCTGGAAATGCGGATCGTACAGTCTGATCGTCTGGCCGCATTGGGGCAACTTGCAGCAGGCATTGCGCACGAAATCAACAACCCGCTAAGCGGCATGCTCACCGCAATCGACACGCTGAAATATCACACGGATACCAGTCCGCTAACTAAAAAAACCATCGCCCTGATCGAGCGCGGCCTGAATCAGATCAAGGATACGGTGGCTGCACTGCTGGTCGAAGGAAAACTGAAAAGCCGCAATTTATTGCCGCAGGACATTGAAGACGTATTGACGCTCATCTCACCGATGAGCAGTCGCAAAGCCTTACATATCGCATGGCATAACAGTCTGCAAGCAGAAGTAGAATTGCCCGCTACATTTATTCGCCAGATTATGATCAATTTGCTGATGAATGCAGTCAAAGCGGCCACACAGCAAGGAGAAGTCGCCTGCGATATCGGCATAGACAAGGATCAGCTGCGTATTTCCGTCACGAACAACGGAAAAATGCTCAGTCCCGAACAAATCGGCCATTTGTTTGAACCCTTTTCCACCCTGAGCGAAGGCGGACACGGGCTCGGCCTCTGGGTCACCTATCAGATTGTCAATCAGCTCGGCGGGCATATTTCCGTCAAAAGGGAAGCCGACGAACACATGAATTTCACCATAGATATTCCGACAGGAGCCTGACGATGGAGATGTACCGTATCTGCCTGATCGAAGACGACCCGATTATGGGCGAAGCACTCTCCGATCGTTTCGAACTTGAGGATTATCAGTGCGACTGGTTTAAAACCGGCCTGAGTGCAATCAGCGCCCTGAGCCGTACAAAATACGATATCGTGATCTGCGATATTCAGCTGCCGGACATCAACGGTGAAGATCTGTTCCGGCAACTGAAAGCGACTGAAACCACCCTGCCCCACTTTATCTTCACCACCGGATACGGCACCATAGACCGCGCAGTGCGCCTGCTCAAATTAGGCGCGCAGGACTATCTGACCAAGCCTTTAGATATACACGCTCTCCTCAAGTCCGTTCAGACACTTTGCGCACACGATGTCTGCACCGTCACTCGCGAAACCATGCTGGGCATATCGGGAGCGATGAGAAATATCGAGTCCATTTTACCCAGAATAGCGAAAAACCCGACGTCGGTACTGATCACAGGGGAGTCAGGGGTGGGCAAGGAACGCCTCGCACGCGCACTGCGCAGCCAATATGATCCCGCAAACAAAATGCCTTTTATCACCGTCAACTGCGGTGCGCTGACTGAAAGTTTGCTCGAAGCTGAATTATTCGGCTATACAAAAGGGGCATTTACCGGCGCATTGCGTGAAAAACGGGGATTATTTGAGTTAGCCAACGGCGGCACGCTGTTTCTCGATGAAGTGGGCGAAATGTCGCCGGCGATGCAAGTTAAACTGCTGCGCGCAATACAGGAACGACAAATTGTGCGTGTCGGCGCAGAAACCCCCATCCAGGTTGATATCAGGCTGATTTGCGCAACCCATCAGGATCTCAAACAGATGGTGGAAATCGGGCAATTCCGTGAGGACTTGTACTATCGTATCCATGTCATACATCTGAATATTCCGCCGTTGCGGGAACGCAAGGAAGATATCCTTTGGCTAACTAAAAATCTGCTCGAAGACTGGAATGCACAAAACTCCGATCCGCGTACGCTGACCTCTTCGGCAGAACAGAGTTTGCTGGCCTACCCCTGGCCTGGCAATATTCGAGAACTCAAACATTGCCTGGAACGCGCCTGCATCCTCTCACAGCAAACCGAACTCAGCCCGGAACTGTTGTTCAACAATGTACCTGCCGCCCCCGAAACCACCGGTACAACTCAGGAGTCGCTTAGCGAATATATCCACGCCTGTGAACGGAAATATATCAGCAACTGCCTGCAAAGCAATGAGGGACGTATCGCTGAAACCGCAGCATCGCTTGGCATAAGCCGGAAAAATCTTTGGGAAAAGATGAAAAAACTCGGCATATAAAAATTGCCGGGGCCTGTTCTGCATTTGAATGTATTGCCCACATGCGGAATGGCATAAAATAGCGCACCTGATATTCCCCTTTACGCGGGACAAGCTAAATAAAATTTAAATCATGAATCTCATCCTACTCGCTTTACACACGATTCCTGCGCTGCAGATCGAATACCTGGCCCAACTCGCCGGTGCAACCCGCATCGAACCCATTGATGCGCAGACCTGCCGCTTGTGCGGCGTCGCTGCCAACAAACCGCATACTGACATCGCGGAATACTGCTTTGAACACCAGATCGATTATGCGTATGTGCCTGCGAACAGCACACTTGCAGATTTCGGACTGGTGGTAATGGACATGGATTCGACGCTGATTTGTATCGAATGCATCGACGAAATCGCCGACATGCAGGGACTCAAACCCCAGGTCGCGGCGATCACTGAAGAAGCCATGCGGGGCGAAATCGATTTTTCGGAAAGTTTGCGCCGGCGCGTCGCATTGCTCGAAGGACTCGACGAAAGCGCCTTGCAACGCGTGTATGATGAGCGCCTGAAACTCAATCCCGGCGCAGAAATGATGCTGACGGAGTTGAAAAAACACAATATCAAAACACTGCTGGTGTCAGGCGGATTCCTGTTCTTCACCGAACGCCTCCAGCCGCGTTTGGGACTGGACTACACCCACGCCAATACGCTTGAAATTGTGGACGGGAAACTCACCGGACGCGTGCTGGGCGAGATACTGGACGCACAAGGCAAAGCACAATGGCTGATCAAAATCCGCGACCTGCTCGGTCTGAAGCCTGAACAGGTCATCGCGATGGGGGATGGCGCAAACGATCTGAAAATGATGGCTGAGGCCGGAATAAGCATCGCCTACCATGCAAAACCGGTGGTCAGAGCACAGGCAAGTTATGCATTTAATTTTGTCGGGCTGGATGGACTGGTGAGGCTGTTCGCCAAATAACAAAATATTTTTTCCAGTTTTCCGTTTTCGCAGAAATGACGTTAAGGAGCACCAGAATGACGCAAGAAATCAGCATTGAAGTGTTGTTGGAAAAATATGCAGAATCAGGTGAACACTCCGTTCAGGACGTACGCCGCCGCGTAGCACGCGGTCTGGCACAAGCCGAAGAGGCAGCGGATCGCGAAAGATGGGAAGAGGCTTTTTTTCTGGCTCAGGAAAACGGGTTTGTGCCTGCAGGGCGCATTAACTCGGCAGCGGGACTGACCATACAGGCGACGCTGATCAACTGTTTCGTCCAACCGGTAGGCGACGCGATTTCCGGCGTCAGTGACGGGAAACCCGGCATCTATGACGCTTTGCAACAAGCGGCTGAAACCATGCGGCGCGGCGGCGGGGTCGGCTATGATTTTTCCAGTATCCGCCCGGAAGGCGCGCTGGTCAAAGGCACCAACTCACGCGCCAGCGGTCCGATTTCCTATATGCGCGTATTTGATCGCTCCTGCGAAACGGTTGAATCGGCAGGAGCCAGACGCGGCGCACAAATGGGTGTGTTGCGCTGCGACCATCCCGATATCGAGAAATTCATTTCAGCCAAGGATAAGGGCGATCTGCGCAACTTCAATATTTCCGTCGGCGTCACTGATGCGCTGATGCAGGCCGTGGAAAACGAGACAGAATTCGAACTGGTGCATGCGGCGAAACCCGCCGAAGCACTATTGGCAGCGGGTGCAGTACAGCGCGCTGATGGCAAATGGATATATCGCAAGGTACGTGCCGCCGACTTGTGGAAAAAGATAATCGAAAGCACCTACGATCACGCAGAACCTGGCGTGCTGTTCATCGATCTGATGAACCGCGACAACAACCTGTCGTATTGCGAAGTAATTGAGGCGACCAATCCTTGCGCTGAGCAACCGCTCCCCCCCTACGGCTGTTGCTGTTTGGGCTCGATAGACCTGACACGCATGATTGTGAATCCCTTTTCCGTACATGCCGGATTCGACTACGAACCCTTCCGGCACCTGATCAAGGTTGCCGTGCGCATGCTGGACAACGTGCTGGATGTGACCGCATGGCCGCTGCCTGAACAACAACTTGAAGCGCAGAACAAACGCCGCATTGGCCTGGGTTATACGGGGCTTGGCGATGCGCTGGTGATGCTGGGCATGCGTTACGACACGGATGCCGCGCGCGCCTTTGCCGCTGACATCACGCGTATCATGCGCGATGAGGCCTATGCCGCCTCGATTGAACTGGCAAAAGAGCGCGGCGCGTTCCCGCTGCTTGATGCGAACCGGTATCTGGCCGACCCCACATTCGCATCCCGACTGCCTGACGAAATTAAAAATCGAATCCGCGAGCACGGCATACGCAACAGTCACCTGTTATCCATCGCGCCCACCGGCACCATTTCGCTGGCGTTTGCCGACAATGCATCCAATGGCATTGAACCTGCCTTCTCCTGGTTTTACACCCGCAAAAAACGCATGATGGACGGCACAAGCAAGGATTACTCCGTCGAGGATCACGCCTGGCGTCTTTACAAAAAACTGGGCGGCGATACCGACCATCTGCCCGAAGCCTTTGTGTCTGCTCTGGAAATATCCGCGCTCGATCACATGAAAATGGTGGCAGCAGTCGCCCCGTTTATTGACACCTCCATCAGTAAGACAGTCAATGTACCGGCCGACTACCCATTTGAAGAATTTAAAAATCTGTATACCGAAGCCTGGCGGGCCGGTCTTAAGGGACTGGCGACCTACCGGCCGAACAGCGTATTAGGTTCGGTGCTGTCAATCACGCCGGAGGCGAAAAAAGACGAGCAACCGCAGGATTTTGTGTTCGATCAGGACAGACGCATTGAGCTCGAAGCCACGCCTAAGCCGGCGCTCGCCTCGTTACGCTGGCCCGGCCGGCCTGCACTGACAGCAGGCAGCGAAGGCTGGGTATCCCAAGTCGTCAAACACACGCTGGGCAGTTTCGTCGCCTTTGTGTCACACACCAATAATGACTGCAATCACCCGTTTGAAGTCTGGGTAAACGGTTCAGAACAACCCCGCGGCCTGGGTGCACTGGCCAAATCGCTGTCCATGGATATGCGCACCCGGGATCCGGTCTGGGTACGCATGAAGCTCGAAATGCTGATGAAAACAGCCGGGGATGATGCATTCGACATGCCGATGCCGCCCGATGGCGAAATACGTCGCATGCCCAGCCTCGTCGCGGCCTTCGCGCATTTGCTCAAATACCGCATCGAAGCACTGGGTGCACTGGAAGTCTGTGACGGCATGACCACACCGATGATGGACGCCCTGTTCGCCAAAAAGGAACCTAAAACGGGAACCGATGGCACCATGAGCTGGACGGTGGATATCTCCAATGCCGGCTCCGGTGACGACTTCGTGCTGGGGCTCAAAGAGCTGGTGCTGCCGGACGGGCAACGCCGCCCCTATTCGATGTGGCTCTCCGGCGTCTATCCGCGCGCCCTCGATGGCCTGTGCAAAGTTTTGAGCCTGGATATGCGCGTGATCGATCCGGCCTGGATAGGCATGAAGCTGCGCAAGCTGCTTAATTTCGGCGAACCGCTGGGCGACTTCATGGCACGCGTGCCCGGCAGCGCGAAGATGCAAAGTTACCCGTCAACGGTGTCCTATGTCGCGACCCTCATCATTCACCGCTATGCGATGCTGGGCATACTCGACGAACACGGCTATCCGGTGCAGCAAATGGGCGTACTGGAGATCCCCGAAGGGCAAATCAAACCGACCGGCATCAAACCGCTGAGCGGTAAGCTCTGCCGCGAATGCGGCAACGCCACGCTGATCAAAAAGGACGGCTGCGAATTCTGCACCAGCTGCGGCGCGATCGGCGCCTGCGGTTAATTTATGCGGGAGCCCATAAGTTGCGAGTAAATGGCTCACTTGCCAAAATTGACTTTCAATTGAAGTCACTGTCCAACCTAAGCGCCTTCGGTACAAATCGAAGGCGTTTTTTTAAATTATTACGACTAGGTTCATTCCAGGCTTGAAAACCTGGCTGCCGCTACTATTCTGAAAACTGCTGTTTGGTGCAAAACGTGGTAACAAATAAACAGATGAATGATCCCCGCTGCACGATGAAACTACACTGCATGACGTTATTACAGACGAAAAAAAAGCACCTAGATTTCTCTAAGCGCTTGATTATACTGGGGTGGCTGATGGGGCTCGAACCCACGACAACAGGAATCACAACACGAAATTCTACGGAAATTAAAACCCAGTGTTTATAAGGGTTGAGAGCTAATTATAATTGAATTACAATGGTTGCCATCACACTCCCATCACAGAGAGAAAAAATGGCAGTTGTTCGCAGTTATACAAATAAAAAAGGCATATTTTCTTTCCAGGCTATTGTTCGAAAAAAGGGACATAAGCCTTTATCGAAAATGTTTTCAAAAGAGGCAGACGCTATTAAATGGGCCAAGGGCGTCGAGGTCGATATGGAGCGCCAAGTCTTTATTGATGTTAAAGAGGCCACAATCACCACACTTGCCGATGCCCTTGATCGCTATGAAGAGGTCGCAAAAAAGAACAAGGGTTATTCGATGGAAAAATATCGCATCGATGTTTGGCGACGTCATGATCTTGCCAAGCGCTCTATCGTCTCTTTGAAATCCAAAGATTTTGATGAATACAAAGATCAGCGTCGCGCCGAAGGAATGAGCGATGCAACGATCAGAAATGATCTGGCTATCATCGCCGCCATATTCAAGCACTTCGATTACGGCATGAGCAGCCCAACAATCAAAACAGTTAAAACCCTTGCAACGGCAAAAAAGCGCAATCGTCGGCTTGGCGAACTCGAGCAAGAATATTTGCTAGCTGAGCTGGACAATACAAGCTGCTCGGATCCAAAACGCACAAATAAGTGGATTCCGCTCGTTACACGCTTTGCGATTGAAACAGCCGCTCGCCTATCTGAAATTGTCGGCAAGGACAAAACGGCAGATGAGGTCGCTGTGCCAGGGCTGGTCTGGGAAAATGTGCAGATGCAAAAATCCATTTGCAAACTGATTGATACAAAAAATGGTGAGTCTCGCTTTGTTCCACTCTCTCCCGCCGCTATTGCATGCCTGACTCAAGCTCAAGAATTGAGTCCAGAAAAACGAGGCCCGGTCTTTCCAACAACAAATTCTGCCATCAAGCAATCTTGGCAGCGTGCTAAAAAGCGTGCGCAATCACTTTACAAGGCTCGCGGCGGTACGGATCCAGATTTCCTTGTTGATTTTAGATTTCATGATAATAGACATGAAGCAGCTAGCAGATGGGCGCGAGACTTTGATCAGACAAAACTGAAAATGATTACCGGCCACAAGGACACGCGCAGTCTTGACAGGTACATAAATGCTAACGAAGAAGACGTCGCGATGATTGCTGCCAAGATGGCTGAGGTGCAAAATACTAAAGCCAGTTGAGTTTTAGCGGTAAAATATTGCGATGCGCAAAACAACCCCGGCCAACATTGAGGAAATCGAAGATTTTCTTTCAGGAATAAATCATCACCCGATTATAGTTGCCATGCTTCCGGCAGACATTCGTTCAGCCTTGAGCGCGAATACCAGCACGGTCCTCCTATCACGCTATACGGCTGACAAACAAAAAAAACATCCAGAAATAACCGCTGAAAGTTTCCGCTGGCTTCAGGAGTTGCTTGATGCAGGGGAAAGAATTTACGATAAGAAAAACCACGTAACTGTGATTCAGCTTAGAGATCAGCCGTATTTAGCGGTATTGAAGGCGACTAAAAACAGTGAAGAGGTATATTTGCAGTCGTTTCGCAGAAGTGACGCGAAAAACATTGCGTCATTGAAAAAAAGAAATGCTGGCGGCGACTAGGATGGACGGGTGTTTCCATCACGGCCCCGAAGAGTTTCCGGCAACCCGATTGTGCTCTAGTCGTCGTCTGCATTAGCATTTTGCGCAGTAAACACCATAAAGTCAAATTATTTTCTTGTTACCGTAATCGCACCGCATTGGTATACATTTTTCTCAGCTTACCTCGGTTGCGCCAAAGCGGAAAAAAGCCCGGAGTCCAGTCCGGGCTTAGCTGATAACGTCAGCCATCGGCAATATTGGCTTTCTGCACCGCAGCTCAGGCCCGCTTCCAGTATAGACGCAGGCACATCCACTCACTGCTAACGATGCTGTCAGTTTTTTCAGCCGGAACTAATTTCCAAAAATATGACGAAGATTTTTAGGTACGGAAATTGGTTTGTAGTCAAAATGACGTTCATTTTCCTTTGCCTGCTCCATTTGCATAGCTTGGGAATGCAGCCTGCCAGCAAAGTCAAGAATCTGAGGGTTTGATGTGAGCGAAGAGATAGGAAATGTTTTTTGCGGGTAAAAAATTAAAAGTGACCGCAGAAATAATAGTATCATCGGCACCATTAACCGTGATACACACAAAACCTAAATTGCAACCCTCTGGAGCGATAATCATCTTATGAAAGTAACGACAACCGTACTTAACGCAAACGGAGAGCCGCATTTTCAGAGCGAAGAGCATTTCAACATCGTAAACCTGTTTGAAAGCAGCAAGACCCGCGAACAGATATCCCGCGACAGTGGTGCTGAATGGACAGCGGGAGCCGTATCATTCTTCGGTGGAGAAGTGGTCAAGGCTGTGAACACAGGCGAGAACGACGATGTGAGCAAAGCAACTATCAACATGCTCATGGCAACATGGCTGTTTGATTCATTGTACTGCGGCATCACTGCAGCCCATTATCTCGAATCCGACATGGATTTCATCATCGCAGCTGATGGAGCGGTAGCGCATACGCGCACTCCATTATAAATTTTGGAACATTGCAATCATAAGCCACAACGAGCGTTGATACGCTCATGTCCCAACTTCCACTTAGCAACATCATAAAAGCGATTAAAGCGTTAAACTTTAACTAGGAGGTATATGCATCTTTGCAAACATATGCCAACGCCTTTTGAATGACTTTTTGCTTTAACGTGGGTCGCAATCCGTGAGTGCCGTGTGTTTGCAAAATACGATTTGGAGGACGCAGAACGATCGGACTGTAGCTGGTTATAAATCGTTCTGCTTCTTTCACTGTAAATGGTCGCTCCTCCGACCACAGCCCGGAACGAATGCGAATTGCTGAAGTAGGCAATGTCACTACGCCATTTGGAGTTCGGTTTATAACGACCCATTCGCCTGACTCCATCGTTTCCGGCTGGCCGGGTCGATTTGCGATCAAGCAACTACAGTAGAGCACATCCTTGATAGGAATCGCTAGTTCCAATGTCACGTTGCCGCAGTATGCACCTTCATCCCCAAATGAATTCAAAGTATCCATCTCAAATTTAATTCCAGGAAGTCCAAGCAACTCAGCAGATTTCTTAAGTCGAACAATGGTTTCGGCATAGCCGCGATCGTCCGCCTTGATCTCTCGACGAATGGAAACAAACTGATGCACCACGCTCGTCAAGTGATGTTGTGTGTGCTGATAGAGAGCCAATAATTCATCGCATATAGCATTGACGCGGTTTTCGTCGAGAGTGCCTAGTATGCGCTGCTCATCCTCTTGTCGTGAGAAATATTGCGAATAGATACGATCTTCGCAAAATGGCAGCCGACGGATGCCGATCGCCCTTGAAGCGAAATACGTTAGCAAAGCATAGCCAAACAGCTTTCCGCAATTGAACCCAGTTACTCTTTGCGGATTGTAGGAATTCCCTTTTCCAAGTCCGATGCAGTCAAAGAGCAAGTCATCTTTGATGTGAAACTGATGGTCAATGCTATTCCGAGGAAATAGCTCAGTTTGCTTGGTAACTTTAAAGTTGTTCATCGTGGTTAATCCATCAAAATAGAAGTCAAAATGCAACGTTTAATATAAAAAATTTTTAACCAATTCTACTTCTGACGCCAACAAAAATTGAAGATAGTGACATTCGGTAGTTGATGCGATACGTGAATTCTGATGGGGATGATCGCTGCGGAAATGGCTGAAGTACAGAAAAAATTAGTAATTAAGCGCCCCCTGTTTTTAGCTCAGAAATATAAAATATTTTCTTCAGCATTAAGCCTGAGAGTGTAGCGCTAAGGTGTATACATGAGACCACGATACCCCTGCTTATTAGTATCAAAATGGATAAATCCATTAGTTGTTAAGATGTGAAACATTGCCTCTGACTCTTGTGAGCAGCGTGCCATAAGCCAGACATTTTTTGCTTTGAACTGGTTAAGCAACTCGGAGATCATAGCCTTCGCTTCACCTTTCCCTCTATGACGCGGCCAAATAGCTAACATCCACAATTCGTTTCCCTTGTTGTCGGGGCCGGCAGACATAATGACAAACCCGATTGGTTTATCATCCTTTTCCCAAATCAATGCATATGCGGCAATACCGTTGAGACGAACACCAGAAATCAATACAGATTTAAGCTCCAACTCAAAGCCACGAGTGGCAGCTGGAATCAACAATTCACGAGCAAAATTTCCGTTCCTTGCTTCAGAAAGCACCAAGGTTAAAATAAATTGAAAATCTTCAGGGTAAGCATTGCGCATCATTGCCTTATTCCTAGCAAAAATATTGAGGCGATAAAATACAAACCTTTATAATTCAAAATGTTATAGTTCAATTTTCTGTGAAAATCGGTTTTTTATACAGCGTCGTTCGCTCCATCGCCAATCAACAACACCAAGACTTAAAGTTCAAAGCAATTGAATTCAAAATTCAGATTGCACATAGGGAGGAGACGCATCAGATTTTATGGGCGCTAGGAAATAATGGTCTCCAATTGAATTCCCGTCCTTTCTGATCTATTGCAGTTCCGTGACACCAAAAAACTGGAAGCGTTGACTTAGGCAGCGAATGAGCAAAAGATAGCAAAAAAGCCATGTTGCCAGTGCCAAGTGCGCAGTCATTGATTCTTGCCTCCGTCCATACTTTACCCTTACTTTTTTGGTATGAACCGAACAAATCCGCGCCAATCTTTTTGCAGAATTCTATTGCGCTTGCTCGTCGAACACCCCAGCGTGGATCAGTAAATGCTTGCAACACGAGGTCACTTTCAGCTGATCTCAGAACATCTTTCCCATGAGTATCCTGCTCATATAAGTGGTTATTTTCCAAGTTGGTTTTACCAGAAGCTGTTAGCACTTCGATTCTACTTCCAGCACTAATCTCAACTGCAATACCTAACTTTTTAACTGTATCCCTAACGCGATGCAGCCCAATATCAGTTCCGATAGCAAACCTTATTACAGTTTTCCTACTTTTCAATCGAGATGAATTAGTCAAGGGCGCGCACTTAGTGAACCCTTCTATTCCCATGAGACTAAAAAAAAGATCGCTAATTTCGATGCCTGTAAAAACTCCATCCTCAAATACATAGCAATCAGAAGTATCATTTTCTTCCATAAATGACAGATATTCCTTAATCCCACCATCGCCTATGATGGGTAGCAGTCGCTTACGAATGATGGTTGCTATTGAATCTGCGCTCTTGCCATTTTCATATCGAATAATGCAAGGCTGACCACTTAAGTCTTTAAAAAACTCGCCTTCTTGCAAGGCGCATGCAACTTTTTCCGGTGACCAAACTCTGAAGTTACGCAGAAGCAACTCGCCTACCCAACGTTTATTACCACCACTAACTTCATCAAACTGCTTCAACCAGTTTTCAATATCCAGTTCACTTAAATCATCGTACTGCCATTTCTTTACCTCAGAGATGGCCACTTTACGCCAGTGCATCCCCCAATCATTCAGTCGCGCTTCCAGCAGGTAATCAGCTAGCAGCTTGTAGGATACTATACTTATATCTTCTGCGGACTTAACCCAAGTTATTGTATTCTTAGGATTAAATTTTAGTTCTTCAAGAACTAAGTAACGAACAGATTTTTTCTTATCATCAAGACCGTAAGATTTACACTGCCGCCTCAGATTCGCCACAATGTGCCCCTTACTATTGACATATTGATTGTCAATCCTTATCAGGAATATTGTGCCTCCCAATCGCCAATCGCTAGTAGCAAATTTATCGAGTAACCACTCAACTGCGGCAACGCGATTTTCTGGCAAAACAATGACCATTACGGTCTGGTTATCAGACGCGACTGTTTTTGCAGATAGCATCGAAAAGTATTCCTGCGGGAATTACTAGTTGACGTAATTGTTCTGAAGACATTGCATCTACGGATATTTTTATTGAACTCCGCAGTATTTCATCTGGGTTAGGATTAGGCTGATGTTGACTTTTTTCATGCAAAAGTGCTCTTGAAACTACCAAAGCTTTGTAAGCTAGTGTGTTGTTATCATTATTTTTAGAAAGAGGTTCTTCCGAGATTACCCCTAAAACGTCTCGTTCATCAATTACTGCTTGTGTAGTTTTCCTGAAAGCATATTCATTATCTTTCCCATGCTTGGCACTAAACGTTAGAAGATGTGATAGGTGACGTTCAATAAGCTTATTTATCGAACCAAATTCAGTTTTTACTTTTATGTCAGGGAAATTTATTTTTACAATATCGCCAATGCGGGCACCAAGAATAGTTTGGCAATTATTACCTTCTGCCTCTATCAATTGCTGCAACTTCATTATGTCGTCTAGATTTAACATGTAATTCGCTCCATTAATCTGCATAAAAAAACACCCTGAATGATTTCTCAATCAGGGTGTCTTTTAACAGCTAGCCTATCTTAGGACGCTAGCTGTAATGTTCAAATTAGTTTCACCTGATCAAAGTGAACTAGAAAAAGCACCCAAGAACCTAGAAATTGGAATGCTAGTGCAAGAGTCAGGGAGGTCCGTTCTGCACCGCAATGAATACCATAAAAAGATATTTCCCCCAGGGCTTGAAAGTAAGTATTTCCGTTCAATGGGAGGCAACGAACATCAGTTACTCTCACGCATTCACATACAAACCGAACTTTAATTGTTAAGCCCCATTACCACGGCACCCTTATATCATGGCTTTATAATTTCAGCAAGCACAAACCGCCTTAAAACAAAAAACTTATCGCTGATCGTCAATAATCAAAATCCGCATCATCTGGTGCTTCAGCTAGGGGGCGTTTTTTTTGGGGAGAAATGCAAACACAATGACGCATGAAAAAGCCCGGAATCCAGTCCGGGCTTAGCTAATTTCGTCAGCCATTCGACCAATCCACACGCGTGGTCACGAGCGACTGATTGCTGAGGTTTATTTGGTTGGGAGGCTCATCCACTCACTGCTAACGATGATGTCATATTTTTCAGCCAGAACTAATTCCCAAAAATGTGACGCAGATTTTGGGGCACGAAAATTGGCTTATAGTCAAAATGACGTCCACTTTCATTTGCCAGCTCCATTTCCATAGCTTGGGAATACAGCTTGTCAGCAAATTCAAGAATATGAGGGTCGGATGTCAGCGATGAGATGAGGGACGATTTTCCGTGATGATACTGACGATTAATACTAGCCATGATAATCTCCAATGTAGGTAAAAATTCTGGTCACATATCTATTTGTGTGCATGCGGAAATTTTGGAACTACCTCTGAATGGCTTGCTCTGGCCGATGGTCATAGCGCTCTTGATTCCATAGGATTTGAAGATCCTTGTCAGCAACACGAATATTCTGCCGGGCGCATTCCCTTGCCGCTTCTTCACGGAATTCAGATGTTCCAGTTAAGAAAACTTCCCTGCCGTATTTCTGCCCTGCAAGATCAAGCGCTGTTTCAAGCGTGCCGTCAGATTTATCGTGGACGACAACTCGCGGACCTTCATCAGTGATGCGCCTATTTCCGTTACTGTCACGATATACAACGGATTGGGAACCTCTCACCTCTGGCGTGAGATTCGCGAGATTAATTTTGTGAGTATCATCGTCATGCTCACGGTCGGCCTTCTTGATCGGGTGCAATGGATCCAGCTCCTCACCGGAAATTGAGTTCTGCTCTTTGTCCCGCCCCTCGCGATACTTAATGCCGCGCAATGCCGACTTGGCCGCCTCGTTACCGTGCCCTGCTTCTTGCTCAAGCCATGTTCGCCACACCTGCCCCTTGGGCTGATTGACAGAAAACGACTGGCGCTCTTGTTTATGCTGATCACGCAAAGCTTCAGTCTGGATAATCTTTTCACGAGCCCAAAGCGAATAGGCTGCGGGGCCGGTAATGCCCTGGGTTTTCAAGTCAGCAACGAATTCGGTCTTTTTATCCTTGAATGACTCGAATAAATCTTTACGCTCCTGCTGGTGTTTTCTGCGCATCTCACCTTTCATGAATGGGCGTTCAGACTTGATGGCGCGCTGCTCATGTTTAAATTTTGCATGCAGGTCTTCACGATCTTTGGCTCGCTCGATTCGGCGAAACATACGCTCTTGTTTGTCGCGAGCAGTAATGCCAGGGTGGTCGTAGTTGTTTGTGGATTGATGTAACTGAACGAAATGGCCATAGGTCTTTTCAAGGATGGCTGTGGCCTGATATGGTGCCGGCTGAAAATTGCCTAGCTGTTTTTCCAGATTGCCTTTACCGAAGTCGTGGTTCATCTGGCTGGGTTTTGCCGTCAGCGTTCTGCCGTCCAGCGTTGTTTTGACGATCAATCCACTGCCCTTCACTTCTAAGCTACAGCCGCGTTTCGCCAGAACAACATGAACGTCCGCCCATGTTGCACTAGGTCTGCTGATCGCATTCTTAACTTCCTTTGATACTTCCTGAGCAAGCCATTTTTGGAAAGATGGTGCGCCGATATTTTTTGATCCGCGCTGTGCATGCTGTGATTCCGGCATTTTGCTAAGGTCTGGAATGGCAATTCCGGCTGCCGCCCGTTCGGCTTTTGACATACTGATGATTGTGGGATTGCCAGCACGGTCTAAGACGACCACGTTCGGGCCAGGCGCATGCTGCCATCCTTGATTTAATTCAATTTCACGCATGGCCTTGTCTAGCTTGAGAAAATCGTAACGCGGCGGACCAACGATGATGTGTTTATCTGGATGCACACGATTTACGACAACATGAACGTGATCGTTGTCCGTATCACGATGGACAGCATAAACGGCCTGACACTCCTGCATCCCCAGTGACTTGAGAGTATGCACAACCGCTTCGTTAACCTGTTCCTTCGTCGGCAATTCACCCTCTTGCCAGTTAATTGTGTAATGGTAGACGGGATTACCCTTGAAGCGATTGTTCTTTTCAACCTTTGCCGAGTCATGGTTCAACAGATGGATTGCAACGTCGCGGTCTTCGCAAGAATCAAGGTCGCAATCCATGTTGACCTGCCCACCCTCTATTTCATGATCACCGGGCTTGTCGTCACGAAAGATATATTTCACTGCCGGGCCAAAGCCAACGCTCTTACCCGTGGCAGACTTATCCAGTTTAATAACCTTCGCCAACATGTCTATTGACCTTTCAGTATGTTGTCCTGAAGCGTTTGAGCAAGGTTGTTTAATCGGGTCATTAACTGCCAGTAATCGCGCTTTTCATGGTCAAGCCAGTTCGAGTTTTTCGGGTATTGATGCTTCATGAGAGAACCAAGTCGCTTCAGTTCAGAGACCATTTGATGGTCGGTTGCACTATGAATCGGCACACCCAAAACGGCACGGCGGACGAATTCAGATTTACCGATATTGGTCTGATTTAGTTTCGACTCAAGAACAGCTGCTTCAGCTGTAGATAGACGAAAGGCTGCCCTCTCACCACGTTGAATTTCCGGAGTAACTGGATTGGCTGGATCGATCTGTTGATTTGACATGTCTATTCCTTATTGGTTGATGTAGGTATAGACGATTCTGTTGAGGCGGTAAAAATCACTATTGCGGGCAGTGACAACAATAAACGTGAGAAGCAAAGCGCCGAATGTTGAATCTGATTTACGGGTGTCGGGCGGAGCCTGATCAAGGGGCTTGCGAACAATCCGGTTTACCGGAATGTTCGACAAGCCCATACCTTGTACCGTTTTCCTTAAAACTAAATTCCATTAAATCCA
>FZPY01000009.1_pt1 | contig 83454 bp, 74 predicted proteins | sample 1534801 | NCBI WGS metagenome assembly FZPY01 (sample SAMEA104161950, study PRJEB21768) | metagenome | isolation source: underground water | reverse complement strand
CAAGAAGAAATAATTGAGGCGGATATGTTGAATAAAAAAGCATCTCGTCAGCGCAGAGCACGCAAAACCCGTGCCCGTATTGCTGAACAAAGAACCGTACGTTTGGCCATCCACCGTACTAATTTGCATATCTACGCGCAGATCATTTCTGCTTGCGGCGGTAAGATTCTTGCTAGTGCTTCCAGTGTTGAAGCGGATGTGGCTAAGGATCTGGCTAATGGTGGAAACAAGGCGGCAGCTTCTGTCGTAGGTCAGCGTATCGCTGAGAAGGCAAAGACTGCTGGTATCACTCAAGTTGCCTTCGATCGTTCCGGTAATCGTTATCATGGTCGTGTTAAGGCGTTGGCAGAAGCTGCGCGTGAGCATGGTCTACAGTTCTAATTGGAGTTGAATAATGGCTAAGCCGCAAGGAAAAATGCAACAACAGGAACGTGATGATGGCATGATCGAAAAAATGATCGCTGTTAATCGCGTCACTAAGGTCGTTAAGGGTGGCCGTATCATGGGCTTCGCTGCTTTAGCTGTTGTGGGTGATGGTGATGGTCGTATTTCGATGGGCAAAGGTAAGTCCAAAGAAGTGCCGGTCGCTGTACAAAAAGCAATGGAAGAATGTCGTCGCAACCTGTTCAAGGTTAACTTGAAGAATGGTACTTTGCACCATGCTGTTGTCGGTACTCACGGCGCTGCTAAGGTTCTGATGCGTCCTGCTGTTGAAGGTACGGGTATTATTGCTGGTGGCGCGATGCGTGCAGTGTTTGAAGCTGTAGGTGTTCGTGACGTTTCTGCAAAGTGCCTGGGTTCAAGTAATCCTTACAATGTTGTTCGTGCAACATTAAATGGACTTCGCGCTTTGAATGCGCCGTCAGAGATCGCTGCTAAACGCGGCAAGAATCTTGACGAAATTTTGGGGTAAGAAATGACACAAGCCAAAACGATTAAAGTGACACAACTCAAGAGCCAAATCGGCACTAAGGAATCGCATCGTGCTACGTTGCGCGGTCTTGGGTTGCGTCGTATCAATCATACTGTTGAACTCGAAGATACACCTTGTGTTCGCGGCATGATTAACAAAGTGTTTTACTTGGTTAAATACGAGGCTCAATAATGCAACTCAATACTATTCAAGCAGCATTAGGTGCAAATAAAGCCAGACGTCGTGTTGGCCGTGGTATCGGTTCAGGCTTAGGCAAGACATGCGGTCGCGGTCACAAGGGCCAGAAGTCACGTGCAGGCGGTTTCCATAAGGTTGGTTTCGAAGGTGGTCAGATGCCTTTGCAGCGTCGTCTTCCTAAACGTGGTTTTGTTTCACTGACTCGTTTCGATACAGTTGAAGTTCGTCTGGGTGATCTGCAAAAAGTGCCGGTTGACGCAATTGATTTGCTGTCGCTCAAGCAAGCAGGTCTGGTTCGTGCTGGCGCACTCGGTGCTAAAGTATTTCTTTGTGGCGAAATTACCCGTGCAGTTGTACTGCAAGGCTTGCTGGTCTCTGCTGGTGCTCGTGCAGCGATTGAAGCGGCTGGCGGTAGCATCGCAGAATAAAGGCTGATTGTGAGCAAAGTTGCTAAGGACGTCCCAAAGGCCAAATACGGTGATTTAAGCAGCCGTCTTTGGTTCCTGCTGGGAGCATTGGTTGTGTATCGTATCGGTGCGCATATCCCTGTTCCTGGAATTGATCCTGTTGTACTGGCCGACTTGTTCAAGACACAGAAAAACGGCATCCTTGGCATGTTCAACATGTTCTCGGGTGGCGCACTGTCGCGATTTACACTGTTTGCACTGGGTATCATGCCGTATATTTCGGCATCGATCATCATGCAGCTGGCGGCGATAGCAGTACCGTATCTTGAGCAATTGAAAAAAGAGGGTGAGTCTGGTCGTCGCAAGATTACCCAGTTCACGCGTTACGGTACGCTCGGTCTGGCGGTATTTCAGTCGTTTGGTATTTCAGTTGCGCTTCAGGCTCAGCCAGGTCTGGTTCTTCATCCAGGCTCGATGTTCCAGATGACGACAATGATTACGCTTGTGACCGGTACCATGTTTCTGATGTGGTTAGGTGAGCAGATTACTGAACGCGGATTGGGCAACGGTATTTCGTTGATCATTTTTGCTGGTATCGCTGCGGGTTTACCAAATGCAATCGGCAGTACGCTGGAACTGGCCCGTACTGGTGCCTTTTCTATACCGCTGGTGCTGTTTTTGTTCATCGGTGCGATCGCTGTTACTGCGCTGGTCGTATTTGTTGAACGGGGTCAGCGCAAGATACTGGTCAATTATGCCAAGCGTCAGGTTGGAAATAAGGTCTATGGCGGGCAGAGTTCACATCTGCCGCTGAAGCTGAACATGGCGGGTGTGATTCCTCCTATTTTTGCTTCAAGCATGATCTTGTTTCCTGCAACTATAGCAGGCTGGTTTGGTAACTCGCCCGGTATGGGATGGCTTAAAGACGCAAGTCAGATGTTGTCTCCCGGTCAGCCTGTCTATGTTCTGGCTTATGCCGCAGCGATTTTGTTCTTCTGTTTTTTCTATACGGCTTTGGTTTTTAGCCCTAAAGAAACAGCAGATAATCTGAAGAAGAGCGGTGCTTTTTTGCCGGGAATTCGTCCAGGTGAACAAACTGCAAAATATGTTGAAAAGATCATGTTGCGTCTGACGTTGATCGGAGCTGTCTATATCACGCTGGTTTGTCTGTTGCCTGAGTTTCTTGTTGTGAAATTCAACGTGCCTTTTTACTTCGGTGGAACGTCATTGTTGATTCTCGTAGTGGTTACAATGGATTTCATGGCGCAAGTGCAGTCGTATTTGATGACGCACCAGTATGATAATTTGCTGAAAAAGGCTAATTTTAAAGGTGGGTTGTCACGCTAATGGCAAAAGAAGATGTAATTCAGATGCAAGGTGAGATCGAGGAATCGTTGCCAAATGCAACTTTCCGTATCAAGCTGGAAAATGGTCATGTTGTATTGGGTCATATTTCAGGAAAAATGCGTATGCACTATATTCGTATTTTGCCTGGCGATAAGGTAACGGTGGAGTTAACTCCATACGATTTGAGCCGTGCTCGTATCGTATTCCGTGCCAAATAGTTAATAGTTAGTAGTTAGGAGAAGCAAATGAGAGTTCAAGCATCAGTAAAAAAGATCTGCCGTAATTGCAAGATCGTTATTCGTAAACGTGTTGTGCGTGTAATTTGCACTGAGCCACGTCACAAGCAACGCCAAGGTTAATTTTTATACTTTGGTTTTTGATGATATAATTTTCGTTTTTTAAAGATAGGGTAGCTGCATGGCACGTATTGCAGGGGTAAATATCCCAAACCATCAACACGCTGTAATTGCTTTAACTGCAATTTATGGTATCGGACGAGTTCGCTCGCAAGCTATTTGCGCGGCAGCTGGTGTAACACCAAGCGTCAAGATGAAAGATCTGACTGACGCAGAGGTTGAAAAGCTGCGCGATGAAGTTGCAAAATTCACAGTAGAAGGTGATCTTCGTCGCGAAACGACGATGAACATCAAGCGTCTGATGGATTTGGGTTGCTATCGCGGTGTGCGTCATCGTCGTGGTCTTCCTTGTCGCGGACAGCGTACTCGCACAAATGCGCGTACACGTAAAGGTCCGCGTAAAGCTATTTCCGGTTCTAAGAAGTAAGTTTGCTTTAACGCATTTGAGGATTGAATTATGGCTAAGCCAAGCACGAAAGTGCGTAAGAAAGTTAAAAAGAATGTGGTTGAAGGAATTGCTCACGTTCACGCGTCCTTCAATAACACTATCGTAACTATCACGGATCGCCAAGGTAATGCATTGGCATGGTCCACGAGTGGCGCGAATGGTTTTAAAGGTTCGCGTAAGAGTACACCATTTGCTGCTCAGGTTGCTGCTGAAGTTGTCGGCAAGTCTGCTGCTGAATGTGGTGTTAAGAATATTGAAGTGCGTATCAAGGGCCCAGGTCCTGGTCGTGAATCTACAGTACGTGCATTGAATGCAGCTGGTTTTAAGATCACAAGCATTTCTGATATTACGCCGGTACCGCACAACGGTTGCCGTCCGCCTAAAAAGCGTCGTATCTAATTTATTTGGGAGTTGATCTTGGCTAGAAATCTTGATGCAAAATGCCGTAAGTGCCGTCGTGAGGGCGAAAAGCTCTTTCTGAAGGGCGAAAAATGCTTTACTGACAAGTGCGCTGTAGAGCGTCGTGCGTATCCACCTGGTCAGCATGGCCAGCGTCGTAATACACGTTTGTCCGAGTACGGTGGTCAGTTGCGCGAAAAGCAAAAGGTTCGCCGTATTTATGGCGTACTTGAACGTCAGTTCCGTCTTGTTTACAAGCGTGCAGCTGCTGCAAAAGGCATTACCGGTGAATCATTGCTGCAAATGCTGGAAGCACGTCTGGACAATGTGTCGTACCGTATGGGTTTTGGTGCGTCTCGCGCTGAAGCACGTCAGGTTGTACGTCACAATGGTTTGCTGGTTAACGGCAAGCGTGTAAACATTCCTTCCTATCAAGTTCGTCCAGGTGACGTAGTTGAAGTGGCTGAAAAGTCTAAGGCTCAATTGCGTATTAAAGCAGCTATTGCAGCCGCTGAAACACGTGGTTTCCCTGAATGGATCGAAATGGATACGAAGGCGTTTAAGGGTACATTCAAAGCCAACCCACAACGTGCTGAACTGCCTGCAACCATCAACGAGCATCTCGTGGTTGAGTTGTATTCCAAGTAATCCACGCGGAGTAGCTTATGTATAACAATGATTTTTTGAAGCCTCGCATTATTGAAGTTCAAAAGATTTCCGAGACCCAGGCTAAAGTGGTCATGGAGCCTTTTGAACGTGGTTTCGGCCATACGCTCGGTAATGCGCTGCGTCGTATTTTGCTTTCCTCGATGGCGGGTGCTGCACCCACCGAAGTCAAGATGGCGGGTGTTTTGCATGAGTACGCAACGATTGATGGTGTTCAGGAGGATGTCGTTGACATTCTGTTGAACCTCAAAGGTGTTGTATTGCGTCTGCACGGTGTCAAGGAAGTTGTGCTGACCTTGAAAAAGGAAGGCTTTGGTGTGGTGACTGCGGCTGATATCAGTTCGAATGCTGAAGTTGAAGTCTTGAATCCTGATCATGTGATTGCGCATCTGACTGCCGGCGGTAAGCTGGACATGCAGATCAAGGTTGAGCAAGGCCGTGGTTATGTTTCAGCGATTTCACGTCAGTTGCCGAATGAAACGCGTGCAGTGGGTCATATTGCACTCGATGCTTCGTTCAGCCCTGTGAGTCGTGTGAGCTATGCGGTTGAAAGTGCGCGTGTTGAACAGCGTACCGATCTTGACAAGCTGATCATGACGATCGAGACCAATGGTTCGATTGATCCTGAGCAGGCGATTCGCAATGCTGCGCGTATTCTTGTTGATCAGTTCTCCGTGTTTGCAGCTTTGGAAGGGACTGAGCCTGTTGTTGAAAAAGAACATGTGCCTCAGGTTGATCCTATCCTGCTTCGTCCGGTTGATGATCTGGAGTTGACTCCACGTTCTTCTAACTGTCTGAAAGCGCAAAGTATTCATTACATCGGCGATCTGATTCAGTACAGCGAAAACGATTTGTTGCGCACCCCTAATCTGGGCCGCAAGTCTCTGAATGAGATCAAGCAGGTTCTTGCTGAGCACAATTTGTCGCTGGGCATGAAACTGGAAAACTGGCCTGTCGCTGCAGCTTAATGTTGCAGTGTCGCCATTAGTGTAATAACTGAAGTTTAAGAGAGGCAAATTATGCGTCACCGTTTAGGTTTAAGAAAACTCAACCGTACCAGCAGTCACCGTCTGGCAATGTTTCGCAACATGACCGTTTCACTGTTGCGCCACGAAGTCATCAAGACTACTCTGCCTAAGGCTAAGGAACTGCGTCGTGTTGCAGAACCTATCCTGACGCTGGGTAAGACTCCAACTCTGGCTAATCGCCGTCTTGCTTTTGCCCGTTTGCGTGACCGCGAAATGGTAAGCAAACTGTTTGATGAGCTAGGCCCACGCTATGCAACTCGTAACGGTGGTTATCTGCGCGTTCTGAAGTTTGGTTTCCGTCAAGGTGACAATGCGCCTATGGCACTGGTCGAATTGATGGATCGCCCGGCAGATGCTGAAGTGGTTGATGCTGAGTAAATAGCCGTCAGGTTATGTTTTGAACGAAAAGCGGACTGTTCACAGTCCGCTTTTTGCTATTATGCTCGGCGTGTATATGTTTTCGTGTCGTATTTAAAGTCCTTATGGAGGCAATATGTCAAACTGGTTCGAAGATAATTCAAAATCCATCGGCCGCACCCCTCTAGTCCGGCTTAATCGAATCTCAGATGGTGCACCCGCTACGATTCTGGCCAAAATTGAAGGCCGCAATCCTGCTTATTCCGTCAAATGTCGTATTGGCGCTGCGATGGTGGCTGATGCGGATCGTCGCGGTATGCTAGGTGCGGGCAAACAACTGGTTGAACCGACCAGTGGTAATACGGGTATTGCGCTGGCCTTTGTTGCTGCCGCACGCGGTATACCGCTGACATTGACCATGCCCGAAACCATGAGCATTGAACGACGCAAGTTGCTGGTCGCCTATGGTGCGAAGCTGGTGTTGACTGAAGGCGCAAAGGGGATGAATGGCGCGATTGCTAAGGCCGAAGAGATCGCGGCCTCTGATCCTGATAAGTATGTATTGCTGCAGCAATTCAAAAATCCTGCCAACCCGGCTATCCACGAACAGACTACAGGTCCTGAAATCTGGAACGACACCGATGGCAAGATCGACATTCTGGTCTCAGGTGTCGGTACGGGCGGCACTATCACAGGTATTTCCCGATACATTAAAAATACCATGGGGCGTGCAATTACGTCCGTGGCCGTCGAGCCTTCTGCCAGTCCTATTCTGACTCAGTCGCGAGCAGGTGAACCGCTCAAACCCGGTCCTCACAAGATACAGGGCATAGGCGCGGGCTTTGTTCCCGATACGCTGGATATGTCGCTGGTCGATCAGGTTGAGCAGGTCAGTAACGAGGATGCGGTGCTGTATGCGCGCCGGCTCGCGCGTGAGGAGGGCTTGTTGTCCGGCATTTCTTGCGGCGCGGCTGTTGCCGTTGCTGTGAGGCTCGCGCATCGCCCGGAAAATGCCGGTAAAACGATCGTCGTCATTCTGCCCGACTCAGGCGAGCGCTATCTGAGTTCGATTTTGTTTGAGGGAATGTTCGACGACAAGGGCGTTGCAATCTGAGTTTACGGGCATCGTCATCGCGGTTATGCCGGTGCCCGGTGTTACAATTAACTATATATTGAATATCAAGGAAACAAGATGAGTTTGAAATGCGGCATCGTAGGCTTACCTAACGTTGGTAAGAGCACTCTTTTTAACGCCTTGACCAAGGCGGGTATTGCTGCTGAAAACTACCCATTTTGTACAATTGAACCCAATGTGGGGATTGTCGAAGTACCTGATCCCCGTATGGATGAATTGGCTAAAATTGTAAAGCCCCAGCGCATGCAGCCTGCAATTGTTGAATTTGTCGATATTGCAGGTCTGGTCGCAGGTGCTTCCAAAGGCGAGGGGCTTGGCAATCAGTTTCTTGCCAACATCCGTGAAACGGATGCAATCGTGAATGTGGTTCGCTGCTTCGAAGACGAGAATGTTGTTCATGTGTCCGGTCGCATCGACCCCTTATCTGACATTGAAGTTATCCTGACTGAGCTTGCTTTAGCGGACATGGCGGGTGTTGAGCGTACGCTGCAGCGCGAAGGCAAGAAAGCCAAATCGGGCGACAAGGATGCTCAGAAACTTGTTGCTGTGCTGGAAAAATTGTTGCCTCACCTGAATCAAGGGATGCCTGCCCGCACGGCGGGGTTGAGCGATGACGACAAGGAAATCATCAAACCGCTTTGTCTTTTGACGATCAAACCTGCGATGTATGTCGGTAATGTGACCGAAGACGGTTTTGAAAACAACCCGCATCTTGATCGCCTGCGTGAGCATGCTGCGAAAGAGGGCGCGCCGGTGGTTGCGCTTTGTGCCAAGATTGAAGCTGAACTGGCTGATCTCGATGATGCCGATAAGCTTGAATTTCTGGCCGATCTTGGGCTCGAGGAGCCGGGTTTGAACAAGTTGATCCGTACAGGTTACGATCTGCTGGGTTTGCAAACCTATTTCACTGCCGGCGTGAAGGAAGTCCGCGCGTGGACGATTCATAAGGGTGATACAGCACCCCAGGCCGCAGGCGTGATTCACACCGATTTTGAACGGGGTTTCATTCGTGCGCAAACCATTTCATTCAACGATTTTATCGCCTGTGGTGGTGAATCCGGTGCCAAGGAAAAGGGAAAAATGCGCGTCGAAGGAAAAGACTATGTGGTGCAGGATGGCGACGTATTGAATTTTTTGTTTAACGTCTGATTTTTGTTATTGCTAAGCGCTGACGGATGAATTCGCGTACCTGGCAATTATTGCGACTGCTGGCAGATGGTGAGTTTCACTCAGGGGATGCATTGGGGGTGGCGTTGGGCGTGTCGCGCGCAACGGTGTTCAATCTCCTGCAGGACGTGGCTGATTATGGTGTGCTGTTGCAGCGCATACGCGGACGCGGTTACCGGCTAGCCCAGCCCTGGTGTTTCCTGGATGCGGATGAGGTGGCCGGGTTCTTGACCGATTCCCGGGCCGTTTTTCACCTTGAAATTTTACAGCAGGCCACTTCAAGTAATACCGAGTTGCTGCGTCGTGCGACCCAGGGTGCACAAAGCGGGAGCGTGCTTGCGGTGGAGTTGCAAACGGCAGGACGTGGTCGCATCGGACGAGTCTGGCATTCCGGTTTGGGAAATGCCCTGACTTTTTCGTTGTTGTGGCGTTTCGATTGCGGTCTGAATGCGCTGTCCGGATTGAGTCTGGTTGTCGGTCTGGCCGTCGTGCGGGCGCTTAATCGTTTCGGTGCGAAGGGCGTGGGGCTGAAATGGCCTAACGATATTCTGACGCCATTCGGCAAACTCGGTGGTGTGCTGATTGAAGCGCAGGGCGATATGTATGGCCCGAGCGCGGTGGTGATCGGTATCGGCATTAACTGCACGCTGCCGCGGCTAATCGAACGCGAGATTACGCAGCCCGTCTCATCAATCGATCAGGTCTGCCCGGGCCCTGTGTCCCGCAACCTGTTGCTAGCCGCCCTTTTGCAGGAACTGGAACAGGTCTTGAATGTGTTTTCTAAGCGCGGTTTTTCTGCATTGCGTGCTGAATGGACTACGCATCACGCGCAGCAGAATATGCCTGTGCAGTTGCATTTGCCGGATGGCAGCATGGTCAGTGGCATTGCGTGCGGCGTCAGTGAAGGAGGCGAACTGCTTCTTGAAACGCAGGCGGGTCTCAGGCAATTTAATTCCGGTGAAATTGGATTCGGGCTGTCATGAGATTGCTGATTGATGCAGGCAATACGAATATCAAGCTGGCCTGGGTGGCGGGTGATACCTGGTTGTCCGCGGTTACGTATCCCATTAATCAAGCCATCGAACTGAGTGATGCTTTTGATGTGCACGAGGTCTATGTCAGCAATGTAGCCGGTGTCGAAGTTGAAAGTCGTATCAGGGAGGCGTGCGCTGCCCGTCATCTGGTGCCGAAATTCATTGTTTCGCAGGCTGAGCAGTGTGGTGTAAAAAACGGCTATGCTTTCCCCGGGCAGTTGGGCAGTGACCGTTGGGCTGCGCTGATTGCCGCCTGGCAGCATGCAGGTACTGCATGTCTGGTGGTTGTCAGCGGCACGGCCACGACTATTGATGCAATTTCAGGCTGTGGCGAATTTATGGGTGGCTTGATTATGCCGGGAATCGAGTTAATGCAGCGCAGTCTGTTTGAAGGGACGGCTCGCCTGCAGGTCTCTGGCGGCAGTTATTCGCCATTTCCGCGCAATACGGCTGATGCGCTATTGAGCGGGGCGATTCAGGCCGCTTGTGGTGCTATACAGCGTCAGTACGCTTTGCTGGATGTGGTTAACGCGCCGGTCTTGCTCAGCGGCGGTGCGGCATGTCTGTTGTCACCTCACCTGAGTCTGCCGGTAATGCAAGTGGATAATTTAGTGCTTAAGGGATTGTTGCTAATCGCACAGGATGACGTATGAAAATATTTTTTTGGATTTTAATTGTTCTGAATTTGATTTTTTTCGCGGTGATGCAATCGGGTCTGTTCGATGGCGGCAAAGCGGCGCAGGTATTGAGTACGCTGAATCCTGAAAAAATTACGCTTATCGCTGGAGAGAATCTGCAGGCGCAATCAGCCCCTGTTAGTGTCACGGCTCAGTCTGCTCCTGCACCTGCTCCTGCTCCTGCTCCTGCTCCTGCACCTGCACCTGCACCTGCACCTGCACCTGCTCCTGCCCCTGCACCGCTGCGGAGCGCTGTTCCTCCTTTGGCGGGATCCTGCTTTGAGTGGGGTGAGTTTTCGGGTCAGGATCTGGAACGGGCCACAAAGGCTTTAGATAAATTGTCGCTGGGGCAAAAATTGAGTCTGCGTGATATTGATCGGGTAATCGGTTTCTGGGTGTACATCGCAGCGCCTAAGGATAAAGTTGCAATTAACCAGAAATTAGCACAGCTCAAAGCGCGTGGTGTGACAGACTATTTCCTGGTACAGGAAGCGGGTGAATGGTTTAATTCAATTTCGTTAGGTTTATTCAAGAGTCGCGATTCTGCGGAAAAATTTCTGCAGGGATTGCGCAGCAAAGGCGTGATCTCGGCAAAAATCGGCGAGCGGGCGGGTAAAAGTCGTGCTGTGCTATTCGTAATAAAGGGCGCGGATGAACAATTAAGCGCTAAATTGAACGTTTTGCAAAAGGATTTTGCTGCAAGTGAGCTTAAATCTGTATCTTGCCATTGACAAGATACGCTGAGCTCAGGATAATGCCGCCCTCATCGGTGATATAGCTCAGTTGGTTAGAGCACAGCACTCATAACGCTGGGGTCGGTGGTTCAAATCCACCTATCACCACCAATTTAAAGGCAATGTAATCAAATGGTTACGTTGCCTTTGTCGTTTTTATCTCATGCAGCTCTCGCCGCAGTCGCAATTGGGTCATCCTGAGGGGGGCTTGCCTGACGAAACTCGGAATCAGTTGGATGAAATGGCTGCACATCGTCAGATGTCCCGGTCGTCGCTACGCAGCAGGACGCTGTGATCAATCTGCAAGTAGAACGCCTGCATTTCGCATCGCTGCCGACAATCGGTTAAGCATGACCGATCTGTTCCGGTTTGAGTGTCAGACGGGCATATGCTCTGCATCAATATGGTGCGATCGAAAGAGATTATGTGCTTATTCGGTGCATGCAACCTGTAAAAACTAGCTGAAGAACTGGGTATATGCAGTATTTCTGGCAGTGGCACAGTTAATGCTTATGTCATTGCGAGAAGACGATTATGACAATTGTCTACTCGCAGAAAAACTAGGGTTCCGGCTGTCAATCATCGATTGGTGGCGTCTGGTCCGAGAGTTTTCGGTCTTGTCGATGATGAGACTTCACGGAGGGATAAAAGCCCGGGAGATTGCGACCAGATTTTTTTGGCGCTCTCCCGGGCTATTTTTTTAGGGGTATTTGTATGATGTTTCATCGCAGACTCATTATGGCTTGGAATGCGCTTTGGGTGATACGCGGTCATCTGAGTCCGCGCGCCTACCTGTTATTCGCGCTGACTGGCATGCTGCTGCCGCTTGGCGCATGGTGGTGGTTGTCCGGAAGCGGGCTGATGGACAAGGTCTTCATGCCCGGCCCCATTGACGTGCTTTCACGGCTGTACAGCTGGCTCAGGGAAGACGACCTGCTCGGCGACATGTGGATCAGCACCTATCGCGTTGCGGCCGGTTTTGCCCTGTCGGCAGTACTCGCCCTCCCGCTCGGGATCATGATCGGCTCATACCGGCCGGTACAGGCCCTGCTCGAACCCCTGACCGACTTCATCCGTTACATGCCCGCGGTCGCCTTCATTCCGCTGGTCATGCTATGGGTTGGCATTGATGAAAGTTCCAAGATCGCCATCATCTTCATCGGCACCTTCTTCCAGATGGTGCTGATGATCGCCGAAGATGTGCGCCGGGTTCCTGTCACGCAAATCGAAGCCGCGCAAACCATGGGCGCCACGCGCAGCGAGATCGTCTCTTTGGTCATCATTCAATCCGCCAAACCCGCCCTGCTCGACACGCTGCGCGTCACCATGGGCTGGGCATGGACCTATCTTGTCGTGGCGGAGCTGGTTGCAGCCAATTCGGGCCTGGGCTATGCCATCCTGAGGGCACAACGCTTCATGCAGACAGACAAAATTTTCGCCGGGATCATCCTGATCGGGCTCATCGGATTGGCAATCGATCAGCTCTTCCGCTGGCTGCATCGCAAAAATTTCCCGTGGCTGTACAAAAAATAGGACGCCTCATGAATTGCAAAATCAATATCGAAAGTGCCGGCAAGACCTTCTCCGGGATCGTTGCGTTGCAGGATGTGAATCTTCAAATCGGCGGCAATGAATTTGTCACCTTCGTCGGGGCATCGGGCTGCGGAAAATCCACGCTATTGCGCTGCATAGGCGGGCTGGAGACGCTCACTTCCGGCCGCATCCGGGTGGACGAAACCGAGATTACCGGTCCCGGCGTGGATCGCGCCATGGTGTTTCAGCACTACAGCCTGTATCCGTGGCTGACGGTGATGGAAAACATCAAGTTCACCCGCCTGCTGCAAATCAACCGCGATGACATCACCTCCGCGGATGTCGAGGTCGCCTCGGGACGCGCCGATGCACTGATCGATCTGATGGGGCTGAACCACGTCAGGAACGCCTATCCCAATCAGCTCTCGGGCGGAATGCAGCAGCGTGTCGCCATTGCACGCGCGCTGCTGCCCAGGCCGCAGATATTGCTGATGGACGAGCCGTTCGGCGCGCTGGACGCGCAGACCCGCGAAGTGATGCACGACATGATCCTGCATGTCTCCAAACTGGAGAAGACCACCATCGTGTTCGTCACGCACGATGTGGAAGAGGCGATCTATCTGGGGCAGCGCGTGGTGGTGATGGCGCCCCGCCCGGGTCGGGTCGACAGCATCTGTGAGGTCGAGCTGCCCGCGCAGCGCGATCAGGACATGAAGCTGTCGCCGGAATTCCTGCAACAGAAAAAAGCCATCCTGACCCGTATCCGTGAAACAGCGGGCATGCGCACCGACCTGGAGCTTCTTGAGCGCATGACCCGGCAGGCTGAAACTGACTAAAGAAAGGAATGCCATGACTGAACCCTTATCCAAAATGAACACCTTGTGGGAGGAAACACTCCCCGGTGGTGCGCACTGCTCTTTCCAGATGAAACGCGGCACGGCGCTTCGCCTCACCGATCTGGAAGGCGGCGCGAACCTGTCGACGCTGCTTTACAACCGGGACGAGAAACTGGAACGCTACAACATGGCCGATACGCTCAAGGCGCAGCATACCGCGCATCTGAGTCGTGGCTTTGTCTGTTATTCCGACATGGGGCGCGTGCTGGCTTCCGTCATCGGCGACAGCGTCGGCTGGCACGACACGATCTGCGGCATGAGCAACGCCACACTGGTCGAGAAGAAATACGGCCGTGCCGATTACCAGCATGCCCGCAACGCGATGCACCGCAATGCAACCGACAGCATGATCATTGAGCTTGGCAAGTGGGGACTGGGCCGGCGCGACATCGTGCCCAACATCAACTTCTTCAGCAAGGTAAGCGCGGACGAGGAGGGCGGCCTGCACTATCAGTGCGGCCACAGCGCTGCCGGGGACTTCGTCGAGCTGCGTTTCGAGATGGATACGCTGGTCGTAATGTCGGCCTGTCCGCATCCGATGGACCCGAACCCGAAATATGACCCCCGGCCGGTATTGCTTGAAGCCTGGCGCTGCGGCGTACCCGCCGAGAATGACTACTGTCGCAATCACCGCCCGGAGAATGTGCGCGGGTTTTACAACACTGAATTGCTGTACCGTTAGGAGAGAACATGGCTATCGTTGAAAGCAATCTGAACCCCAGCCAGGCGAGCTATAACCATGTGCTGCCCGCCGGTGAATCCTGGCTGCATGAAGTCAAATGCGGACAGGTGTTCCGCATCCTCGATCTGGAGGGCAATCAGGCGGTGGACACGCTGTTCTACAACGCCCGCAACCCGGAGGAGCGCTACAGCGCCGTGGATACCATCCGCGAACAGGGCAATCTTTATCTGACTGCCGGGACGCAGCTGATGTCCACCGAGGGCCGCGTGCTGATGACCATCGTAGCCGACACCTGCGGGCGTCACGACACGCTGGGCGGCGCCTGTGCGGCCGAGAGCAACTCTGTGCGCTATGCCGTCGACAAGAAGTATATGCACAGCTGCCGCGACAGTTTCCTGCATGCGCTGGGGCATTGCGATTGCGGCCCGGGGAAAACTCAAATGGATAAGCGCGATCTGACCGCTAACGTGAACTTTTTCATGAACGTGCCAGTGACGCCGCAGGGCGAGCTGACCTTCGAGGACGGCATTTCCGCACCGGGTAAATATGTGGAGATGCGCGCCGAGATGGATGTGTTCGTGCTGATCTCCAACTGCCCGCAACTGAACAATCCGTGCAACGCCTATGACCCGACCCCGGTGCAGTTGCTGATCTGGGATGCAGCCGCACAATGAAAACGCGCATCCGGACGGCCGGGTGCATGACCAATACGCAGGACGACCTGCGACACAGGTGAGTAACCATGTTCGATAAAGTCTTGATAGCCAACCGCGGCGCAATCGCCTGCCGCATCATCCGCACCCTGAAAAAGATGGGTGTCCAGTCCGTTGCGGTGTACTCCGAGGCGGATGCACGCTCGCTGCATGTGCAGATGGCGGACGAAGCCGTATGCATCGGCGCCGCAGCTGCTGCCGAGAGTTATCTGCGCGGCGAGCGCATCCTGGAAGTGGCGCTGGAAACGGGTGCGCAGGCGATTCATCCGGGTTACGGATTCCTGTCGGAAAACGCCTCTTTTGCCGAGCAGTGCGCTGACGCGGGTGTGGTGTTTATCGGACCGACACCCGATCAGATGCGCCGTTTCGGCCTGAAACATACCGCGCGCGAACTGGCCGAACAGAACGGGGTGCCGCTGCTGCCGGGCAGCGGTCTGCTGACTGATGTCGGTCACGCGCACGCCGAAGCTTCGCGCATCGGCTATCCGGTGATGATCAAAAGCACCGCAGGCGGTGGCGGCATCGGCATGCGACTGTGCTGGAGCGCGGATGAACTGGCTGAGGATTTCAGATCGGTGGACAGGCTCGCCCGGGCGAACTTCAAGGATGCGGGCATCTATCTGGAGAAATACGTCGAACATGCGCGCCACATCGAAGTGCAGCTGTTCGGTGACGGCCGTGGCGGCGTGATCGCACTGGGCGAACGCGACTGTTCGGTGCAGCGCCGCAACCAGAAGGTCATCGAAGAGACGCCTGCGCCCAATATCACCCCTGCGGTCAGAAAACACCTGCTCGATACCGCCGTGAATCTTGGCCGTGCCGTGCAGTATCAGTCGGCGGGAACGGTGGAATTCGTATTCGATGCCAATAACGGCGAATTCTACTTCCTCGAAGTCAATACCCGCTTGCAGGTCGAACACGGCGTCACCGAAGAAGTCACCGGCATCGATCTGGTCGAATGGATGGTGTTGCAGGCGGCGGGCGAGCTGCCTGCGCTCGATTCGGTACAGATCAAACCCAAGGGCGCCTCGATACAGGTGCGTCTGTATGCGGAAGACCCAAACAAGAACTTCCAGCCTTCCAGCGGCGTGTTAAGCGGCGTGGTGTTTTCGGACAATGCACGCAATGAGACCTGGGTGGAACGCGGCAGCGAGATTCCGCCCTATTACGACCCGATGATCGCCAAGATCATCGTCAGGGCGATGAACCGCGAATCCGCGCTGGAGAAGATGCGCGATGTGCTGAGCGAAACGCGCGTGGACGGCATCGAGACCAATCTCGATTACCTGCGCCAGATCGTGCGTGACCCCGTGTTTGCCGAGGGACGCCAGACTACCCGCTATCTGAACGGTTTCCACTATCACCCCAATACGCTGGATGTGATCGAGCCTGGCGTGCAGAGCACGATACAGGACTATCCGGGACGCACCGGTTACTGGAACATCGGGGTGCCGCCGTCGGGCCCGATGGATGGTCTGGCTTTCCGGCTTGCCAACCGGCTGCTGGGAAATAATGAGGATGCGGCGGGGCTTGAATTGACCGTGTCCGGACCTACTTTGCGCTTCAATGCCGATACCGTCATCGCGCTGACCGGTGCTTTGATGGCTGCCGAACTCGATGGCGAGCCATTGGCCTTCTGGCGCAGCCATGCGGTCAAGGCGGGCAGCGTGTTGCGCCTCAGGTCGGTGACGGGCGGCGGATGCCGCAGCTATCTGGCGGTGGCGGGTGGTTTTGATGTGCCGGATTATCTGGGCAGCAAATCGACCTTCACGCTGGGTCAGTTCGGCGGCCACGGCGGCCGCACCCTGCGCACCGGCGATGTGCTGCATCTGGGGCGTGCTCCGGTGTCAGGCGTTGAATGCGTGCTGTCTGATGACCTGCTTCCCGAATATGGCCATCACTGGAAGATCGGCGTGCTGTACGGCCCGCATGGTGCGCCGGATTTCTTTACTCCCGCCGACATCGAGACCTTTTTCGCCACCGACTGGGAGGTGCACTACAACTCCAGCCGCACCGGCGTGCGCCTGATCGGCCCGAAGCCGGAATGGGCGCGTCAGGATGGCGGCGAAGCCGGGCTGCATCCGTCCAACATCCACGACAACGCCTATGCCATCGGTGCGGTGGATTTCACCGGCGACATGCCGGTGATCCTCGGTCCTGACGGCCCGAGTCTGGGCGGCTTCGTCTGTCCGGTGACCATCGTTCAGGCCGAACTTTGGAAGATGGGGCAGCTAAGACCCGGCGACACGGTGCGCTTTTGCTTCATGTCGCCGGAACAGGCAAGTGGTCTGGAGCTGTGGCAGGATGCGAGCATCGCGCAGCTGAAATTGCCGAAAAAGCCGCGCGTGCATCCGCTCGCGCAGGAGTTGGGCAGCCCCGTCGTGCACAGCATTCCTGAAAGCAGCGATCAGGTGCAGGTGGTCTATCGTCAGTCGGGAGATCGCAATCTGCTCATCGAATACGGCCCGCCGGTGCTCGACCTTAACCTGCGCTTCCGCGTCCATGCGCTGATGCAGTGGGCAGAGCAGGCGATGGCTGACGGAAAATTGACGGGGATACTCGATCTCACGCCCGGCATACGCTCCTTGCAGGTGCATTTCGACGGCCGCGTGTTGTCGCGCGACACGCTGCTGCAGGCCTTGATCGCTGCGGAATCGCTGCTGCCGCCGATCGCTGACATGCAGGTGCCGACCCGCATCGTGCATTTGCCGCTGTCGTGGGACGACCCTTCCACCCGGCTTGCGATCGAAAAATACATGCAGTCGGTGCGCAAGGATGCGCCGTGGTGTCCGAGCAATATTGAATTTATCAGGCGCATCAACGGGATAGAAGACATCGAGACAGTGAGGAATATCGTCTTCGATGCCAGTTATCTGGTGATGGGGCTGGGCGACGTCTATCTCGGTGCACCGGTCGCCACGCCGCTCGATCCGCGCCACCGGCTGGTCACCACCAAATACAATCCGGCACGCACCTGGACGCCGGAGAATGCGGTCGGCATCGGCGGCGCCTATATGTGCGTGTACGGCATGGAAGGCCCCGGCGGCTACCAGTTCGTCGGCCGCACCGTGCAGATGTGGAACCGTTACAAGCAGACGGCGGATTTTCAGCAACCGTGGTTGCTGCGCTTCTTCGACCAGATCCGCTTCTATCCGGTATCGGAGCAGGAACTGCTCAAGATGCGCGAGGACTTCGTGGCCGGGCGCTTCGAACTCAACATCGAAGAGACCACCTTCAGTCTGAAGCAGTACAACCACTATCTGCAGGTCAACGACGAAGCGATCAGCACGTTCCGCGATACGCAACGCGCCGCCTTCGCCGCGGAGCGAGAGATGTGGAAGGCCAGCGGTCAGGCCGAATATGCATCGGATGCCACCGTGGCGGAAGCCGGAACCGACAGCGAACTGGACCTGCCGCCGGGAGGGCGTGCCGTCGCCGCGCATGTCGCAGGCAACGTGTGGGCCATCCCGGTCGAGCGCGGCAGCCAGGTGAAGGCGGGCGATACGCTGGTCGTCATTGAGTCGATGAAGATGGAGATCGCCGTGGTCGCCCCCTGCGACGGCGAGATCGTGCAGCTGTATTGCCGTACCGGCGGACAGGTCGCCGCAGGGCAGGATTTGCTGGTTATTCAAGGTGATGTGCTATGAATTACAGTCTTGACATTCATTCGTTGCGTCACAGCTATCTGACAGGAAAGCGCCACCCGCTGGAAGTGGTGGAGCAGATTTTCGAACACATCGGTGACGATCCAAACCGCGTCTGGATACACCGCCTGTCATTGCAAGAAACAGAAAAATACGTGACTGCGCTTCAGGACAGGGATCCGGCCAACCTGCCGCTGTACGGCATCCCGTTCGCGATCAAGGACAACATCGACCTTGCGGGTGCGCCGACCACGGCCGGCTGTCCGGAATATGCCTATCTCCCTCAACGTCACGCCACCGTGGTGCAGCGCCTGATCGATGCGGGCGCGATCCCGCTCGGCAAGACCAACCTGGATCAGTTCGCCACCGGCCTGAACGGCACACGATCGCCCTTTGGCGCCTGCCGCAATGCCTATGATGCCGAATACATCTCCGGCGGCTCAAGCTCCGGTTCGGCGGTGGCCGTGGCGATGGGACAGGCCAGTTTCAGTCTGGGTACCGATACGGCGGGCTCCGGCCGGGTACCTGCCGCGTTCAACAATCTGGTGGGCGTAAAACCCACGCGCGGCTGGGTCTCCACGCGCGGCGTGGTGCCTGCCTGCCGCTCGCTCGACTGCGTGTCCATCTTCGCACTGAACACGGCGGATGCGTCCAGCGTACTGTCGGTCGCCGCAGGTTTTGATGAGCAGGATCCCTATTCGCGCCGGGTGCAGAGCTACGGTTTCGATTTCGGCCATGCCGAAACCTTCCGCTTCGGTGTGCCGCAAGCCGATCAACTTGCCTTCTTCGGCAACGGGCAGGCTGCGGCCTTGTTCGTCCGGCGTTGCGAAGAGCTGCGCGCCATCGGCGGTACTGCGGTCGAGATCGATTTTTCGCCATTCCTGAGTGTAGCGCGCCTTTTGTATGAAGGGCCGTGGGTGGCGGAGCGCTATGCTGCAATCCGCGAATTCTTCGACACGCGCTCCGAAGCTATTCACCCTGTGGTGCGCGACATCATCGCCGGCGCGAAAAACTTCTCGGCGGTGGACGCCTACAGCGGCATGTATCGGCTCGAAGCGCTGCGCCGTGAAGCCGAAATGGTGTGGAACACCATCGATTGCATGGTCACGCCCACGGCGGGAACCATCTATCGCATAGACGAGATGCTGGCCGACCCGGTCAGGCTGAACGCAAATCTGGGTTATTACACCAATTTCATGAATCTGCTCGATTGTTCGGCGGTTGCCGTTCCGGCCGGATTCCAGAATGACGGCCTGCCGTTCGGCATCACGCTGGCAGCGCCTGCACACCAGGATGTGCCGCTGCTGCATCTGGCGCAGAGGCTGGAAGGTGACGCCACGATACAGGCGCAGATCGAGGGGCGGGTGCGCGTGGCGGTCTGCGGTGCACACCTCGAAGGTCTGCCGCTGAATCATCAGCTCACCGGCCGCGGTGCCCATCTGGTTGCGCATACACGCAGCAGCGCGGACTACCGGATGTATGCACTGCCGGGCGGACCGCCGCATCGCCCCGGTATGGTGCGCGTGGCGGCAGGTGGCAGCGCCATCGATCTGGAAGTGTGGGAGATGGCCGTAACCGAATTTGGCTCGTTCGTCGCGGGCATTCCCGCGCCGCTCGGTATCGGCACACTCACGCTGGAAGACGGTGGGCAGGTTCAGGGCTTTATCTGCGAACAACATGCGATCGGGGGGGCGGAAGACATCACGCACTTCGGCGGCTGGCGAAATTATCTTCGGGGCAGCAGATAAATGGAACTGAAACTCTTCAAGACGCTGTGGGGGCACCATGGGTCGCCCGCCTCGGCAGCAGATCAGGCGGTCGAAGCGGGATTTGCCGGCCTGGAAGGCGGGGCGGACGGCACAATCGGCTATCGCGAGGAACTCTTGCAGGCATTGCAGTCAAGGCAACTCGAGTACATCCAGGAGATCGTCACCGCAGGCGGCTACGTTCCGCACAGGCAGGCTACGGTGGGTGAACATCTTGCCGATGTCGAGCGTCAGCTGCGACTCGGGCAGATGCTGTCACCACGCGCGGTGAGCATCATCGGCGGCTGTGATGCCTGGACGCTGGAGCAGAGCGTGCGCTTCTTCGGGGAAGCCGGGGAGATTGCCGAACGTGCCGGTATCACTTGCAGCTTCGAGACGCATCGCAGCCGCTCGCTGTTCAATCCCTGGGCGACACTGGCCATATTGCAACGACTGCCGGAGACGCGTCTTACCTGCGATTTCAGTCACTGGGTGGTCGTGCTGGAGCGGCAGCTGGATGAGGAATGGGACGCCGTGCTCGAGGTGGCACGCCACGCTCAGCATATTCACGCGCGCATCGGCTACGACCAGGGGCCGCAAGTGCCGCACCCTGCCGCACCCGAATATGCCGCAGCGCTGGCCTCGCACCAGCGCTGCTGGGAGGCGATCTGGGCTTCGCAACAAGACCGTGGCTATCCGGGCACAACGATGACGCCCGAATTCGGCCCGGACGGTTATCTGCATACCCTGCCTTTCACACATCAGCCAGTCGCCGATTTATGGGAAATCAATTCATGGATGGGAAAAACCGAGAAATCGCACTTTAGGGATTTTCAAATCCGTGTCGGCAACAGGTGAACAAGATCTGTGCACAAATTCGATTTGCTGCCCTGTTCAGGTGCAAAACGCTTTGCAAAACCGTGAGGATGCGCGGCAATGCCGCGCCAGTGCATCCCTGGCATGCAATGTGCTGATGTATTCAGGTCAGTAAAGAGCAATCCGTTTCAATACCATTTTCATCAACTTAAGGAGTATCAAAATGCAATTCAAAAAATTTGTCTTCTCTGCAGCCTTGCTGTCGGCATCTTTTTCAGCCTGCGCCGTGACACCGGTCAAACTGGGCCTGACCACCTGGATAGGCTACGCGCCGTTTTACGTGGCGGAGGGCCGGGATATGTACAAGAAATACGATCTGAAAGTCACGCTGCAAACCTTTGCCGATCCGGCCATGTTGCCATCAGCTGTGGCCAGCAAAGCCGTCGACGGCGCATTGATGACCTATGATCAGGTCATCGGCGCAGTTGCCCAGGGTCAGGATTTCAAGGTGGTCATGCCGATTGATTATTCGAACGGCGGCGACGCCGTACTTGCCACCAAATCCATCACAAAAATCAGTGAACTCAAGGGTAAGAAGGTCGCTTATGCACCGCTTTCCCCGTCTGATTTTTTGATCTCATACGCGCTCAAAATCAACGGTATGACAGACAAGGACATCAGTCCGGTGAACATGACACCGGAAGCGATTCCATCGGCAATGGCCTCCGGTGCGGTGCAGGTTGGCGTCACCTATGAACCGAATGTATCGCAGATTCTTGCCACGGAGGGGGGTAAAAAGTTTCATGTCATCTATTCTTCCAGGGAAGCACCCGGCCTGATCGCCGACGTACTGGTATTCGACGGGGTGCATATCCAGAAAAACGGCAAGGAAATCACCAGCCTGATCAAGGCTTATCTGGACGGACTGGCATTCATGCAGGCAAAGCCGGATGAGGCGGCCGCCATCATCGGCAAAGCTATCGGTGTGCCGGGCAAGGAGGTGCTTGAACAGCTGAAAGGGGTATACAACATTCCGTTCAAGGAAATGCAAAAGCCCTTTGCTCAGGGCAAGGACACCAAGTCGTATTTCGTCAGCGGAGATGTCATCAATGCCATCCTGCTCAAAAGTGGACAGATCAAGAAAGCCGTTGCAATCCCGTCAACCATTGATGATCGCTTCGTCAAGGCGTTATCGAAGTAAGCTTTCGGCTTCCCCGCAACAGCGGGGAAGCATCGCCGCCTGCCTCCCGCCATATTCAATACGGGTTTATTGTTAAATCGTGAAGGGCAATGACTCCTACTCCCGCGCGGCCGCTCAAAGCCATTTCAATACTGCTTGCCGGTTCCGTACTATGGGGACTGTTCTGGTGGCCACTCAAGGCGCTGGATGCGGACGGCATCCACAGCGGCTTTGTGCAGGTTTTCGCCTATGGCCTCTCTGCGCTGGTGCTGATACCTCTTGTCTGGCGCAGCGCGCAAGGCTGGCGCAGTCAGAAAGGGTTGTTGTTGCTCATCGCCGTGCTGGGCGGATGGGCCAATGCCTCCTTTGCCACCTCACTCTCCGAAGGCAGCGTCGTAAGGGTGATGCTGCTTTTCTATCTGGCCCCGGTCTGGACCATTATTGCAGCCAGAATTTTTCTGGCTGAAGCATTTACCCGGCTACGCCTCATCGCTTTGCTGCTGGCGCTCAGCGGATTGTTCTGGACGCTGGGCGGCCCGGCGATATTTGCAGCTCCGCTCTCATCCGTTGACCTGCTGGCGCTTTCATCCGGCCTTGCCTTTGCGCTTAACAACGTCGCCATCCGCGCCGGACACGCGCTGCCGGAAATGGTCAGGGCAGCCGCGGTATTTACCGGGTGCGCCGTGATCTCGCTCGTTCTGATGGCCTTTCACGGGCAAACGGCACCGTCACTTGATGCCCTGCATATCGCGGAACTCGCCGCACTCGGGCTGTTCTGGGTGCTGCCGGGTACACTGGCCACATTCTACGGAGTTGCCCGTCTGAACGCCGGCCGGGCAGCTATTCTGCTGCTGACCGAACTTGTGGTGGGTGTCTTCTCTGCTGTACTGATAGGCAATGAACAATTATCCCTGCATGAAATCGCAGGTGGCGTACTGATACTGAGCGCTGCCATCATCGAAGCTCGTAGCGAATCTGCGGGCAATGAACCGATAACGGAACACATCTGAAAGGGGCTTCATATGTCTCAGGTATTGCGTCTTTGGCCGTTGCTGACTGCAACTCACCGCTACGACAAATCGCTGTCCACGCGCAATCGCGGGCATGGCCAGATTATCGAGGCTCCGGTTCTCGCCTATCTGATCGAAACCAACAACGGACGCGTCCTGTTCGATGTCGGCTGCGACTATGCCAAGATCAGCGACCCGGTGCAGCGGGCGCACTATTACGACCCGGAAAATTTTGCATTCGGCGCACCCGACATGCTCGAGGCGCAACGCCTGCCGCATCATCTGGCAAAGATTGGACTGACCCCTGCCGACGTGGATGTGGTATTTCTGAGTCATCTGCACTTCGACCATGCGGGCGGTTTGTGTGATGTGTGCGGCAAAGAAGTACATGTTCAGCAGGATGAGCTGGCGGCGGCAAAAACCGAAACTGACATCGCCTATTTCCCCGCCGACTTTTCCGGCAACTACCCACTGAAAATCATGCAGGGCGAATACGATCTGGTGCCGGGTTTACGCGCGATTTCCTCACCCGGACATACGGCGGGTCATATGTCCTTATGGGTTGAGTTGCCAAAAGGGCCGCCCGTCGTCCTTTGCGGCGATGCCGCTGACCTGACCGAGAATCTGCAGCAGGAAATCGCGCCCGGCCTGTGCTGGCAAAACAGGGAAGATCAGGCAATTGACAGCATCCGCAAACTGAAACGACTGGCTCATGAGGAACAGGCACAGCTTTGGCCCAACCATGATATTGAATTTTTCCGTACATTGAGGCAATTTCCGCGCTGGCATGAATAATTCCGGTGTAACTTCTTATCGTTAATCTGCCGAAGCCGGAGGGTAACTATGACGGCAAGATTGCCATGCTTTTTATTGAAATGGACTGCTCTCGATTGGTGCGTCAGTTTGTCAAAGATGCATCATTATGGTGCGCGCTCTGTCCTGCCTTTCCCGTTCATATTGTTTTAGTATTCTGTTTATAAATGAAAAACAATTCTGGCACGCTTTCTGCTTATATCCTGTTGCGTAAAATCACTTTTATTTTAATCTCAAGGAAGGAAGCATCATGACACACAGCAAATTACTGAACACACTGATCCTGGCCGCATTGGCTATCCCTGCTGTTGCCATGGCAGACGAAGCTGCATCACCATTTACTGCCAACATTGGTGTAGTGAGTGACTATGTTTTTCGTGGCATTACCCAAAACGTTGGCAAGCCTGCAATTCAAGGCGGATTTGATTATGCACACAGCAGCGGATTGTATGCTGGCGTGTGGGGTTCCAATGTAGGCTGGATTACAGGAAGCGGTTCAACTGGTGATGCCAGTCTGGAGCTGGATACCTACCTGGGATTCAAAAACGCCTTTGCTGAAGACTTCAGCTACGACGTTGGCTACATTCGTTATAACTATCTGGGTACGTATACGCCACCCGCCACTTATGTGAAGGCGGATACAGAGGAGGTTTACGGCGCACTGGGTTACAAGTGGATTACTGCCAAATATTCCTACAGTTTGGGCAAGTTCCTGACCGTGCCGGGTGCATCGGGTACCAATTATCTGGAACTGAACGCGAGCTATCCAATCGCTGACAGCGGATTTACGGTTGCAGCACATGTGGGCAAGCAAACTTATAAAGGTACCTTTGCTGATGCTCTGGCTGCTGGTGGCACTACCGCGACCTATTCTGATTACAAGTTGGGTGTGACCAAGGATTTTGGTGGTTACGTTGTGGGCTTGGCTTACACCAACACGAATGCCAAAACACCAGGTTATTACACCTATACCAGCACTGCCGGTGTAACCCGGAACTGGGCTAAGGGCACCGCTGCTTTGTCTTTGACTCATTCGTTCTAATTTAAAGGGGGCGGGAGCGATCCCGCCTCAGAGGAGAGAAAATCATGAAAATGGTCACCGCCATCATTAAGCCATTCAAACTGGACGAAGTGCGTGAAGCGCTGTCTGCCATCGGCGTACAGGGCATTACGGTCACTGAAGTGAAGGGGTTTGGACGGCAAAAGGGTCACACCGAGCTGTATCGCGGTGCCGAGTACGTGGTGGATTTTCTGCCCAAGATCAAGCTCGAGGCCGCGATCGGCGCAGAGCTTCTGGACAGCGTGCTGGAAATCATCGAAAAGGCAGCACAAACCGGCAAGATCGGCGACGGCAAGATTTTCGTGCAGGAACTTGAACAAGTGATCCGTATCCGCACCGGTGAAACCGGTCCGGAAGCGCTTTAAGGAGATCGACATGCGTAAACTATTAGCTCTATTCACCCTGCTGGCGATGCTGTGCGGCCTGTCTGCCTCCGCGTTTGCCGAGGAAACTGCCGTGGTGGTCGAGGCTGTTTCGGCTGTGGTCGATGCGGCGCCCGCCGTTGCGGCTGCCGTGGTTGCTGCACCCGTACCGAACAAGGGTGATACCAGCTGGTTGCTGGTCGCAACCTTGCTGGTCATCATGATGTCCATTCCGGGGCTGGCACTGTTCTACGGCGGTCTGGTTCGCAGCAAAAACATGCTGTCGATTCTGATGCAGGTATTCAGTATCTTTGCACTGATCACCGTGCTCTGGGCGGTCTACGGTTACTCCCTGGCGTTCACTGAAGGCAATGCGTTCATCGGCGGTTTTGACAAGTTGTTCCTCAAAGGCATCTTTGATCCTGTCACCGGCAGTGTGGCCAATGCGGCAACCTTCAGCAAAGGCGTGGTGATTCCTGAGTTCGTGTTTGTGGTCTTCCAGGCAACTTTCGCGGCGATCACAGTCGCGTTGATTGTCGGTGCCTTTGCTGAACGGATGAAGTTTTCCGCGGTGATGCTGTTCTCTGCACTGTGGTTTACCTTTGCTTATCTGCCGATCGCTCACATGGTCTGGTACTGGGCGGGTCCTGATGCCTATACGACACAAGCGGCGGCTGATATTGCCAATGCGACTGCAGGCTGGTTGTTCCAGAAGGGTGCATTAGACTTTGCAGGCGGTACGGTGGTGCACATCAATGCGGCGATTGCAGGTCTGGTCGGTGCATTCATGGTCGGCAAGCGTATCGGCTACGGCAAGGAAGCCATGGCACCGCACAATCTGGTGATGACGATGATCGGTGCGTCGCTGTTGTGGGTGGGCTGGTTTGGTTTCAACGCAGGTTCAGCCCTTGAAGCAGGCGGTACAGCAACCCTGGCGTTTGCGAACACGCTGATTGCAACGGCGGCGGCGGTACTGAGCTGGATGGCGGCTGAATGGATGCTGAAGGGTAAGCCTAGTTTGCTGGGTGCTGCATCCGGTGCGGTAGCGGGTCTGGTTGCGATTACACCGGCTTGCGGCTGGGTTGGTATCGGTGGCGGTCTGGCGATCGGTGCACTGTCTGGTGTGGTGTGTTTCTGGGGTGTGACTGGCCTGAAGAAGCTGCTGGGTGCGGATGATGCGCTGGATGTATTTGGCATACACGGCATCGGCGGTATCCTGGGTGCGCTGCTCACCGGCGTGTTTAACAACTGGAGTCTGGGTGGTACCGGTATTGCCGACTATGTAAACAACACGGTTGTGAACACTGACATGGGTGCGCAAGTATGGATACAGGCTCAGGCTGTGCTGACCACGCTGATCTGGTCCGGTGTCGTTGCCTTTGTCTGCTACAAGATCGTTGACCTGACCATCGGCCTGCGTGTTAAGGAAGAAGAAGAGCGCGAAGGTCTGGATACGGCAGCCCACGGCGAACGCGCTTACAACTACTAAGTTCAACGTATAAACCTCTCCTCCCTGAGCCTCTCCGGCTCGGTTCTTTAGGGCACCGCAAGGTGCCCTTTTTTTATTCATGGAAATCTGATTGATTAAAATCGTGCATTACGCATAACTCACGGTGAATGTTGCACTGTTATGGTGCAATTAATATATTTACGATAACAATTCGTTGATTATTAATGGATATATTATTGGCATGAAAATTGCTTTTATATTTTATGTTAACTCTGACTGGACTGGCCCCATGTTGAAAAGTCTGCAAATGAATCTGACCTGTAACGAGCGATCCTGGCTGCCCTTTTTCGGTAAAACGGGTCGCATGGCGATGGGCTGGGCTTGCTATTTGAATACATGGCGCTACCCTATTCTGGAAGAAATTTTCGAATCTATCGCCACGACGCGGGTGCGTATTTTGACTGAGTGGACCGAGCAGAAATGGTCGACACTGTCGGCTTTATCTTTACAGATAGCGCATGACTGGCCGAAATTTGATGCGGAAATACTCGTTGAAAATCTGCGTATGGATGGAGACGTATCTGAGCTGTTCGTGATTGATCCGGCGGGGCAGACGCTGTATTCCACCATGCGAAATCGAGTTGGCAAGAAAGATCTTAATCCTGATGCCGCGGCTCGCGGGCTGGCGGGCAAATTTCTGCATGGTCCTTATCTTGATGAAACAACGCGTGCGCTGGGTGCGACCAGTTCACGGTTTCATGACGCCGTGACTCTGATGTTTTATCTGCCGGTGATCAAGGATGGCGTGCTGCTAGGCGCCGTGTGCGGACGTGTCCCGAATGATGTGCTGGGCGACTTGATTCAGCGTGAAGACGGGCATATTTTTCATGAATCAGGGGATAACTATTTATTCATGGTCAGACCGAGATTTGATACATCGGTCAAACCTGGCACGGCACTGTCCCGTTCGCGTTTTGAAGATGCCACATTCAGCAGGGGTGATAACCTGAAGCAGGGGTTGCGCACCGAATTTGGCACGGTTTCGGTCAGAAACCATACTGAATTTGAACTCACCTTCAACGATCCGGCAACAGGTCAGTTGCATCCCGGGGTGCGTGAAACCATACGCTGCGGACAGAATACTTTTGTGACTTATCCCGGTTATTCCGACTATCGCCATATTCCTGTGATTGGTCGCGGTGTTACTTTTTCCCTGCCAGGATCGCCTGATCTGTGGGGAATGATGTGTGAGGCGGATCTGGAAGAAGTGTATCGTTTTCGTACGCTGAATTTCAGGATGATGTCCGTATATCTGTCCATGGCGATGACAATCTGTGCAATCAGCTTCGGTATTGCACAGGTATTTAAGCCGGATGCCCTTGTCATGGCAGGCGGCTGTTCTATCCTGTTTTTAACTGGCGGTTTTGTACTGCAGCGCTATGTCTCCCAACCGGTCGGGGTGCGACTGCGCGGCATGGTGGGTGTGATCAGAAACGTTGCGGAAGGGCACGGCAATCTGTCTCAGCGTCTTGATCGTCAGGATGCCAGTCGCGATGAAGCCGGTGTGATGGCGCAGTGGATCAACAGTCTGATTGACAATATCGATCGTACGGTTGGCAATGTCCGGCATGGTACCGATGAGATGGTTCTCACCCAGACGCAGATGGATGTACGCAACAAACAGGCCGTGTCGGCAACCGATGAGGTCCTCGCTGCAGTACAGGATATTTTGCGGGCATTGGAAAAGCAGATGGCGGATATTCATCTGGCCACACTCACGACGAATGAGATGCGCCAGGCCATGCAGCAGGCGTCGGATAAAGCCAGTGCACAAGTTGCGCTGGTGCAAAATCGCACTCAGTCTATCCGTGAATCAATTAAAACCTCTTCTTCGACCATTCGTTCGTTAGGTGAGAGTACTGAAAAAATTGGTGCGATTGCTGAAGTGATCAATGGCATTGCTGACCAGACTAATTTACTGGCATTAAATGCAGCCATTGAAGCGGCTCGTGCAGGTGAGTTCGGGCGTGGCTTTTCGGTTGTGGCAGATGAAGTTCGTAAACTGGCCGAGCGCACCAGTAAAGCGACCCATGAAATAAACCAGATGATTTCCATGGTGCAGGATCAGGCACGGGACGCTGTCGCCATCATGGAGCAGGGGGCGATCGGAATGGAGGAAGGTCTGCAACTGGCTGAAGCGTCGGCAACTGATACGTCCGGCTCGTCCGGTATCGTTGAGCGGATGTTCGCCACGATAGAGCAGATATCGATGAGTGCAACCGGAAGCGGCAGCAAGGTTCAGGGCGTTGCGCGCGCGGCAGATTTGATGAGCGATTCGCTGGGTGAGTTGAATTTTTCAATCGCGAGCAGCCGCGAAAGTGCGCAAAAACTGCGCCTGCTGGTCAATCAGTTTCAGATTACTGAACCCGGTAAAGGAGTCTGCTGATATGAATAATCATAATTTCAGCGCGATACATCAGCGGATCAGCGGTAGCGCGATGTGCACCGGTCAATTTCGTGATTTTGCAGTTGGCAGCGCATTTCAACCTGTTTTCAGCCTGTCGCACAAAACACCGGTCGGCTATGAAGCGCTGTGCCGGCCACGCAATGCAGGCGGAATGCAGGTCTCCCCGCTGACTTTATTTGGGCAAGTTCAGGAGGAGTCCGAGAATATACTGCTCGATCGCCTGTGCCGTGCGGTTCATGTTCAGAATTTCGCCGGCTTTTCGGATCAATCCTGGATTTTTCTGAACGTCAATCCGCTGGTAACCGTTTTAGGCAAAAGTTATGGCTCCTTCTTCGAAGAAATGCTGGCGCATTACAAGATTCCGCCCTGTCAGGTGGTTGTAGAAATACTTGAAAAAGGAATTTACGACGAGTCTATTCTGTCTGCGGCCGTCAATTATTACAAAACGATGGGATGTTTGATTGCCATTGATGATTTTGGTGCCTCGCATTCTAATTTTGATCGTATCTGGAATATTCAGCCGGATATCGTGAAGTTCGACCGCTCTATTATCGTGCAGGCGGAAACCAGTCCGGTCGTACGCAAAGCCTTGCCGAATCTGGTGAGTCTGATTCAGGAACTGGGGTGCATTGCGCTGATGGAGGGGGTTGAAACGGAGCAGCAGGCGCTGATCGCAATCGACTCCAACGTGGATCTGGTACAAGGGTACTACTTCGGTTATCCCAGATCTGTGCTGATTGATCATGCCGAGCCTAACAATCAGTTGCCTGAATTGCGTGACAAACACACCGTGTTTGCAGAATCGATCCGAATGCGTTACCGGGATGCGGTCGATCAGTGCCTCATTGAATTCAAGGATGTGTTGCAAACCATACAGTCCGCATCTGCATCGCATGAAGTGGCCTGTCACTCACTGCTGGCACTGCCCGATGTGATGCGCGTCTATTTTCTCGATGAAAACGGCAATCAGATAGGTGTAAATATGGTGAAAAATCAGTCTGCTGCCTGTATGGATCCACGTTACAGGCCTTTAGTTGACGCCGTCGGGGCGAACTGGTCGAGGCGATATTATTTCAGACAGGCCATGCTCAACCCCGGAGAAACTCAGATATCCCGCCCTTACCGTTCACTGACGGGAAAGACTCAGTGCATCACGATTTCTGCACTGGTTGATACGCCAGGCGGAAAGCTGGTGGTCTGTCTGGATCTGGATTGGACCTGAGGAATGTTTGTTGCAACCATAACCGTTATTTTGAGTAATGCCACGAAAGTAGAGGATTGAATAATGCCGAATACAACTGAAGTGCTTTTTTCTCTGGCCGGCCGCATACACGTGCTGCTTCGGCGCGAGACGAATCGCATCATCGATGTCGAATGGATGTGTACCGACGGTGTGTATGCACGGGAAATTGTCGGGCTTGTGTCAAAGACTGACTCAGATGAACTGCATAAACTGGCGGAGCGCATCAAAGAGGTGCACCCGCACTTTGCAAAGCAGATTCAGCCTGAGGCGGCTGAGCCCGAATCCAGGGTGACAAGATATATGAATACGTTGAGATAATTACCGGGATCAGGAAAATCAGATTATGCGAATACTGATCATCGATGATGTCAGTGAACGTGCTTCCTGGTTGAAGGCCAGCCTGGAGCTGGCCGGGTATGATGTCGTCGGTATTTTGACCTGGGATGCGGTTGACGAGGGGGCGATTCAGGCGGCTTTAGCTGACGTGATCATCGTCGATGCCAACGCGCCTGGGCGTGATACCCTTGAACAGATTAGCCTGATGTCCAAAACGCTGGAAAAACCGGTGGTTGTGCTCGGTGCACAAAAAGACCGCGCGAGTATTCAGGCTGCCATGAGAGCCGGTGTCAGTGCTTATGTGGCACATACGATACAAGGCGAAGATTTGAGCGGCATCATACAGGTGGCGGCCGCGCGATTTGCGGAGCATAAACGATTACGTGATGAGTTAAAAGAAGCAAAAGACCAGCTTGTTGAGCGCAAACTGGTGGACAGAGCCAAGGGGATTTTGATGACGGATCACGGTTTCAGCGAGGTGGATGCCTACAAACGGATGCGCAGCATGGCAATGAGCAAGGGAAAACGCATGGCTGACATAGCCGAAGTGATTATCCTGGCAAAAGAACTCAGTTTATAAGCCGGCATGCAATGAAGGCTCTCCTGCCACGGACGCGACAACATCGGGTAACCTTGTTGCGGGCAAGTGTTATCCGTCGGGCTGGTTGTTAATAATAAAAAGGAAACAGATTGATGTGGCTTCGTACCGGATGCAGTATGACTTTTGATGTGAGTGTCGCAACGCCTTTGATTTTGATGTTGCGTCCGCGCAGCGGGATACATCAATGGGTTGCACGGGAGTCATATACCCTGACGCCTAGTGTTCAGGTAATTGAATACACAGATAACTTCGGGAACTTGTGTCAGCGTCTGGTCGCGCCCCCCGGAGAATTTACCATACGTACCTCCGCTGATATTTTAACGAGCGAGGGGCTCGATGTTCATCCGGGCGCGCCTTTCGAAGAGGTGCAAAATTTGCCTGACGAAGTGCTTACCTATCTTTTACCGACACGCTACTGCGAGTCGGACAAATTTATCGACCTGGGCAGGGAAATTGTAGCGGATGCCGCGCCCGGATACGATCAGGTGGCCGCTATTGAAGCGTGGATACGCAACAACATCCGCTTCAATCCTCACTCCACGCACTTTCAGATGTCGGCGGTTGAAGTGAATTGTCAGCGTGAGGGCGTGTGTCGTGAGCTGGCACATCTGGGCATCGCACTTTGCCGCGGGCTGTGCATTCCGGCACGCATGGTGGTCGGCTATTTGCACGAACTCGCACCGATGGATTTTCATGCCTGGTTCGAAGCGTTTGTGGGCGGGCGCTGGTATACCTTTGATGCAACGCAGCCGGCCCCCGCAGGCGGGCGTGTGACTGTCGCCTGCGGGCGCGATGCCGCCGATGTTGCGATCTTCAATCAGTTCGGCCCGGCACTGTTCCCGCGCGAAATGTCGGTGAGTGTCGAGATGCTCGATTCGGCGCCGAATTGACGCTATGCAAAGACTGCGCATTCAACATCTGACGGAATATTTTTTTCCGGCTCAGGTAACACTCAACCAGCACCGGCTGTTGCTGCGCCCGCGTGAAGGTCATGATGTGCGGATCGAGTCCTCCCGGCTGGAGATTACGCCAGCCTACAGCATCAAATGGCAGCGCGACGTGTTTGATAATTCACAGGCATTGGTCAATTTTCAGGGTCGTTCGGACACGCTGATCATTGCCAGTGAAGTCATCATCCAGCATTACGCGCCAGCACCTTATGACTTTTTACTCGAAGGGTATGCAGTCAGTTTTCCTTTTATTTATGCCGCAGGTGAGCAAATCGACCTGGCATCGTTTCAGCAGCTGATATTCGCTGATGATCAGGAGGCGATTCGTAACTGGTTGCAAAGTGTGGATTTGCAGGGCATGGAGACCTTTGCCATGCTGGTTAAATTGAATCAGACGATCAGTCGTCAATTTCGTTACCTGGCAAGGGAGGAGGCGGGTGTCCAGTCTCCTGCACAGACGCTTGCTCAGTTGAGTGGCTCCTGCCGCGACTACGCCACGCTGTTCATTGAGGCGTGTCGATGCATGGGACTCGCCAGTCGTTTTGTCAGCGGATATTTACATGCGCCTGCGACTGAGGCTGGCAACGCCACGACGCATGCGTGGGTGGAAATTTATCTGCCTGGCACCGGCTGGAAGGGTTTTGATCCTACCTCAGGCGAAGTTACCGCTAATCGGCATATTGCGGTCGCGGTTGCGCGCGATCCTGAATCGGTACCGCCGGTTTCCGGCAGCTTTATCGGTCAGGGGCCTGCCATGATGCGGGTCAATGTGCAGGTCAATTTGCTGGACTGAGTTCAGGCGGCTCCGGCGCAAGTCAGGCCGCACATTTTTGAGTGGTCAGTCTCCCATGCTGATGCCGACATGTCGTGCGCTCAGCACCCAAGGATGATCGGGCGGCACCATTTTGACTTTTCCGGCAACCGCTTCGAGCATGACGGCTTCGGTGCCATCCCCTCTGGCAGCAACCATTACGCCGTATTTTCCCTGATCAATCAGCGCCGCGCAGGCGGTGCCCAGCCGGGTGGAAAGCAGCCGGTCCGCGGCGGACGGGGTGCCGCCGCGTTGCAAATGGCCTAGTATCGTGATGCGTGATTCGAGTCCGGTCAAGAGTTCGAGTTGCTTGGCAAGCCGCACGGTTTTTTCCGCGTATTGTGTCTCGGGTGCGGATTCAGTCTCTGTTTTTTTGTCTTTTTTGGTGCTGGATTTCAGTTTCTTGGCCGCCAGCAGTTCGGTGTGCTCATGCAGTGAAAGCGCCCCTTCGGCAATGGCGACGATACTGAAACTCTTGCCGCGGCGACTGCGTTCGCGGATCGCTTCGGCGACGCTCTCCACCGCATAGGGGATTTCCGGGATCAGAATCACATCCGCGCCGCCTGCTATGCCTGCGCCCAGCGCCAGCCAGCCGGCCCGATGCCCCATGATTTCCACCACGATGATGCGGTGATGGCTGTGTGCCGTGCTGTGCAGACGATCGATGGCATCGGTCGCGATACCCAGCGCGGTATCGAAGCCAAAAGTCATGTCGGTCAGGGCGATGTCGTTATCGATGGTCTTAGGCAAGGTGATGATATTGAGGCCTTTTTCCTTCAGGCGCAGCGCATTTTTCTGTGTGCCGCCACCACCTAAGCACACGAGCACATCCAGACGGTTGCTGTGATAATTTTCGACGATGACGTCCGTCATATCCTTCACTTTCCCGTCAACTTGCATGCGGTGGGGCTTGTCACGACTGGTGCCAAGCAGGGTGCCGCCTCGGGTCAGGATATCAGACAGATCAGCGGCCTCCAGTCGCATCGTGCGGTTTTCCATCAGGCCGCGAAATCCATCCCGGAAACCGATGAGTTGCATCCCATACTGATTGAGTGCTGCCTTGCCGAGGCCGCGTATGGTTGCATTCAGGCCGGGGCTGTCGCCGCCGGAGGTGAGAACTCCAATATGTTTTGTCACAGGCGCATTCCTAAATTATCTGAGGTATTGACGTGTACATCCGTTGTTTCAGCACCGGCCAGATCAAGGGATGCTGAAACATTGTGCACTATTGTTGCTGATTTTGCTGCATCAGCTCAACGGGGACTTCCGGGATGCCTTCCATCATCGGTTCGGGCGCACGGCGTAAATCGAGTGTCAGTGGATAGTCCGGATTGCGCCCTTCGCGGCGTACATGCATCAGCCCCGGCGTATGACCGTGATTCCAGAAGCGCGCCACGCGCCGGGCTTCCGCTTCGTTGGCGTTGACCGGAAAGGTGTCGTAGTTTCGCCCCCCCGGATGGGCGACGTGATAGGTGCAGCCGCCTATCGAACGCCCGCTCCAGCTATCGACCAGATCGAATACCAGCGGCGCCTGCACACCAATGGTCGGGTGCAGGCCGGACGGCGGCGCCCAGGCGCGGTAGCGCACCGCAGCGATATATTCGCCGCGCGTGCCAGTGCCAGTCAGCGGCAGCGGGCGACCGTTGCAGGTCAGGATGTGCCGGTTGTCGTTCATGTTGCGCACCTTCACCTGCATGCGCTCGATTGAGGAGTCGACATAACGCGCCGTGCCACCGGCTGCAACTTCTTCGCCCAGCACATGCCAGGGTTCGATGGCCTGACGCAGTTCGATCTCGACGCCGTGATACACCACCGTGCCAAAACGGGGAAAGCGGAACTCAAGAAAGGGCGCGAACCAGTCGAACTCGAATGCGTAGCCTGAGCGTTGCAGATCCTGCACCACATCCTTCATGTCCTGCGCCACGAAATGCGGCAGCATGTAGCGGTCATGCAGTTCGGTTCCCCAGCGGTTGAGGCTGCCCTGATAGGGCTTTTGCCAGAAGCGCACCAGCAGCGCGCGCAGCAGCAGCATCTGCAGCAGCGACATCTGCGCATGGGGCGGCATCTCAAAGCCGCGGAATTCGACCAGTCCCAGACGTCCGGTCGCACTGTCGGGCGAATACAGCTTGTCGATACAGAATTCCGCCCGGTGGGTGTTACCGGATAAATCGACCAGCAGGTTGCGCAGCAACCGGTCGACCAGCCACGGCTGTTCGCTCTCGGCGCCGGGTTTTAAGTGTTCTGCCATCTGCTGAAAGGCGATTTCCAGTTCGTACAGGCTTTCATGGCGCGCTTCGTCCACGCGCGGTGCCTGACTGGTCGGGCCGATGAACATGCCAGAGAACAGGTAGGACAGGGCCGGATGATGCTGCCAGTAGGTGATCAGACTCATCAGTACATCCGGTCGGCGCAAGCAGGGTGAATCGGCAGGCGTTGCGGCACCGATGGTGACGTGGTTGCCGCCACCGGTGCCTGTGTGACGGCCGTCCAGCATGAATTTTTCTGCACCCAGCCGGGTCAGTCTGGCCTCTTCATACAGAATTTGTGTGTTCTCGACCAGCTGCGCCCAGCTTGATGCCGGATGGATGTTGACTTCGATGACGCCAGGATCGGGCGTGATGCGAAACTCTTTTACACGCGGATCGGCAGGGGGCGTATAGCCTTCCAGGCGCACGGGCAGTTTCAGGGCGGCCGCACTGGTTTCGATTGCGTTGATCAGTGTGACAAAATCTTCCAGTCGTGGCACCGGTGGCAGGAAAATGCACAACACACCTGCACGCACTTCTGCGCACAAGGCGGTATGGATGATTTCACGGGGATGGTAACTGTCCTCGAGGGGTTGCGATTCTTTTTTCTCGACCAGGGAGTCGGGCGATTCACTGGTGGCATCAAACGGATCCCGGCCAGAGTCTTCGTCTCTGTCTTCGGGAGGCAGCCAGGGCAGGGAGGCTAATGGCAGGCGCAGACCTAAAGGCGAATCGCCTGCAATCAGATACAAATGCTCGCGGCGGAGCGGCCAGGGGCTGGAACGGAATCCGGCGGAAACCACTGTTTTGGATTCTTTGGCCGCACGCGCCTTGAGCGGCAGCACGTAGCCCACCGCTTCGCCGAGACCCAGTTCGATGAGTTTGGCCAGACGACGGCGCTCATCGCTTTTGGTCAGATCGGAGTTGAGCGGATCCAGATTATCCGGCCAGCGCAATTCCTCGTTGATGATCTGTGTCACATCTTCGAAGGCGGTGATGACAAAGCGTTCATCCAGTGCCAGTTCCTGTGTCAGGCGCTGCATGAAGCGCTGCGCATCCGCTGTTTTGTGGGGGCCGCCCCCGTCAGCGGTGACTAGCAGACTGCGATCGTTCCACAGCGGTTTTCCATCGATGCGCCAGTAACAGCCGAGCGCCCAGCGCGGCAGCGGTTCACCCGGATACCACTTGCCCTGGCCGAAATGCAGCAGGGCGCCCGGTGCATACTGCTTTTGCATGCGGGTGAGCAATTCACCGGCCAGTTCGCGTTTTTTGTCCGACAATGCAGTGAAGTTCCACTCCGGCCCCTCCATGTCATCGATGGATACAAAGGTCGGCTCGCCACCCATGGTCAGTCTCACGTCATTTTTGTCCAGTTCGACATCGATCTGATGGCCCAGATCCTGTATTGCCTGCCACTGCGCCTCGGTGTAGGGCAGGGTCACGCGCGGGTCTTCATGTATGCGGGTGACCGACATGGAAAAGTCAAAATGCGTCTCGCACACTTCAGTGCCGCCGATCACCGGTGCGGCGGAGGAGGGCATCGCGGTACAGGCCAGTGGGATATGTCCTTCACCCGCCAGCAGGCCTGAAGTCGGATCAAGACCGATCCACCCGGCACCCGGGATGTACACCTCGGTCCATGCGTGCAGATCCGTGAAGTCATGCTCGGTGCCGGAGGGGCCGTCGAGCGCCTTGACATCCGACTTGAGCTGAATCAGATAGCCCGACGCAAAACGCGCAGCCAGTCCAAGATGGCGCAGTGCCTGTACCAGCAGCCAGGCTGAATCGCGGCAGGAGCCGAGTTTGAGTTCCAGCGTCTGTTCAGGCGTCTGCACACCTGTTTCCATACGGACGATATAGTTGATGTCATCTTTCACGCGACAGTTGATACCAACGAGCATGTCTATGGTGCGCAGCGGCTTGTCCAGCAATTCGGCACGGGTTTTTTTGAGCCAGTCTGCCAGCAGCGGTGTGGCCGGTTCAACCGCCAGGTAGGGACCAAGCTCCAGCTTCAGGCTGGCCGGATAGGCGAAAGGGAAATTCTCGGCGTATTCGTCCATGAAAAAATCGAAGGGATTGATCACGGTCATGTCGGCGATCAGGTCGACGGTGATCTTCAGTGATTCGGCCTTTTCCGGAAAAACCAGACGGGCAACCCAGTTGCCGAACGGATCTTGCTGCCAGTTCAGAAAATGTCCTGCCGGCTCGACGCTGAGCGAATAGCTCAGGATAGGGGTGCGGCTGTGTGCGGCGGGGCGCAGGCGGATCTCATGCGGCCAGAGCTTGACGGCCCGCTCAAAGACATAGCTGGTCTGGTGATTTAGCGCAACGCGGATAGTCATGGGTAACCTTTCTGGGTGTAGCGTTTGGCAGTTCAGTCTTCGAAATTAGGCAGCTGGGCAAAGGCGCGTCGTACGCCTTCACCCCAGCTCTTGTGCAGGCGCTGCATATAGTTGTCCTGATCGTCAAAGCGATGGATGAGATTCAATTGCAGCGAGTTTCGGTTGTAGCAGGCCATGTCGATCGGCATGCCCACGGACAGATTGGATCGCATGGTCGAATCGAACGAAACCAGTACGGATTTGATGGCATCGTTCATGCTCGTGTCGGCCCGGATGATGCGATCTATGATGGGTTTGCCGTACTTGACCTCGCCGATCTGAAAATAGGGCGTCTCTGCGGTCGCTTCGATGAAGTTTCCTTCCGCGTAGATCAGGAACAGTCGCTGCGCTTCACCTGCGATCTGTCCGCCTACGATGAAATTGGCACAGCAATCCACATGGCTTTCCGCAAGATAAGGACCGTCGCGATGGCGTACCTCTCGGAGCGCGGAGCCAATCAACTCGGCGACCTCGTACATCGAGGATACGCTCATCAGATTGGGCTCTGCATGGCGCCTGATCATCTGCTCAAGATGATTGATGGTGGCCTGAGTGATGGCCAGGTTGCCGGAGTTGACGGTCACCAGTGTTCTCTCACCCGGACGTTCAAAGGTCTTCATTTTTCCAAACGTTGAGATGTTGTCGATGCCGGCATTGGTGCGTGAGTCCGATGCAAAAACGATGCCGGCATCTATCATGGTTGCGACGCAATAAGTCATGGATATCTTCTTTCTTGCTGGTGTACAGGTTTATCTGCCGGGTCTGTTTTACACTCAGGGCTATTCATCGGTTGACCAGAAATAGGTGGCATTAATCAGGTTACCCAGATCGTAGATGTGTTCGAGGAATTCGGACAGGTATTCGTGCAGTCCATGTTCGAAGATCGAGTCTATCGTTTCGCTGTGCAGGTCGGTATACAGCTCCCCGCAGCGGGCGATCAGTTCATCCGAGCGCGGACCGTCAATTTCACGCAGCAGACGGTGCACCTCATTCACGCAGGTGATCAGCGAGCGGGCCATGTCGGTGCGCAGCATCAGCAGTTCGGCGACGCGTTTAGGTGTGATCTGATCGCGATACACCTTTCGGTATGATTCAAACGCCGACACTGAGCGCAGTACCGCACTCCACTGGTAATAATCAGCCGCACCGCCGATATCCTTAGGGCTGGGCAACAGAATATGGTATTTCACATCCAGGATGCGCGCTGTATTGTCGGCACGTTCAAGAAAACTGCCCAGTCGGATAAAGCGGAAGGTGTTGTCTCGCAGCATGGTGCCATGCGCGATCCCGCGTGACAGGTGAGAGCGCTCCTTTACCCATTCGAAAAATCGTGAAACGCCGTCTGCGGCAATACCTTCTGCGTGTATCCTGCGCATCTCAAGCCAGGTGGAATTGAGCGCCTCCCACATCTCGGAGGTGATGGAGCCGCGCACTGCCCGGGCATTTTCGCGTGCCCTGAACAAGCTGTTGTAGATGCTCCCCGGATTTTTTTCATCCAGAGCCATAAAGTGCAACACATTCTCCGCGCTGGGTACGTCGTAACGCGCCTCGAAATCTTCGTGCAGGCCGCTGATCGACAGCATGGCGCGCCATTCATGATGAGGTTCCTGGGAAGTCTTTTTGAGTAAAGACATGCGGTAGGTGACATCCAGCATGCGTGCGGTGTTTTCGGCACGCTCCATGCTGCGAGCCATCCAGTAGAGGTGATCTGCGGTTGATGAAAGCATGTTAATTCTCCCCTTCCAGTACCCACGTGTCTTTGGTGCCGCCGCCCTGCGACGAATTGACCACTAGCGAGCCTTCTTTCAATGCCACGCGTGTGAGCCCGCCCGGCACCATGGTGACCTCTTTCCCTGACAGTACATAGGGTCGCAGATCAATGTGGCGCGGGGCTACCCCGCTCTCGACAAAAGTGGGGCAGGTCGAGAGCGCAAGCGTCGGCTGCGCGATATAGTTGGCCGGATTAGTCTTGATCTTGTCGCGAAACAGGCTGATTTCTGCTTGAGTTGCCGTGGGGCCAACCAGCATGCCGTAGCCGCCGGAACCATGCACCTCCTTGACCACCAGCTCGGACAAGTGCGCCAGCACATATTGGCAGTCCTCTGTTTTGCTCAGCTCCCAGGTCGGCACGTTCGACAAAATGGGTTCCTCGCCGCAATAGAAACGGATCATTTCAGGCACGTGTATGTAAATCGCCTTGTCGTCAGCGATCCCTGTGCCAACTGCATTGGCCAGCGTCACGGAGCCTGCCCGGTAAGCCGAGAACAAGCCCGGCACTCCCAGCATGGAATCCTTGTTGAAAGTCAGCGGATCAAGGAAGTCATCGTCGATGCGGCGATAAATCACGTCGACCCGGCGTGGTCCCTCTGTGGTACGCATGTATACGGTCTCGTTTTTGACGAACAGATCGTTGCCGTCGACCAGTTCGATGCCCATCTGTTGCGCCAGAAATGCGTGCTCAAAATAGGCGCTGTTGTATTGACCGGGGGTGAGCACAACGACGGTTGGATCGGTGACGCCCAGGGGGGCAACCGAGCGCAGGCTGTTGAGTAACAGATCGGGGTAGTGTTCCACCGGGGCGATCTTCTGACGCGAAAACAGGTCGGGGAACAGGCGCATCATCATCTTGCGATTCTCGAGCATATAAGACACGCCCGATGGGGTGCGCAGATTGTCTTCGAGTACGTAGTATTCGCCAAGTTGTTTGCCGTGATCGGCGCGCACCAGATCGACGCCGGCAATATGCGCGTATATATTTTCGGGCACATCTACGCCGAGCATTTCGCGGCGGAACTGGCTGTTACCCAGTATTTGCTGTGCGGGTATGCGGCCTGACTTGATGATCTCCTGATCATGATAGATGTCATGCAAAAAGGCATTGAGTGCACGGACGCGCTGGCGCAAACCTGTCTCAAGACGCGTCCATTCACGCGCCGGAATGATGCGCGGGACGATGTCGAAAGGAATCAGTCTCTCCTGAGAATTTTCCTCACCATACACCGCGAAGGTAATCCCCGCGCGGTGAAAGGCGACGTCTGCCGCCTCGCGCTTGCGGGCTATGATCTCATCCGGCATGGTTTTGAGCCATCTGGCGTAGTCCTGATAATTATCGCGCACCGTGCCGTCAGCGGCATGCATTTCGTTATAAGCAGTATTCATGATTCACTTCTCGATCCAGGATAAGCGTGCTAATACCATAGCATGAATCATGCCAGATAATTTAATATTAATATTCATGCAGTTAGGTATTTTTCTTGCGTATGGTTGACCTGCCGCGCCCTATGATGGGGCTGTGTGCCTCAAATCGGTGCGGAGTATTTCGGAAAACAGAAGTATGCGTAACAGGTTTGGACGGGCAGTCTCGTTGAGCGGGTGCTGAGGACCCGCTCGGGCGGGATTTATTTTGCTGACTGGATCAAATTCTCAGACAAATTCGGTATCTCCCAGTCGAATTTTGGCAGATTCTGGAGTGCCGATATCAAGCCTTCATTCCATTTGTCGGAAAGCTCCTTGGAAAATGGATCCGATTCTGTCAGGCAGAGCTTGTGAGTGATGCACAGACTGTCCTTTTCGTAGATCAGCAACTCGATCGGGGGGGCAACCGTCAGATTGCTGCGGATGGTCGAATTCATCGATACCAGCGCGCAACGTGCTGCCCGCTCCAGCAGCATGTCACGTTTGATTACCCGGTCAAGGATGGGCTTGCCGTATTTTATTTCGCCGATCTGTAAATACGGGTGCTCGCTGGATTCGTGAATATAATTTCCCTGCGGATAAATCATCAGCGATTCGTGGCGCGCAGTGCCGATTTGTCCCGCCAGAATGAAGGTCGCCTCGAAATTGACGTTGCCGCTGTCGCGTACTACATGGATCTTCTGCACGCCTGTGCTGACGGTCGCGACATAATCCACCGCTTCATGCATGTTCTTAACACTGAGCAGATTGGGTAGCGCTCCGCTGTCCAGATCAGCCTGTAGCCGTTTGACCACCAGTTGTGTCGTGGCCAAATTGCCTGCGGCCAGTAACGTGAATATCCGGTTGTTTGGCCATGCGAAGGTGTGCATCTTCGAATAGGTGGAGACATTGTCGAACCCGGCATTAGTGCGGGAGTCTGAGCACAGGATCAGGCCTGCGTCTATATTGATTGCAAGACAATAGGTCATCGTTGATTCCGGTAAAAATTTTCGGGGGGGCGCTGCAATAACATACATGCCGGCAAACAGTAACACGGTTTTTGACAATGGGCAAACTCCCGATATCCCCGCATCGTGTGCTCCTTATTCGGGCAATTTTTTGCAGCCTTAGATTCATGCACAGGCGCTGGGCAAAGATATAAATAAATGAACGATTTCGGTGCGCGGAGGGACTGTTTTTTTGCGGTGATAAATTCAATGGTATTGATACATATGAATTTTTTAAGTGGCATCTTTATTGCTAGCAGAAAGTGTGTGGCCAGCTGCGGTCAATACTGAAACCAGACACTGATAAATATGAATACTGAAGACACACTGAAATCCACCGGATTTACGCGTAACGGAGATAAAGTTAATTCCGATTTTTTTGAGACCTATCTGAAAAGGCTGCTGGCCGAGCGGGATCGTTCTGGTCTCACGGAGATGATCGGCGAAATCGAAGCGCTGATGATCACCGTGGAGCCCGGAAACTCAATCGAATACATCGCCGAGATTGCGCTGATGACGCCTTATCATTATCTGGTGACACTCGACAGTCCACGCCATCTGACGCATATATTGCGCATCGATATGAATGCACCGGATATTTTATTGCGCGAGGTAAAAAATCCGGATTACTACGATATTTTTCGCAGTCTGAACGATCTGCATCCGGTTGGTTTGCAGCGTCCGCACAGCCGGTATCTGGGCGAAATTCTTCGCGTGACAGATCGCGCTAAAGTACTGCAATTACAGCAGGCGCGAGAATTCCGCTTTTTTACGCCGGAGGCGCTGGCGAACCTCGATTTACCGTCCAATGTCAGCATCAGCAAACCTTCGCCTTATACGCAAAATGTGGTCGGATATATGGAACGGGCGGTTGGTGAGCCGCGTGTGTACCATCCGCTCGGTAAATGCAGCATCCTGCCCCGCGTGCAGGAAGCCTATGAAAAAGCCAAATCGCTGCAAAAAACATTAAATATCGGCGACCTGATTTTGCCCATCGATCATCTGGCGACCCGTGTTTACAGTCAGAACCGGGAAGCGGCTTTACTCGAATATCTGGCTTTATCCAGTTATTACTACTGGGGCAGTTATGACATCACGGATCAGAATTCATCGACCAATGTATGCAAGAGCATCCGTCCCGTGGCGGAGTCATTCAGTCCGGCGAAGGTATTTACCGCAAATAATTCGCCGTATTGTGTGAATCATCTGGATGGATTGCCTTCGCCGACCGAGACGTTTGTCAGAAACTACGGTGCGCGCCTGCATCACATCGCCCTGTCGGTGAAGGACGGGGAGCGGGGCGGACGGGAGAATATTGAGTTTGTTGTCGACGCGATTGCGAGTCAGGGCAAGGGGTTTCTGCTGGAAGTGGTCGGCTCTCGCGAAGAGGGGCTGAAGCAGGTGTTTTCCAATGCATCCGAATTTTCGTCGCTGATCATCGAGTATGTGCAGCGTTACGGGGATTTTCAGGGATTTTTTACGCGTGAAAATGTCGCGCTGCTGACCGAGGCGGCAGGCATGGATGATTTTGACGCTGCGAAATTTTCGTGACCGTGGCTTGAATCCTTGAACCGCCGCACCATTATCGCGCTGATCGTATTGTAATGATGCAAAATGGTGCATGATCTCGGGGTTGTGCGAACGCGATTGTTTTTAATTTATTGATTTTGTTGGATATAAAATAAATATTTTGCTGGCATGAGTATTGCTTTGTAAATAACATCAACGAACCAACGGCGGTTCGAAGAATTGCAACACAGGACAAAGGCGTCCCACTGCGTATAAGCGCAGTCGGACGCCTTTTTGTTTGCACCGATGATTTTTAAATTGAAGTTAATTGATACCAGGAGAAAAAAATGCAGAACATGAAAAAAGCAGCAGGTTTCATTGAAGCAACGTCACGTCGGCGTTTTTTGGCGATGACGTCCATTGCCGCCTGCGTTTTTGCACTGAGTGCGATGGCGCCCGTCAGTCTGGCCGAGGCGGCGGTTGGCAAAGCCGAAAAAGCGTCGCTCAAATTCGGGTTTATCAAACTGACCGATATGGTGCCTTTAGCGATTGCCTATGAAAAGGGTTATTTCGAAGACGAGGGACTCTCCGTGATGCTCGAAGCGCAGGCAAACTGGAAGGTGCTGCTCGATCGCGTGGTAACGGGTGAACTCGACGGGGCGCATATGCTGGCAGGCCAACCCATCGGTGCGACCATCGGTTTCGGCACCAAAGCCGACATTATTACCGCCTTCAGCATGGATATGAATGGTAACGGCATCACGGTTTCCAACGCGGTATGGGCCGATCTCAAAAAGAAACTGCCGATGAAGGATGGCAAGCCGGTGCACCCGATTGATCCGAAATATCTTAAAGCGGTTGTTGATGATTACAAAAAATCGGGCAAGACTTTCAAGATGGGCATGGTGTTTCCGGTGTCGACCCACAATTATGAGCTGCGCTACTGGCTGGCTGCGGGCGGCATGAACCCCGGTTACTACGCGCCAGCCAAGGGGGATACCAGCGGTACGCTCAAGGCCGATGTGCCTTTATCTGTTACTCCGCCGCCACAAATGCCATCGACCATGGAAGCGGGCACGATTGATGGCTACTGCGTGGGTGAGCCTTGGAATCAGCAGGCAGTTTTCAAAGGTATCGGCGTGCCGGTCGCGACTGATTCCGATGTGCAGAAGAACAATCCGGAAAAGGTGTTTGGTGTTGCCAAATCGTGGGCAGACAAGAATCCAAATACCCACATACATGTTGTGAAGGCGCTGATCCGTGCCGGTTACTGGCTCGATGAGCAAAACAACAAAAATCGCATGGAGGCCGTAAAAATTATTTCCAAATCTCAATACGTGGGCGCAGACGAAAAAGTGATTGCGAACAGCATGACCGGCACGTTCGAATATGAAAAAGGGGACAAGCGTGCGGAACCCGATTTCAACGTGTTCTTCCGTTACAACGCCACCTATCCGTACTACAGCGATGCGATCTGGTATCTGACTCAAATGCGTCGCTGGGGGCAGATTGCAGAAGCGAAGCCGGATAACTGGTACTTCAAAATGGCGAAGGAAATCTATCGTCCGGACATCTATGCCGCTGCCGCAAAGGAGTTAATCGCTGAGGGCAAAATGAAAGCATCTGACTTCCCGGATTTTGATAAGGAAACCGGATTCAAAGGCCCGCAGGGCGGTTTTATTGACGGTGTCGTGTATGACGGACGCAAGCCGAATGAGTATATCAACAAGCTCAAACTCGGCCTCAAGCGCGACGACAAGCCATAAGTGTATACGCCCCTGCACAAGTGGGGGCGCTAATGAAAGAGTGAGGAATAAATGAATACGAAAATACAAAAAACGCTATGGGCGCGCCTGGCCGCGAGGCTGCAAGCAAATGCCGGCGCAGAGACGATGTCGCGGGTAATTTTTCGCAGTATTGCAGCTCCTTTATTTGGCATCTTTGTTTTTCTCGGTATCTGGCATATAGGTGCGAGCAATGTTCACACCTCGCTGGGTACATTGCCGGGGCCGGTGGCCGTGGCAAAACAGGCAGGTAACCTGTACCAGGAATATCAGAATGAACAGGTGCGCGAGAAGTCGTTCCATGAGCGTCAGGAAGTGCGCCGTGCCGAGTTTCTGGCTCAGAATCCGGGGCAGAAGTTTGATGTCATCCGGTACACGGGGCAGCCCACTTATCTGGACCAGATATTCACCAGTCTTTATACGGTGTTTGTCGGATTCATGCTCGCGACTATCATTGCCGTGCCGCTCGGGATACTGTGCGGATTGAACAAGACAATACAGGCCGCGCTCAATCCGTTGATCCAGATTTTTCGCCCCGTGTCGCCACTGGCCTGGCTGCCTGTGGTTACGCTGGTGGTGAGTGCCTTGTATGTCAGCACAGATCCAATGTTCGCCAAGTCCTTTCTGGTTTCAGCGATCACGGTGACACTGTGCTCGATGTGGCCGACGCTGGTCAATACGGCACTGGGTGTAGCGTCCATCGATAAGGATCTGCTCAATGTATCCAAAGTGCTGCGTCTGTCCACCCGTACCAAGGTGATGAAAATCGTGCTTCCTTCATCGCTCAAACTGATTTTTACCGGGATGCGCCTGTCGCTCAGTGTGGCCTGGATGGTGCTGATCGCAGCTGAAATGCTGGCTCAGAATCCGGGGTTGGGCAAGTTTGTCTGGGACGAATTTCAGAACGGCAGCTCGCAATCGCTGGAACGGATCATGGTGGCGGTATTTACAATCGGTTTTGTCGGCTTCCTGCTTGACCGGACGATGCATACGCTGCAGCAAATGGCCAGCTTCGGGCAACGCGCAGACTAAAGATGAATAATCAGGAGAAAAAAATGGATGCTCAGCTTGTCGATGACGATGTTGCCACAATGGACTTGCCGCCGGCGGCCGGGGGGGTGAGTCTGGAATTCAAAGGGGTCAGCAAGTCGTATGGTACGGGTGAGAAACGCACGGTTGTGCTGGAAGACATTAACCTTCAGGTTCGGGAGGGGGAATTTGTTGCTATCGTCGGTTTTTCCGGCAGCGGTAAATCCACACTGATCTCGCTGATCGCCGGCCTGCAGTTTGCCGATGAAGGCGCGGTGCTGCTAAATGGACAGCCGGTCACAGGTCCTGGACCTGACCGGGGCGTGGTCTTTCAGAATTACTCGTTGATGCCGTGGATGACCGTGCGTCAGAATGTGGCCTTGTCGGTCGATCAGGCATTTAAAGACGCCCCTCAGTCCGAGCGTACTGCCCGGGTTGAAAAGTATATCGAGATGGTGAATCTGACGCCGGCCATGGACAAACGGCCAGCTGAACTGTCAGGCGGCATGCGTCAGCGGGTGTCGGTGGCGCGGGCGCTGGCGGCTTCCCCCGATATGCTTTTGCTCGATGAACCCTTAGGTGCGCTCGATGCACTCACCCGTTCCAAATTGCAGGACGAAATTATCCGCATCTGGAGTCAGGAAAAGAAAACGGTCGTGCTGATCACCAATGATGTGGATGAGGGCATCATCATGGCCGATCGTATCATTCCGCTCAATCCGGGGCCGAATGCAACGCTCGGGCCTGAGTTCATCGTCACGTTGCCGCGTCCGCGTGACCGTGCCGCGATCAACCATTCGCCTGAGTTCAAGCGGATTCGCCGTGAAGTGACCCAGTATCTGATGCAGGCCGGTGCTGAAAAAAATTCAGCGGTAGAAGGCAATGTTGCCAAATTGCCACAGGTGCTGCCCAACACGTCACGGGAGTATCAGTCTGCAGGAAACCAAAAGCCGCGTGAGCCGGTTGCTGTCGAGCGGTATGTCGACTTTTCGCAGATATCGAAGATATATCCCGGCCGCAAAGGGCCAATCAAGGTCGTCGATGGATTTGATCTGAAAATACGCAAGGGTGAGTTTATTTCCATTATCGGCCACTCAGGCTGCGGCAAATCAACGGTGCTGTCGATGATGGCAGGTCTGAACGATATCAGTGAAGGCGTGATCGTGCTTGACGGGCGGGAAATCGCCAGCGCAGGTCCTGATCGCGGCATCGTGTTTCAGGCACCCAGTCTTGTGCCCTGGCTGAGCGCCTATGAGAATGTTGCGCTGGGTGTGGAGCAGGTGTATCCCCATGCAAGCCTGGAGGATCGCCGGGATATTATCGAAAACTACCTGAGCCGTGTCGGACTTGCCGAGGTATGGGATAAAAAAGCATCCGAGCTGTCCAACGGCATGAAGCAGCGTGTGGGGATCGCACGGGCATTCGCGCTATCGCCCAAAATGCTGTTGCTCGATGAGCCGTTTGGTATGCTCGACTCGCTAACGCGCTGGGATCTGCAGGAGGTGCTGATGGAAGTCTGGACGCGCACCCAGGTCACCGCGATGATGGTCACTCATGATGTGGACGAAGCGATACTGCTGGCTGATCGTGTGGTGATGATGACTAACGGGCCGAATGCACGGGTGGGGAAAATCCTTGAAATCAACCTGCCGCGTCCGCGCTCGCGCAAAATGCTGCTCGAACACCCGGACTATTACGAACTGCGTGAGCAGCTGCTGACCTTCCTTGCCGAGTGTGATCATGGCTGAGATGACGACAAGTGGCCGTGGGGTGCCGGAAATCAGGGAAGTGAAGGTCGGTTTTATTCCGTTGACCGATTGCGCATCGGTCATCATCGCCTCGGTGATGAAGTTTGATGAAAAATACGGCATCAAGATCATCCCCGTCAAGCAACCGTCATGGGCGGCTGTACGCGACAAGCTTGTCAGCGGTGAGCTTCATGCCGCGCACATGCTGTACGGCATGGTGTATGGCGTGCATCTGGGGATAGGCGGGTTGCAAAAAGACATGAATGTGTTGATGACCATCAACAACAACGGTCAGGGCATCTCGCTGGCGAGTCATTTCAAGGATAAAGGCGTGACTGACGGCCCATCCTTAGCCCGCCTGATCAAGGCTCAGCCTGGCGAATATACCTTTGCCCATACTTATCCGACGGGTACGCATGCCATGTGGCTCTATTACTGGCTGGCCAGTTACGGCATCAATCCGCTGCGCGACATCAAGACCATCACGGTTCCGCCTGCTCAGATGGTTGCGCGTATCGGGAGTGTCGATGGATTCTGTGTCGGCGAGCCGTGGAACGCACGCGGTATTCACGATAAGGTCAGTTTTTCAGTTGCTTCATCTCAGGATATCTGGCCTGACCATCCGGAAAAAGTGCTGGGGGCGAGTGCCGAGTTTGTGCAGCAGCACCCTGATACTGCGCGTGCACTGGTCATGGCGATGCTTGATGCGGCAAAATATATCGATGCGCATCGAACGCGTGTGGCCGAAATCATTTCAGATAAGGCGTATGTCGATGCACCTGTCGATGTCATACAGGGGCGTTTTCTGGGCAACTATGAAGATGGTCTGGGCAACAAATGGCATGATCCCAATTGCATGCAGTTTTACAACGACGGCAACGTGTCTTTTCCCTATCTGTCCGATGGTATGTGGTTTCTCACCCAGTTCAAACGCTGGGGGCTGCTCGAACAGCATCCGGACTATCTTGGCATTGCCCGACAGATCAATCAGATTGAGTTGTACAAACAGGCAGCATCTGAACTCAACGTGGCAGTGCCGGCCGGTGTGATGCGCAGCGCGATCTTGATGGATGGCATGGTGTGGGATGGCAGCAATCCCGAGGGGTATGCGGCCGGTTTTTGCGTGCATGCTGACGGAGCGTGTTGAGTCGCGCGTCGGGCCTGATCGCGATGGAATGATCCAATGTGGTGCACGAGTCTGTTTGATCTGCACGAATGTCAGCAATCAGGTCCGGGTGCTCACGAATAAAATCCCTGATTTTCTTATGGTCAGGGCGTATTCTGGTTCAATTAATTTCATGTAATTTATTGAAATTAATGTATTTTATTTTTTTATGGGTGTGCTGGGCTGCAGTTGATTTATTGAATTGGCATATAAATTGCTTTGTAAATACTGAAAATATTTCCTGACCCAACGGCGGGCGGAAATCTGACAACCGACAATGGCGTCGACCTGATTGATGGCGGTACTGAACTGTTCAGTGCATCCAAAAATCCGGCGACGCTTTTTTATTGCGAGTAAGGACATGATGAAGACACAGAAAACAAGGCTGGTGGTGATTGGCAACGGCATGGCCGGCATACGCACAATCGAAGAGTTGCTCAAAATGTCGCCGGATGAATACCAGATCACCGTATTCGGTGCCGAGCCTCAACCTAACTATAACCGGATCATGCTCTCTCCCGTTTTGTCGGGTGAAATGAAGTTTCAGGATACGGTATTGAATGACTGGCGCTGGTATGAGGAAAATCATATTACGCTGCATGTCGGGAAACTGGTCACCAAAATTGACCGTTTCCATTGTCAGGTTGAAACGGATGACGGGATGGTCGCACCTTATGATCGCCTGCTGATTGCAACCGGCTCGAATCCCATCATGTTGCCGATCCCGGGGATGAATTTGCCAGGGGTGCTGGCGTATCGCAGCATCGATGATGTCGAAAAAATGCTGGCAGCAGCAAAAACCGGTCGCCGTGCGGTGGTGATTGGCGGCGGATTGCTGGGGCTGGAAGCGGCTAATGGACTCGCCATTCAGGGCATGGCGGTCAGTGTCGTGCATTTGTGCGACTGGCCGATGGAACGCCAGCTGGATAAGGTGGGCGGCGGCTTGCTCAAAGCGGCGCTGGAAAAACGCGGCCTTAAATTTTATTTGTCGCGCCAGACAGAGGCGATCTTAGGCGACGATAAGGTGACCGGACTGCGTTTCAAGGACGGCGAGGAAATCGAGGCGGACCTGCTGATCATGGCGGCAGGCATACGGCCGAATATCGCACTGGCCAAATCCGCAGGTATTCACTGCGAGCGGGGCATCGTGGTCAGCGACACCATGCAGACTTATGACCCTAAAATATATTCAGTCGGTGAATGTGTACAGCATCGCGGACAGGTTTACGGGCTGGTGGCGCCTCTGTTTGAACAGGCCAGGGTCGCGGCGAATCATCTGGCCCGTTACGGCAGAATGCGTTATGAAGGCTCCTCCGTGTCGACCAAGCTGAAAGTCACCGGCATCGATCTGTTCTCGGCAGGGGATTTCAATCCGGTTGAGGGCGATGAAGAACTGTTGCTGCAGGATTCTGCGCGAGGTGTGTACAAAAAACTGGTGTTGCGCGATAACAAGCTGCGCGGTGCGGTGATGTACGGCGAGACCGTGGATGGTCCGTGGTATTTCCAGCTGATGCGGGACGGCACGGATGTGTCCGAATTGCGCGAACATCTGCTGTTCGGCCAGATGCATCTGGGGGATTCCGGTCGCGGGGGCGTATCGAGTGTGGCGAGCATGCCCGATACGGCGGAAATATGCGGCTGTAACGGCGTGTGCAAGGGCACGATCGTCAACGCTATCGTTGATAAAAAACTGTTTACGCTCGAGGAAGTGCGGGCTCACACTAAGGCTTCCGCCTCGTGCGGCTCCTGTACGGGGCTGGTGGAAGCGATTCTGGCCAATACGCTGGGCGGTGATTATTCGGCCAGACCGAGCAAAAAAGCCATGTGTGCCTGTACCGAGCATGCGCATCAGGATATCCAGCAGGCGATTCCCAAACTTGTACTTAAAGACATACCGGCGCTGATGCGTGCGCTGGACTGGAAAACGCCTGATGGCTGTCATATCTGCCGTCCGGCGCTCAATTATTACCTGATGACCGCCTGGCCTGGCGAGTATCGGGATGACTCTCGTTCACGCTTCATCAATGAACGCGTGCATGCGAATATCCAGAAAGACGGCACGTACTCGGTGATCCCGCGTATCTGGGGGGGCGTGACATCGCCTGCCGAACTGCGCGCCATTGCCGAGATTGCCGAACGACATGAGGTGCGCACGGTGCATATTACCGGCGGTCAGCGCATTGGTTTGTATGGCATCAGCAAGGAAAATCTGCCCGCTATGTGGGGCGAACTGGTCGACGCGGGTTTTGTGTCCGGCCATGCTTACGGAAAATCGCTGCGAACCGTGAAAACCTGTGTGGGTCTGGAGTGGTGCCGTTTCGGGACGCAGGATTCAACGGGGCTGGGTATCAAGATTGAAAAAATGACCTGGGGTTCATGGACGCCGCACAAATTCAAGATTGCGGTCTCCGGTTGTCCGCGCAATTGTGCGGAAGCGACGATCAAGGATTTCGGCATTGTTTGCGTGGATTCAGGTTATGAAATACATGTCGGCGGCAATGGCGGCATGAAAGTGCGCGTCACCGATTTTCTGTGCAAGGTCGAAACGGAAGTGGAGGTGCTGGAGTATTGCGGTGCGTTCATGCAGCTCTACCGCGAAGAAGCCCAGTATATGGATCGCACCGCCCCCTGGATCGAGCGCGTCGGTCTGGCCTATGTCAGGCAGCAGGTCGTCGACGATGCGGCAGGGCGGGCCCGGCTGTATGCGCGGTTTCTGGATTCTCAGCGTCATTCACAGGATGATCCGTGGAAAGCGCGCGCAGAAGGTATGGATGCACATGAGTATGCCACTCTTGCCACAATTGAATAAGGAGAAATGAAATGAACTGGATCCAAGTAGGTTTTCTTCACGATATTCCGCGACAAGGCTCGCGGGTCGTTAAAACGGCAACGGGTGAAATTTCCCTGTTTCGCAGTGTCGACGATCAGGTCTTCGCGCTGAATAATCATTGTCCGCATAAGGGTGGGCCGTTGTCTCAGGGCATCGTGCATGGTACGCGTGTTACCTGTCCGCTTCATAGCTGGGTGATTGATCTGGAAACAGGGGAGGCTGTTGCACCCGATAAGGGGTGCGCGCACCGGCACGAAGTGCGCATCGCGCATGATGTGGTGTTTCTCGAAGTCAACGATGTTGCATCGAAGTGCAAATAAAACTGTGATCATGAATACGGATTCCTCAAGCTTTAATCCGCAATCTGCAATCTGCAAATCAGTCATTCAGACGACCTGTCCTTATTGTGGTGTGGGTTGCGGGGTGTCTGTCAGCGTCGACGCGGATGCAATCAGGTCGACAGGAGACCGGCAACATCCGGCCAATTTCGGGCGTCTGTGTTCCAAGGGCGTTGCGCTGGCCGATACACTGGATCGCGAAGGACGGCTGCTCTACCCCTCGATTAACGGGCAACGCGCGTCCTGGGATGAGGCGTTGTCGCGCGTCGCTGAGGGATTTACCCGCATTATCGCCAAGCACGGGCCGGATGCGGTTGCCTTCTATGTGTCGGGGCAACTGCTGACGGAAGATTATTACGTGGCCAATAAACTGATGAAGGGGTTTATCGGCAGCGCAAATATCGACACGAATTCCAGACTTTGCATGTCCACGGCAGTCGCAGCTCACAAGCGCGCCTTTGGTGCGGATGCGGTGCCGGTCTGTTATGAAGACATTGAACTTGCCGATCTGGTGGTGATAACAGGATCCAACTACGCCTGGGCACATCCCGTGCTGTATCAGCGTCTGGCCGCAGCTAAAGCCGCACGCCCTGCGATGAAGGTGGTGGTGATCGATCCTCGACGCACGGCAACCTGCGATATCGCCGATCTGCATCTGGCTATTGCGCCAGGATCAGACGCCTATCTGTTCAACGGGTTGTTGCACTATTTACGTCGTGAAGATGCGATTGATCTGGCGTACGTTGAAGCGCATGTGGACGGCTTTGCCGCGGCGTTCGAATCGGCTCGCGAGGTCAATTCCATTCCGAAAGCAGCGCAGGTATGCGGTGTGGCGGAGGCGCAGATCAGCGAATTTTATAAGCTGTTTGCGCGGACCAATCGCACCGTGACCATTTTTTCGCAAGGGATCAATCAGTCGTCCAGCGGAGTCGATAAAGCTAACGCGATTATCAATGTGCATCTGGCCACAGGGCGCATCGGGCATCCCGGTATGGGGCCTTTTTCGGTGACCGGACAGCCCAATGCGATGGGCGGGCGCGAAGTCGGTGGGCTGGCTAATCAGCTGGCGGCGCATCTGGATTTCTCCGATGAAAAAAGCATCGCTCAGGTTAAGCGTTTCTGGAATTCACCCAATATCGCTCAGGCACCCGGACTTAAAGCTGTGGATATGTTCGATGCCATCGGCTCCGGAAAAATCCGTGCAGTCTGGATTATGGGTACCAACCCTGTCGTCAGTCTGCCGGACGCGGATCGCGTGCGCGCAGCATTACAGCGTTGCGAACTGGTGGTGGTGTCAGATTGCGTTCAGCACACCGATACCACGGCCTGTGCCGATATCCTGCTGCCGGCCATGGGGTGGGGGGCGAAGGACGGCACGGTAAGTAACTCGGAACGGTGTATTTCGCGACAGCGCGCGTTTGAACCCGCAACCGGTGAAGCCCGGCCCGACTGGTGGATCATCACGCAAATGGCACAGCGTATGGGGTTTGCCGCAGCCTTTTCCTACACACGGCCATCACAGATTTTCCGTGAACATGCGCGCCTGTCGGGTTTTGAGAACGAAGGGTATCGTGCCTTTGATATCAGTGCCTTATCCGAATTGACTGATGATCAATACGACGCGCTAACCCCTGTTCAATGGCCGGTCAACCGCAGCGCCCCTGCCGGCACACGGCGACTGTTTACGGACGGGCATTTTTTTACGCCCAATGGTCGTGCACAGATGGTGGCAATCAAACCGCGCATGCCTGCCGTGCCGACTGATGATGAATTTCCGCTGGTGATGAATACCGGCAGGATGCGCGACCAGTGGCACACCATGACCCGTACGGCGAAGGTGCCGCGTTTGAATGCACATGCTTTTGAGCCTTATGTTCAGGTGAATGCCGCCGATGCACTTCATCTCGAGCAAGGTGCACTGGCGCGTCTGACCAGCCGGCAGGGAACGATGCTGGCACGGGTACAGATAAGCGCTGATCAGCGACCAGGCTCCGTATTCGTGCCCATGCACTGGAGCGATGCGTATGCCAAATCGGCCAGAGTCGATGCGCTGGTGGCAGCGATTACCGATCCGGTTTCAGGTCAGCCTGAGTCCAAACATACGCCGGTACAGATCGTGTCATATCAGCCTGCCTGGCAGGGATTCGTGCTGAGCCGCAATCGGCTGTCGTTACCGGACAGCACGTATTGCGCATGCACGAAGGGCAAAGACTACTGGCGACATGAACTTGCCGGTGATGCGATACCTATGAGCTGGCGTGACTGGGTGCAGTCCGCAGCCGGGCGTGTCACTGCTGTCTGGAGCGAATATCGGGATGCATCGATGGGGCGCTACCGTGCCGCCTGTATTGAAGAGGGTCGTCTCGAAGCGGTATTTTTTATCGCAGCTGATCACAGATTGCCCGAACGCGAATGGTTGTCCAGCCTGTTTAATAAGCCGCAGCTGGACGATGCTGATCTGGCCGGATTGCTCGCCGCCCGTGCACCCAAGGGTGCGGATGCGGGACGGACTGTGTGTGCCTGTTACAGCGTCGGCGAAAAAACTATCCTCAAGGCGATTCAGACGCAAGGCTTGAGGAGTGTTGACGCTATTGGTCAGTGCCTGAAAGCCGGCACCAACTGCGGTTCGTGTGTGCCTGAAATTCGCCGTTTGTTAGATCGGGTTTAAGCGATCGTGAGTGGAGTCATATCTTGCGGACAGGGCGATTGCCGCGTGGCCGGTCATAAGACGGCTGAAATTGTGCTGATTGATGTACTTTTGCGTATGTGGACATACGAATAACACGCCGGGATTACTCTTAAATCAAGGAATAGATTAAATATTTATGAATTTACAGGGTGACTTTTGATCTTGTAACTGTGCTGTAAGTTTGCTGAACTATACTTTGCACACAAGTGCGTTTCTGAATGCAAACAGCGTCAGTGTAGCGCAATGCAATTACTATGCTCAGCTGCATGGAATACAAGATGAAAAAAGTTAAAGGTTTTACACTGATTGAACTCATGATTGTCGTTGCAATCATTGCTATCCTCGCGGGCGTTGCCATCCCGATGTACAGCGCTTACATGGCAAGAGGGAAAGTGGTTGAAGCACAGTCAAAACTGACATCCGCACGCGTGGAGATGGAGCAGTACTATCAGGATCATCGCGCTTATAACGGTACGGGCACCCCTTGTGCGGCCGGCTGGCCTCTCGCGACGACCTATTTTACCTATGGGTGCGTTGCGTCTACCGCTAATACTTATACCGTCACAGCCACGAATGCGGCCAATCAGGGGCTTGGGGCTGCAGGCAGTTATGTGTACACCATTGATTCAGGCGGTATAAAAACAACCACCGCATTCCCCGGTGGCAAAACCAGCACTAACACCTGGATCAGCAAGTGAACGCCAGTTTATCCTCACTGCAGCGCGGTATCACCATGATGGAACTCATGGTGTCGGTGGCGATTATCGCCATTTTAATGGCGGTTGGCATACCCAATTTGTCAAACTGGGTGCAGAACACGCAGGTTAAATCAACCGCTGAGTCGGTGCTCACCGGACTGCAACTCGCCAGAGCCGAGGCGGTCAGGCAAAATTCAAAAACACGGTTTCAGTTAACCGATGCAACTGGCCTTGCGGGCTGGACTATTGCAACGCTGAGGCTGGACAGGACTGACTGTCCTGGAGTTGACCCGTACCCATGCCCGGTACAATCCGGTGTTGCCGCTGAGAGCGGGGAAAATGCCCGTCTGGGTGTGAGTACGGCATCGCTGGCGGCAACCGATTATTCAGTTGGTATTGCCGCTGCTGCCGGGATGAGCGCGAGCCCAACTATTGTTTTTGATGCGTTTGGCCGGACGGATTCCACGGTCAATAACATCACCCGGATAGACATCACTAATGTCGCATACCCCGCGGCTCGGCGCATGGTCATCAGCATAACTGATTCAGGTATGGCTAAGTTGTGCGACCCGCTGCTGTCCGGTCTGACGCCACCAAATCCGCGAGGCTGCAGCTTATGATGCTGATTACCGGTCCTTTTAAAGATGCACAGCAAGGCTCGATTCTGCTGGAGTCGCTGATTGCATTTCTGATTTTTTCCATGGCGATACTCGGTGTGATCGGGTTGCAGGCGACGACCATCAATAACACGCTGGAGGCGCGCTACCGGACGGATGCAGCCTTTTTATCCAATCAGATTCTGGCGCAAATCTGGACAGATCCGCTGGTGATCCCCGCTTCAGGCGTGATGCCCGCCAGCTACGGCATTGATTTGTCCTATGCCTGCGCGGCCTGCACGAGCGTAAACGGCAATCTGAAAACCCAAAAATGGGTCAGGCAAATTCAGGGCTCGAATGTCCAGCTGCCATTCTTACCCATGGTCAGCGATACCGTTAATCAACCCAGTATCATCATTGACCCGGCGACCAACAAGGTGACAATCACGCTAAACTGGTCATCGCCGCAAAATGCGGCTGTCGTGCATAATTATACGACCACCACCGACGTGCAGTTTAACCCCTTATGAGTGCGCTAATGAAACAGGGGAAAATCAGTCCCCAGTCCGGTTTTACGCTGATTGAACTGATGATAGGTGCCGCGCTCGGCCTGTTCGCAGCGCTGGCAATTTTTTCAGTCGTCACCAGCTTCGAGGGACAGCGCAGAACCATCGGCGGCGGCGTGGATATGCAGCAAAATGGCCTGCTGGCACTGTATTCGATGGAGCAGGATATCGGTCTGGCCGGTTACGGGCTGATCGGCTCCAAAAATGTCGGCCTGCCATGCGGAAAAATCAACGCATACGGTACCCCCAGCGTTTTTAATGCGGCACCGGTCATGATCACCAACGGCACCACCGGAAACGATATTCTTGCCATTAACATGCTCAATTCAGATGCCGGCGGCATTGCCACCGGGAGTGAAGCTGCAACACTGAGTGCGCCGTTTTCGGCAACCAGCGGATCGCTGGGGCTGAACACCAACCTGGCGATCAAGGCCAATGACTTCATTCTCGTCTCGCAACCTGGGATGGACTGCACCCTGTTCAAAGTGCTTCCGCCTATTCCCGCCAGCCTGACCGGTGGGGTGATCGTGCAGGCTGCCGGCAATTCAGGGGGCGATACAACCCAAACCCCCACTCCGTTTCTGAACTATGCAGCGGCGAGCTCGGTCGTGATCAACCTCGGGCCGAATGCCTCTTCTGTACCTGCAACATCCACCCTGTTCGGGTCAACGACGGATGCGGCGATCAATCCGCGATTCGCAACAATAAAATACAGAATTCAAGCTAACGCCAACAGCAGCTCATACGACCTGCAAAGGACGACTGATAACTGGGCAAGCCTCAGCATCGTCGCGAGCAATATTGTCAACGTCTCAGCACAATACGGAATCAATGATCCGCCGTCCGCTGTCATTAACCCGGTCACACCGGCGAGCCAGAGTATTACTCACTGGATTGATGCGACGGGCAATGCGTTTGGCGGGGGAAACTGGGCGACGCTGTCTTCAGTGAACGACATTAAACGTATCAAAGCGATACGCGTGGCGATCGTCGCCAGAAGTGCCGATAAAGTGAATAAACGGGATGCAGCCGGCGTATGCACGACCACCACAACGGCCCCTGTGTGGTTTGACAATCCGGCGATCGATTTGAGTGCAATGGCTGACTGGCAGTGCTATCGATACAAGGTCTATCAGACCATCATTCCTATCCGGAACGTGATATGGGGGAACTTCCAATGAACTGCCGGACTAAACAGCAAGGCTTCGCGCTGGTGATCGCAATGATTGCGCTGGCCGCTATTTCAATGGCGGGTGTTGCCATGATGCGTACGGTCGATACCAGCAATGTCGTTTCAGGCAATGTTGCATTCAAAGAAACCGCCAATCAAATCGCGGATATCGGCGCCGAAGATGCCTACCTGAAAATCAACGGGCTGCTCGATCCAAACGGTTGCCGGTTTAATCTGGCGCGCTGCCCAAGCAATGCCGCCGGCCAAAGCTATTTCTATCCGAATGTTGCCGTGATCGATCCGAACACCAAACTGCCCGCTCAGGCGGGCGGGTTATTCTGGAGCGATATGATCGCGGTGACCTTGCCCGGGGATACTGCGGCCAGTTATTTTGTTAAATACGTTGTGGAGAGGATGTGCGGGGCCGTGGTCACCGGGGTTGCCGGAGACAATACGGCAAATTTTACCGAGCCGCCCACCTTTGCAAAATGCAGAGCGAGTCCGCTGGATGTGATTGCGCCCCTTGCATCAGGCGGCAGCAACCCGCGCGTGACCTGCATTCCGGGTACATCGACGATCACCAGCTGTAACAACAAGGCGCTGCCTAATAACCAGATCGAAACAACCTGTACCACAGATACCTCGACCACGGTTTGCAGTCCGCAACCGGCAGCATTTTTCGCGACGAGTATCCCCGGCAGTACGACGACCGGAAAATTATATTACCGAATTACCGTCCAGGTGCTGGGACCCAGAAATACCCGGTCGCTGGCGCAGTATTTTTACCCGCTGGAAATCCCCGTGTATTAGAGGCATTGATTTATATTTGTTAACCAACAAGATTATTTTTAATAAAAGGAAATTATCATGAAAGCCAAGCCCTCAACATTATTGTTCACCCTGCTGATTGCTCTGAGCGGCATGGCTTTGAATTCTCAGGCGGCATTTGCCGATGAATCTAAGGATTCAAAAGACGCAAAGGATTCTAAGGATGCACAGGTTAGTGTGAACACCACATCCTGTACGGGTCATGTGAATAACTCTTGTGGTGTATCTGTTATTTTAACCACGTGCACCAACGTGACGGTGTCCGGAGCAAGTCAGGGAAAAGACGGTAAAGACGAGTCGGACGACAAGGATCACAAATCGAAAGACAAGGACGGTCACGGCAAGACCGATCGTGACTACAACGATGAAAGCCACAGGGATCATGCGGATCATTCAAATGATGCCGAGGGAAATAAAATCGCGATCTGTCATCGTATGGGCGGTGCGAGGGTATCACTGGTTGTTGCGAATGATGGCTGGCTGAGCGGCCATTCCAAACACGATCTGGATACGATCGGCCGCTGTGAGGATTTTGACGCGGCAAAGGACGATGATGGCAAAAAGAACAGCGATACAAAAATATCCGCATCGGATTCAGGTTACCGCAAGGGCTTAACCCCGCAGCAGATCAGCTGCCTGAGCAATCTTCCGGGTACGGTCAGTATTCAGGCGCCGAACCGCGGTGGTGCAAGAACGCTGCATTAAGCTATCTGAATCAAGAATGCAACAGGGCGGTGTACACCGCCCTGTTGCATTCTTGTGAAGATAAAAGCCGCGGATTAACAAAATCCTGCGAGTGATGCCGTTTTTTCTGGTATGTGGGCGCGGCAAACGTCAGACCGTCTGCATGGTTCACGTTTCGTACCAGACTACCACTTTGCTGATGATTGATTGAGCTCATACTGAGCTTCTGCGTCATCGGGATTGAGTTTGATGAGTTGCAGATAGACCGCTGCTGCGTCGTCATTTCTGCCCAGTGACTGTAAAATTTTGGCTTTCATCGCATAGCTGCTTGCGTCAACCTGTGTCGCCAGTGATTGTTCGATATAGGTTAATGCTTCCGACGGGTTGCCCATTTTCAGGTTGATTCTTGCCAGACGGAAAATCACATCCATATCGTCCGGTTTTTGCAGGCTCGCCTGTAAATAGGTGTCACGTGCCGAGGCTAGCTGCCCCTGATATTCCTGACAGGCCGCGATATTGAACAAGGTGTCCTGATGGCTCTCATCAAGTGTTAACGCCTGTCGATACTCAAGCACAGCGTCCGTATAGCGATGACGCAGGCGGTACTGGTCGCCTAGCCGATGATGTGCTTCCGCATCGTTCAGTTTTTGAGAGATGGTCTGATACACAGCAAGCGTCGCATGATCGACGCGCTCATCCAGATTTCTGACATAGATATGCCCTAACTGCTCGAAACGGGCGGCAATGCTGGAATTTTTCAGCGCCATGTTGACATGCGCGATATGTTCGACGGGGTCGTATTTCATGGCGGGTTCAATTGCGCGGGCTACGTCGTCAAGGCTCATTGATTCAAATAACTGTTGCTGAAATTCGCTGAACTCTTTCTTTTTCAGACTGGCCATTTCGAATTCCAGAACGGGTCGATCAATGGTGTTAACCGGTGCGGTGAACCTTGCGCTGTCGGTAAATACCTCGGAACTCAGCACGTTATAAGCGAGCTGACGGGGGATAATCCTGTTTTGCAACAGGTTGGTCACAAGCAGCGGCGCCTTGTCGGGCAGATCGGGGTGTTGCAGCCTGACCGGATTGTCAGAGGCAATCAGCAGATAGTAGCCCGCCTTGATGAACAGCACGGAACAATGCTTGAACCGTTGTTTCAGCGTAGTGAGTACGATGCGCGCGCCTTCACTGCCTATGCGCGAATCCATCCAGGTGACATAAATCCCGTCCGGTCGCAGGCGATGTTTTATTTTATCAAAAAAATCAATAGTATAGAGTTTTGATGAGCTGAAGTAGAGCGGCGAAGTCACCGTATTCAGGATCATGTCGTAGGTCCTGTTTTCGGACTGGATGTAATGAATGGCGTCGTCCACGACGATATGCACGCGTGGATTATGTTCGATGTCGAAATTCCAGCGTTTCATGCGAAACTGATTGTCGCGCACAACCGGGTTAATTTCGATCACGTCCGTATGATCGAACAGCATGCCGACGACCGACGCCGTCGCGCCGCTGCCCAGTCCCAGCACCAGTGCGTCCGACGTTTTTGGTGAATACATTGAACTTGCCGTACCAACCACTTTTTCCGACGGATTATTCATCGGAATGCTGATGTAACCATTGATAAAGAAATAGGGATTCCCGCCTGACCAGTTGATGGAAAATACATCCTGATAGCCTTTGAATTTTTCAGGGAAATTGAAAGACTGACGGTCATCTGTCATCTCTTTGGCGGAATGGAACGAGGTGTAGCTCAGATAGAGCAGATCCTCATCCCATTGCCAGTGCTCAAATCCTGCCGTTGCAAGCATGACGATCACCGCGGCCAGAGGCAGACGGTTTTGCTGCCAGTTGCGGTGCCACTGGTACACCGCCAGTGCCGCAGTGACCAGCGCCGAGATCACCAGCAACTGCACGCCGTAATCAAAATACTGGTGCAACACCAGCGCCATCAGTATAAAGCCAGCCACGTTTGCCATCGAGCTGGTATACAGCAGGTATCCGGATGCTCTGGCAACTTCACTGCGGGCATTAAGCAGGGCAGGGATGGTTGCGCCAAAGGTAATGGCCGGTATGCCCATCAACAGCATCAGCACGCCCCCTTTGAGGAACACGATTGCACTGCCATGCTCGGCGGCCTTTTCGTATAAGTCCGCATAGGTAAACAGGATTTCCCTATACAATGTCAGGAGTAAGAGCAGTCCGAATACATTGATTAATAATAATTTCCCGTAACTGATATTCAGCTTTTTGACGAGAAAAGCGCCAAAGGCAATGCCAAACAGAATGATCGCCAACACCAGTGCAAAGGACTCGCGGAACGGACCGAACATCAGTTCCGAGATTTTCACCATGAATAACTGGAATACGGCCGATGCGATACTGACTAAAATCAGTGAAATGATGTGGCGGCGCGGCAACGTGGCGGCGGCGACTTCAGCAGGGGGTTGATTGGCAATCGGTTTGCCTGAAAAAAATAGCAAACCTGCCGCCAGCAAATTGATCAGGCCGAACAGAATAACGGTACCGGTAATGCCGAATTTTCGAATGAGCCAGAATTCAATCAGCAGGGCGGTGGCGGCTGCACCCAGGTTGTAAATAGAATAGACCCGTGCGAAGACCGGCCCTTCGTTCATGCGGCCCAGGTAGCCTGCAAACAGCGGCACGCTGCAACCGAGCATCAGGGCGGGTAACAAAAGTAAGAGCGAGCCCAGCAAAACGGGGCCGGTCAGTCCCGGTAAAAACCCCATGCCGTTATAGAGCAGATGTTCTATCCAGTTTTTGGACAAAATAAATCCGATGCCATACATACCGATCATCGCTTCGATCGCCCAAAGCCAGCGCCACAACCGGTGTGCATGCCGGGCACCCAGACCGATACCCAGTAAGAATGTGATCAGTACGGCTGATGAAACGGCAAATTGATCACCCAGTATCCCGCCCAGTATCCGTCCATAAAGTATTTCATAAGAAATGCCGCTCAGTCCGGACAACATCAAAATCAGGGTGATTAATAGCTTTTGACTCAAGAGGTGATTTTTTTTCAAGTGGAAGTCATTTCAGATAGGTAAAACGGGGGGTAGGTATTATTGGATTTTAGGCATGCTATCCGAATTGCAAGGTCGGTATGAGTTGAACTGAGTTGTTCATCCGTGTTTTCTGATGAGTATCTGAGATGAAGTATGTCATGAATTTTTTGGATTGTGTGCTATTTTAAGTTTCACATTATTAAACTGACTTTGAATAAGTCAACTCCGGCGCGGGCGTGTTAACCATCCGCTTATCGGGTTTATTGCTCAGCATAAGGAAAAACTGTTACGATAACAATTTGTTCCTGAAAGAAAAAACCGATGGAATCTCAGCGCAGTCCTTAGAGTCTGAGGGGTGTTTGCATTAAAGAGATTTTCTGTGTCAGTATGGCAAAGAGGATGAAATTTTATCAAGGGTATGAGTCAGCGCAATAAGCAAATTGAGCAGCAGCTATTTCAACTCCAGGCCCTGATAGATGCCACAGATGATGCCGTGATCAGTAAGACGCTGGACGGGATGATTGTGAGCTGGAATCGCGCGGCCGAGGTGACTTTTGGCTATCTGGCCACCGAGGTTGTCGGTAAATCGATGCAGATGTTGATACCGCAGGATCGGGACGGTGAGGAAGCCGGTATTCTGCTGCGCATCTTGCAAGGCGAAAAGGTCAATCAATTTGAAACGGTGCGCTGCCGGAAAGATGGCCGGCTGATCACTATTTCTGCGACGATTGCTCCTGTTTATGATGACGCTCGCCGGATCGTCGGCATTTGCAAAATTGCCCGCGATATTACCGAACGCAGGAAGTCTGAAGAGCAGTTGCGTATTGCTGAAGCGATCTTCGCCACGCATGAGGCCATCGTCATCACCGATGCTGATGCGAATATCATCCGCGTCAATCAAGCCTTTGTAGATATTACCGGCTATTCGTCAGATGAGGCCATGGGGAAAAATCCTCGTATCCTGAAGTCGGGTCATCACGATCAATATTTTTATGCCTCGATGTGGGAACAGTTGCTCTCGACCGGTTCATGGATGGGGGAAATCTGGGACAGACGCAAAACGGGCGAGGTGTATCCCAAATGGCTGTCAATTTCAGTCGTGCGCGATATTGCTGGCAATATCACCCATTTCGTCAGCAGCTTTACCGATATTTCAGCCCGCAAGGCATCTGAAGAGCGGGTCAGGCATCTGGCTTACCACGACCCGTTAACCGGCCTTGCAAATCGATCCAGTCTGCAGGAGAAGTTGATGCAGGCGCTGGTGCTGGCGCTGCGTAATAAAAGAACGCTCGCGCTGATGTTGCTGGATCTGGATCATTTCAAAATCATTAACGATACGCTGGGGCATCCGACGGGTGATCAGCTGCTGGTGCAGGTCGCGCAGCGGCTTAATGCGGCAGTCCGGAATAGCGACTTGGTTGCCCGACTTGGCGGTGACGAGTTTATCATCATGCTGCCTGAAATCGATACATCTGCCGATGTCGCTCATGTAGCAGAAAAAATACGGAAATCCATTTCTGAACCTTATCTGATCAACGGTCAGGAGTTACGTACGTCGCCGAGTATTGGTATTTGCCTCTACCCCGATGATGCAACAGAAGCTCAGGATCTGATCAAAAAAGCTGACGTGGCGATGTATCACGCCAAAGCCAACGGCCGCGGCAATTATCAGTTTTTCAATGAAGGGTTGCAGCAGGCAGCGCTAAAGCGAGTCAGGGTGGAAAGTGAGTTGCGAGTTGGGCTGGAGAAGCAACAATTCACGCTTCATTATCAGCCCCAACTGGACTTGCGTACAGGTCAGCTGGTCGGTGTCGAAGCGCTTGTGCGCTGGCAGCACCCTGTGCACGGCTTGGTTCCTCCTATGGATTTTATTCCCATTGCCGAGGAGACCGGTTTGATCATCCCGCTGGGAGACTGGGTGCTGCAGGAGGCGTGCCGGCAACTGGCGCAATGGCGTGACAGCGGGATTAGTCACATCCGGATGTCGGTGAATCTGGCGGCCAGTCAGTTCTCTGATCGTGGCTTGCCAGCCCGAATTCAGGAAGTCATGGCCGCGCATGATTTACCCGCCGGCAGTATCGATCTTGAAGTTACCGAGTCCATGACGATGAAATCGCCCTCTGCAACGGTTGAAATGATGAAGGTGCTGACAGGTCACGGTCAGTCTTTGTCCATCGACGACTTCGGTACAGGATACTCTTCGCTAGCGTACCTCAAGCTGTTTCCGATCAGTACGCTCAAAATTGACCGCTCTTTTGTCAAAGACATTGAGACAGATGAAAATGATGCGAGCATCTGCGATATTACCGTATTGCTCGCCCACAAGCTGGGTATGAAGGTCGTGGCTGAAGGGGTGGAAACAGAAGCGCAGCTCAAGTATCTGTTATCTATCGGTTGTGAAAAAATACAGGGATATCTGATCAGCCGGCCACTGCCGGCAGAGCAAATGGAACACTTTATTCGTAATTACACCACGCAGACCTGGCTGGGTACGATTGATCTTTGGGGAAACTGAATCGCTGATTTGACTGTCATTTGCTGCACAGTTAAGCTGGCTGTTGATTGAAAGCCGGAGCCGGACTCCACCCTCGGGTGGAGTCAGTTCAGGTTTAGCGGTTTTTAGTTTTGGACAGAAAGACGGTGATTTCCTCGCGATCGTGGTAGAGCTGTTTGGCGATCATCTTGTAACTGATGCCATCCATATCCAGTCGTGAGCGTATGCCACCCAGTGCCGCATCCAGCGTGGTGACCCGCTGTTTCATCGGCAGTTTCAGATTGAAAATCGCATGTTTACACCAGCCTGATGCAAACCAGTTACCGATCAGTTCAGCGACTTTCGCCGGTTTTTCAACCATGTCACAGATCAGCCAGTCGACCGATTTTCGCGGCGTGAACTTGAATCCATCCTGCTTTAGATGTTCAACCAGTGGATGTTTGTCCATCACGCCTTTCATCGGACCGTTGTCAACCGCCGTGACGCGGATGCCGCGACGAACCATCTGCCAGGTCCATCCGCCGGGCGCAGCACCCAGATCAACGGCCGTCATCCCGCTGCGCAGCAGCCGCGTCTGCTCGCTTTTATCCAGAAAGACCTCGATGGCTTCGGCCAGTTTCATGGTGGAACGGCTTGGCGCTTCACTGGGCATGGATTGACGAACGATTCCCATGATTGAGGCCGCGCTGTTGTAAGGATCGCTCGTGCCGATCATCGCAGAGGACTTGTCAGGGAAAAAAATATGCAGGCGCGGATTTTTTATGCCGGGCACATCATCGACCAGTCGTCCTTGTTCGCGCAGCGCGGTTTCGAGCAAAGGCCCAAAGCGGCGGGTAAAGGCGGAAAGAGTCTTGCCGTCATTGGTGTCAGGTACTTCCAGCCACATGGCGCTGAAGGTGCCGGGTATCGTGTTGATGGCGGTCAGTATCGGCGTCATGCGGTCTCGTTCGGGCAGCTCCTCTATGGTGTGCTGCAGGCGGATCAACTGGCGTGCGAAGATCAGATCGCGGTAGGAGAGGGTTTGTTCGTTGATGCTCACGACAGCATGAGCGCTATCCGGAATGATCTCCGGTTGCTGAGCCAGAACCGGGCGCTGCGCACGCGCCTGCCCCAGTGCTTCCTGCGCGCAATCGAGTTCGAATCCCGGGCGGCAATACAGCAGCCATTGTGCAATGGATGCGTTGCCGTCATGGCGGGGTTTCGTCGTGCGTGCGGGGGCGGATGGATTGACCTGGGCAATATTCAAGTCCAGCAGTCGGGTCAGTTTCGTGCCGACACGGCGCGGCTTGACCGCCTCGTCGTGCAGGGAAAATCCTTTGGCTTTTGTTACCGGCTTCGCTGCTCTGACAGGTTTTGCGGGGCCGCCCCGTCGGGGAGCCGCCGGCGCATCTGCACGTTTCGGCTTTGCCGTATCTTTTTTGGCAGGTGCTTTGTCTGTCCTTGGTATTGTTTTTGCGGCGCGCCGCGGATTCGCCCCATCATCTCTGACTGAGGCTCGGTCTGTTTTTGGCTTCGGTATCGTTTTAGTTGCGGTCCGACGCGGCTTCGCCTCATCGTCCTTCACTGAAACTCTGTCTGTCTTTGGTATCGTTTTAGTTGCGGCACGACGCGGCTTCGCCTCATCGTTTCTCACTGAAACTCTGTCTGTCTTTGTTTTTGGTATCGTTTTCATGGGCGTATTGTGGCACAGGTTTGGGAGGGCTGTGCTAAGGTGGTAAGATCAGCCCCTATTTTTCTTCATATTTGACGGTAATGAGTAAACGCTACGATTTAATTGTATTTGACTGGGATGGTACGGTGATGGATTCCACCGCCATCATTGCAGGGTCGATTCAGTCGGCCTGCCGCGATCTGGATTTGACGATTCCAAGCGATGAAACTGCGCGGCATGTGATCGGTCTGGGGCTGATGCAGGCGCTGCGTCATGCCGTGCCCGATGCACCTGAATCGATGTATGAGCCGCTGGTTGCCCGTTATCGCCATCATTTTTTGTCGCAGGATCAGTCTATTCCCTTATTCGAGGGCGCGCGCGAGACGATCGCAGCGTTGCATGAGGAAGGTTACAGTCTGGGCGTTGCCACCGGAAAAAACAGCGCGGGTTTGCAACGTGCGCTCGATTCATCCGGCATGACCCGCTATTTTCATGCCACCCGCACGGCTGAGCAGACTTTTTCCAAGCCGAATCCTGCCATGCTGTTTGAACTGATGGAAGAGCTGGCTGTCAGTGCAGAGCGTACGCTGATGGTGGGCGATACGACGCATGATGTGCTGCTGGCGCAGAACGCCGGCGTGGATGTGGTGGCGGTGGCTTTTGGTGCGCATCCGGCAGAACAGCTGCTGGCGCTGCAACCACTGGCGCTGATGGAAAATTATGCACAATTACGTGCCTGGTTTAAGGCTTACGCCTAGTAAATTTAAGGGGACAACATGTCAGATCAAAATTGGGAACGCGGTGTGCTGGAAAAGCTGGCGATGACGGCTGTTCAGGAGCAACGCCGTGCGCGCCACTGGGGTATTTTCTTCAAAGTGCTGACCTTCGGCTATCTGTTTGCTGTGCTGTTTATCTTTATGGGCTGGTTTGATAAAAGCGAAACGGCATTGGGCAGCACAAAGCATACGGCGCTGGTTGATATGCAGGGTGTGATTGCGGCTGACAGTGCAGCCAGTGCCGACAATCTGATTCCGAGTCTGCAGGAAGCGTTTAAAGACAAGGGGACGCAAGGCGTGATTTTGCGCATCAACAGTCCGGGCGGGAGCCCCGTACAGGCAGGCCAGATCAATGACGAGATACGTCGTTTGCGTATCAAGTATCCGGCGATTCCGCTGTATGTGGTGGTCAGTGATATCTGCGCATCAGGTGGCTATTATGTGGCGGCGGCGGCCGACAAAATTTACGTCGATAAGGCCAGTCTGATCGGCTCTATCGGCGTCTTGATGGACGGCTTCGGTTTTACCGGTACGATGGAGAAACTGGGTGTGGAACGTCGCCTGGTGACGGCGGGCAGCAACAAGGGCTTTATGGATCCGTTCTCTGTGATGCGTCCGGACCAGCAGGAATATGCGAAGAAAATGTTAGCCCAGATACACCAGCAGTTTATCGATGTGGTCAGACAAGGGCGAGGCAAGCGTCTGAAAGAAACGCCGGATACCTTCAGCGGACTGGTGTGGAATGGTCAGGCGGGTGTCGAAATGGGGCTGGCTGATGGCTATGGCAGTGTCGAGTCGGTCGCGCGTGATGTGATCAAGGCTGAAGATATTGTCGATTTCACCGTGAAAGAAGGCTTTGCCGACCGGATTGCGAAGCGTTTTGGTGCGGGTGTGATGAGTGCGGTCGGTTTTTCAACCCAAGGCGGTTTTCAACTGCACTAAGTCTGCTTGAACTGATCAGCGCAGCAAAGGTTTTAATGCCTGAAGTACGTTGCGCATGATTTGCGGTTGAGAGGCGGCCGCCGGATGCAGGTTGTCAGGCTGATACTGCTCGGCGGTGACGCCTTCAAGTAAAAAGGGCAGCAGGGCAACACGGTGTTTTTCCGCGAGTCTCGGAAACAGGCTTTGAAATTGCGTGATGTAGGGTTCGCCATAGTTGGGCGGCAGTTTCATGCCGATCAGCAGGGTTTGTGCGTGAACCTGACTGATGAGTGTCAATATCTCATTCAGATTGCTTTCGATATCCGCGGTGCCAAAACCGCGCAGCCCGTCATTGGCGCCGAGTTCTACGATGACGATGGCCGGTTTATATAAAGCCAGCAGTTTGGCTAAACGCTGCCGGCCTCCCAGCGAGGTTTCGCCGCTGATGCTGGCATTTTGAATGTTATATTTTGCATGACTGCTATCGAGTTGAAGTTGCAACAGGCTGGGCCAGCTCTCATTGATGTCTATGCCGTATCCTGCCGACAGACTGTCACCAAATACCAGTATTGTTTTTGTACCGGCGGCTTGTACCATGCCTGCGATGGATAGTGAGGCGAACAGCAGGAGCGTTTTTAAGATACTCGACGAGGATAAATTTTTCATGACAGCGATTGTGCAGGCGATGCGCCTTGGTCGGCAAGTGTTAAGTGGTGATCATCCACTGATGATCCTGCAGGAAGTCAGCTTGACGGTGTCAGCAGGCGAAAGCCTGGCGATTGTCGGCGCATCAGGTTCGGGCAAATCCACCTTGCTGGGCCTGCTGGCGGGTTTGGATGTGCCCAGCAGCGGAACCGTGTATCTTGACGGAGCAGATCTGTTTGCGCTCGATGAAGACGGTCGTGCCAGACTCAGGGGGCAACTGGCGGGTTTCGTCTTTCAGTCGTTTCAGTTGTTGCCTGCACTTACCGCGCTTGAAAATGTCATGCTGCCGCTGGAGTTGCAAGGCGCACAAGATGCGCGCGTCCGTGCGATGGAGGCGCTGCATAAGGTGGGGCTTACGGCGCGAGCTCACCACCTGCCTAAACACCTCTCGGGCGGCGAGCAACAGCGCGTCGCACTGGCCCGTGCTTTCGTGGTGAATCCTAAAATTCTGTTTGCCGATGAACCGACCGGTAATCTTGATGCCGGCACCGGTGCGCAGGTCATCGAGTTGATGCTCGAACTCAATCGTGTGCAAGGCACAACGCTGATTCTGGTGACGCACGATGAGCTGCTCTCAAGGCGATGCGGCAAGCTCTTACGCCTCGAGAGCGGGCGGGTTGTTGAGTGACAAGGGGATGAACCTGCTGCGCTTGTCTGTTAATTTTTTGCGCCGCGACTGGCGGGCGGGAGAGTGGCGCGTATTGATGCTGGCGCTGGTGCTGGCGGTGGGCAGCTTGGCGACGGTGGGCCTGTTTGCCGACAGGGTCTATCAGGCGCTGGGGCAGCAGGCCGCCAGTTTGCTGGGCGCGGATCTGCGCATCACCTCAACACGCCCGCTCTCGCCGACATACCGCAAGCTGGCTGAGGCGCGGAGCCTGAAAGTGGTGCAAAGCCGCACTTTTCCCAGTATGGTCTCTTATCAAGGGCAAGTCTTGCTTTCGGAAATTCAGTCTGTCGAGGCGGGTTATCCGTTGCGCGGCCAGATCGTGATTGATGACGGGGGCATTCATGTTGCGCAAAGTATTCCTGCCGCCGGAACGGTTTGGGTGGATGCGCGCATGTTGCGTCGTTTTAATCTGAGTGTGGGGCAAACAGTCGGTATCGGTGCGCAGCAGTTCATTGTGGCCGCAGTCATTGCGAAGGACATCGATCAGTCTATCGGTTTTGCCAGTTTTGCACCGCGCGTATTGATGAACCAGATGGATGTGGCGGCAACCGGTTTGTTACAAGAGGGCAGTCGCATTTCGTATCGTTTGATGATAGCCGGCGATGCACAGCAGGTAACGCAGCTTCGGGGGGTGCTGGCGGCAACATTGACGGGCAATGAAAAGCTTGAAGATGTGAGGGATGCGCGTCCGGAAATCCGCATTGCGCTTGAACGCGCAGAACACTTTTTAGGTCTTGCCGCGCTGACCACCGCGATACTCGCCGGCGTGGCGATTTCGCTCGCCGCCAGACGCTATGTCGTGCGCCATCTGGACGGTTGCGCAGTGATGCGGTGTCTGGGGGCACAGCAGGGACAGATGCTATGGTTGTTCCTGTATCAGTTTTTACTGGCGGGGACCATTGCGGTGTGCGCAGGTCTGTTGCTGGGCTATGCGATGCAAGCTGCGCTGATTTCAAGCATTGCTTCGTTGCGTGCAGCGATTTTGCCTCAGCCGGGTGTACTGCCGGCTATTCGGGCAGGGGTAAGCGGTTTTGTTCTGCTGGCAGGTTTTGCATTCATTCCCCTTTTGCAGCTGCGCCGTGTCTCACCACTCAGAGTTATTCGGCGCGAGATGGGGGTGCCGCCTGTCAGTGACTGGTTGATCTACGGTGCTGCGGTGATGACGCTGGCGGTGCTTTTTTTGTGGCAGGCAGGTTCGTTAAAGCTGGGGCTGTTTGTATTGGCGGGACTGGTTGCCGGGTTGCTGGTGTTCAGCGCGCTGATGTGGCTGCTGTTGCAAGGGTTGGCGCGATACAGCTTCTTTTTGAAGGCGCACTGGAAGCATGCCTTCAACAATATGGCTACGCGCAATCGCAATGTCGTGGTGCAGGTGGTCGCGCTCAGTCTGGGTGGGATGGCCTTGCTGGTGTTGACGCTGGTACGGGGAGATCTGCTGGCAGGATGGCAGGGGAAGCTGCCTTTTGATACCCCGAACCGCTTTCTGGTTAACATTCAGCCTGATCAGCGGCCGGCGCTGCTTGATTTTTTTACGGAACAAAAACTGGCGTTGCCGGTTCTGCTGCCCATGGTTCGCGGCCGTCTGACTGCAATCAACGGTCAACTCATCAACGCTCAGCGTTATCCCGAACCCAGGGCGCGTGCACTGGTCGAGCGGGAATTCAATCTGTCTTATGCGGACAGCATGCCGCCATGGAATAAGCTGGTTGGCGGGCGTTGGTGGCATACGCACGCCACGGGTGCCGATCCCCGTCAGGGGAATGGTCAGGTTATCAATAAGGGCGAGCTCTCTGTCGAGGAAGGTATTGCCAAAACCCTCAATATTCATCTGGGTGATGAATTGACCTATGATGTGGCGGGCAGCCGGTTTTCAGCGGTGGTCACCAGTTTGCGAAAAGTGCAGTGGGATTCGATGCAGGTGAATTTTTTCGTGATCGGGACGCCAGCGCTGCTGCGTCATTATCCTGCCAGCTATCTGACCAGTTTTTATCTGCCGGCCGATCAGCTAGGGGCAGGGGATGAGCTGGTGCGCAAATTTCCGACTTTACTGATGATCGATACAGGGGCAGTGATAGATCAGGTGCGCGATATCATCGCTCAGATTTCACAAACGATCAGCGGCGTGTTTTTGTTCGCCTTGCTCTGCGGATTGCTGGTGCTGTATGCCGCTTTGCTGTCGTCACAGGACGAGCGTGTGCATGAAGCTGCTATTTTACGTACGCTGGGTGCGGACAGCGCCTATTTGCGCCGTTTGTATTCGGTGGAGTTCGCTGTGACAGGGGTGCTGGCCGGTTTGTTTTCAGCTGCAAGTGCGGTTTTACTGGGCTGGGTGCTGTCCCGTTTTGTGCTGGATATTCCTTATCGCTGGGGCAGTGCAGTCTGGCTGGCCGGTGTGTCAGGCGGGCTTGTACTGGTTATGCTGGCCGGATGGCTTGCCACACGCAGTATACGAAAATCGTCTCCGTTGAGTATTTTGCGGGGGGAATAATATTTGGAATTGGACAGATTTATTTTGGCGATGCAGATGTTGTTGGGGATTTTCGTCAAATTTGGTACAATGCATGAGCTTTTTTAACTTATAACAGGGTGGAGTCTTAAAATGTCTATTGAGCTACGTGTAAAAAAGATCGTGTCCGAACAGTTGGGCGTGAACGAATCCGAAGTAAAAAACGAATCGTCATTCGTCAACGATCTGGGTGCTGATTCACTCGACACAGTTGAGCTGGTGATGGCACTTGAAGAAGAATTTGAGTGCGAAATCCCGGATGAAGACGCTGAAACAATCACGAGCGTGCAGCAAGCCATTGATTACGTCCTGGCACATCAGAAGTAGTTTATTTCAAAGTCGGCGGAGCTAATTTGTCTAAACGTAGAGTTGTTGTGACCGGTCTGGGGATCGTATCTCCGGTCGGTATCGGTATTTCTGAAGCCTGGTCTAATATAGTCTCAGGCAAGTCGGGAATCGTTAAAATTTCGCATTTCGATGCGAGCAGCTTTGCCAGCCAGATTGCAGGCGAGGTTCAGAATTTTGACGCCACTCAATATTTGCCGGCAAAAGATGCCCGCCGCATGGGCAGATTTATTCATTTCGGCCTGGTGGCCGGTATGGAAGCATTTAAAGACTCCGGTCTTGAAGTGACTGAGCAAAACGCAGAACGGATCGGCGTGAATATCGGTTCGGGTATCGGCGGTTTGCCGATGATCGAAGATACGCACAACGATTATCTGGCAAGCGGTCCGCGCAAAATTTCCCCCTTCTTTATTCCCGGTACGATCATCAACATGATTTCCGGTAATCTGTCCGTCATGTACGGATTGAAGGGCCCGAATATTGCCATGGTTTCAGCCTGTACCACCGGCACACATTGTATCGGTGAGTCGGCTCGCATGATCGAATACGGCGATGCCGATGTGATGATAGCGGGTGGGGCTGAAGCGACAACCTGTCCGCTGGCTGTGGGCGGTTTTTCTGCTGCCCGTGCGCTCAGTACCCGTAACGATGATCCGGCAACGGCCAGTCGTCCGTGGGATCGGGATCGTGATGGTTTTGTCATGGGCGAAGGCGCCGGTGCACTGGTGCTGGAAGAGTATGAGCATGCCAAAGCGCGCGGCGCGACAATTTATGCTGAGCTGACAGGTTACGGAATGAGTGGCGATGCGTATCACATCACCTCACCGAACAGCGACGGACCTAAGCGCAGCATGCTGAATGCATTGAAAAATGCGGGTTTAAATCCGGATCAGGTGCAGTACGTCAACGCGCACGGCACCTCGACTCCGTTGGGTGACAAGAATGAGACTGAAGCGATCAAGCTGGCTTTTGGCGATCATGCCAAAAAACTGGTGGTCAATTCGACTAAGTCCATGACGGGTCATTTGCTGGGCGGCGCCGGCGGTATCGAATCTATTTTCTCGGTTCTGGCGATTCATCACCAGATATCACCGCCTACCATCAATATTTTCGAGCAGGATCCGGAATGTGATCTGGATTACTGTGCCAATACCGCACGCGATGTGAAAATCAACGTGTCGATGAATAATAACTTCGGTTTTGGCGGCACCAACGGTACGCTGGTGTTCAGCAAGCTCTGACGCGATTCTCAAGGCCGTTCACGTGCTGGTCAATGGCGTATCAGGTAACCTGATCAGCATACGTGATCGGGGTCTGCTGTACGGCGACGGGGTGTTTCGCACCCTTCGCGTCTCGCATGGACGGCCGATGCACTGGCCGTTGCATTATCAAAAACTCCTGAATGACTGTACTGCACTGGACATCCCCTGTCCTGATTTCGACTCTCTGTCCGCTGAACTCGGCCTGTTGCTGAGTGAGCATCCCGACGCGGTGTTTAAAGTGATTGTGACGCGCGGGGAGACGGCGCGCGGCTATGCGCCCGCGCCAGGTGCGATCGCAACCCATATCTGGGATGTGACGCCCTTGCCTGTTTATCCGGAAAACCGGGGGGGTCAGGGTGTGACGGTGCGTCTGTGCAAATTGCGTCTGGGGCATCAGCCGCGCACAGCCGGTATCAAGCATCTGAATCGTCTGGAAAACGTGCTGGCAGCGGCGGAGGTGTCTGACGTACAGGAAGGCATTTTGCTCGATACGGACGGGCATGTCATCGAAGGGGTGCGCAGTAATCTGTTCCTGTTATCCGGCGGGCGGCTGGTCACGCCGGATTTGTCGCGCTGCGGCGTTGCCGGTGTGCAGCGCGATCGCGTCATCGACTATGCAGCCAAGACCGGTATCCCGGCCGAGGTGCGCGATATCGAGCTTGATGAACTGTTTGGTGCTGATGAATTGTTTCTGACCAACAGTGTGTTTGGCTTGTGGCCGGTCGCCCGGCTTGAGGGGCGTTGCTGGGCAGATTTTTGTTTTTCTTTACAACTTCGCGCGGCACTTGAATTGGGATAGTTATGGGTAAGTTGAACGCGTTGTTGTTTGCCGTGGTGATGGCGTGCGCCGGCATCGCCTATTATGCCTTCGGTTTATTGACGCCACCCACCTTGCCATTTGAATTTTCATTAAATCAGGGCAGCAGTCTGACCAGTGTGGCGCGGCAGTTGAAACAGAGCGGATTGCTGGAGCATTCGGAGCTGTTTGTCATATTCGCCCGTGCGCAGGGCGCTGCCGGAAAAATCAAGGCGGGCACCTATCAGCTCGATCATGCGGTCTCTCGTATGGAGCTGCTGCAGATCATTACGCAAGGGGATGTCAGAAGGAGTCAGATCACGATCATTGAGGGCTGGAATTTCAGTCAATTACGCAGTGCGCTGAACGCCAGTCCGAATATCCGGCATGACACGCAGGCCTTAACGGACAGTGAAATCCTGCAGCGCATCGGCGTGGCGGAAGCGCATCCGGAAGGTCTGTTTTTTCCGGAGACGTACTACCTGGCAACCGGCAGCAGTGATATGGAGTTGTTGAAGTTAGCCTACAAGCTGATGCAAAAACGATTGAATGAGGCGTGGCTGATGCGCAGTCCGGATTCAATACTGGCAACCCCCTATCAGGCGCTGATTCTGGCCTCCATCGTGGAGAAAGAAACGGGTGCATCGAAAGACCGCGCCATGATAGCCGGGGTGTTCGTTAACCGGATGCGGCGGCATATGCTGTTGCAAACCGATCCGACCGTGATTTACGGACTGGGCGATCAGTTTGACGGCAATCTCAGGCGTCGGGACTTGACCCGTGATACCCCATACAACACGTATATGAGAGCCGGCCTGCCGCCGACCCCGATTGCACTGCCAGGACTTGACGCAATCAATGCTGCGCTTCATCCTGCCAGTACGGATGCGCTGTATTTTGTTGCGCGCGGCGACGGCAGCTCAAAGTTTTCCAGCAGTCTTGACGCACATAACCGGGCGGTAAACCAGTATCAGCGGTGAGTTGGCTTGGGACGGGAGTGCATGTAAGATGTCTCAGGCAGCAAACAAGTGGCGTAAGCCGTGTTTTGTGGCATGCGCTGAGAACGACCAGCTGTATTTTCTAGTTTAGTTACTGTTATGCAAGGAGGAAAAAATGAAACGCTATGGTTTGATTTTTACACTGGCATTACTCGCCGGATGCAGCGGTCCGCTAACTTATGCTGAAAGGGAGCAATTCCGGGCGGACTCGCGTTTTAGCAGAAATTTTTCAGCAGCGCCTGAGCCCGTCTGTGAAGCTGCGCGCCGCGCCTTGCTAAGGGATGGCTATATCATTGAAAATGGTGCCGAACCGCGTCTTGAGGGTGTCAAGGAATTTCAGATTGAAAAGGGGCGTCACGCCATTTTGCGCGTTTATGCCACGTGCGGCCAGCGTGCTGATGGTTCAATTTTATTTGTTACCGCGACGGAAGAGCATTTTGACGTGCTAACCAGCCGCCAGAGCACATCCGTCGGTGTACCACTCGTCTCGCCTATTTCCATCAGCAAAAACAGCGAAGTCGATAATCAGGTCAAAACGCTGGGCGAGACGGTTGCAGACAAAAAATTCTATGAGCGTTTTTATCGGGCGGTACAACAGGAATTAGTGCGCTAAACTGCTTGTTACGACGGATTGTAACGTGTTCGTAAAATGTATTCTGATCGTTGCCGGGGTTCACGCCTCACCAGTGTAACGATCTTTATTTTGACAATACCGGAATGGTTATTTATATATTTTCGGCTATAGAAATCCAGTTAATGACTAAATTTATTACGTTTGAAGGTGTGGATGGTGCGGGCAAGAGCACGCATCTGGCGTGGTTCGCGGCCCAATTGCGCAAGCTGGGGCTGGATGTCATTGTCACGCGTGAGCCGGGCGGAACGCAGCTGGGAGAGCAGTTGCGCGAAATGCTGCTGAGCCAGTCTATGAGTATTGATACGGAAGCCATGCTGATGTTCGCCGCGCGTATCGAGCACGTTGAGCAGGTCATACGGCCTGCGTTAGCGGCAGGGAAGTGGGTGATCTCAGATCGTTTCAGCGACGCCAGTTTCGCCTATCAGGGGGGCGGGCGTGGCATGGACTGGGAAAAACTCAGGCAATTGGAGTCGTGGGTGAATCTGCAGCCAGCGCTGACGTTGTTTTTTGATGTCCCTGTTGAAGTGGCAAGGCAGCGTCTGGCGAATAATGTATCGCTTGATCGTTTCGAGAAGGAACCGGGCGACTTTTTCGAGCGTGTGAGGGCAGGGTATCATCGGCGCGTGGCGGAAAACCCGGCGCGCTACGCGGTGATCGATGCGTCTCTGACACCTGAGGCCGTTCAGCAGCAACTGGCCGCCATCATCGAGTTGCTTTGATGAGTGAGCGCTATCCCTGGCAAAGTGAGGACTGGGCCCGTTTGCAGGCTTTGCGCAACCGTCCATCCCAGGGCCTGCTGTTGCAGGGCATGAAGGGGATCGGCAAGCTGGATATTGCGATCAATTATGCACGTTCGCTGCTGTGTGAGCATCCGCAGGCAGACGGATCGTCCTGCGATAAATGCCCTTCTTGTCACTGGTTTCATCAAGGATCTCATCCTGATTTTCGTTTTCTGCAACCCGAGTCCGAAACGGATGACGGCGAGGCGGGCAAGAAACCCAGTCGTCAAATTTCGGTGGATCAGATTCGCAGTCTGTCGGATTTTATGGGGATGACCGCTCATCAGGGAGGCCGGCGGGTGGTGATCATTCATCCTGCGGAAGCGATGAATGCTAACGCTGCCAATGCGCTGCTGAAGAACCTTGAAGAGCCACCTCCTGGATTGCTGTTCATACTGGTGACGCACAAGGCGCAATCTTTGCTGCCTACGCTGTTAAGCCGCTGCCTTGCCTTTACCATGGCAGTCCCCGATGTGGCGAGTGCGACTCGCTGGCTGGAGGGGCAGGGTGTGAAGCTGCCTGCTGAGGCCTTGGCGATCGCCGGATTTTCACCGTTGCAGGCCAGGATGGGCGCTGCCGAGGCGGGTGCAGGGGCGCGTGATAAGCTGTTGTCTGCAGTCAGGCAATCCGCCTCTCTGGATGTGTTTGCGCTCGCCGATGCCATGCAGAAGACAGAGCAGGTGCTGGTCGTTCAGTGGTTGCAGCAATGGTGTTACGATCTGATTTCCCATAAGCTTGCCGGGAGAGTGCGTTATCATCCCGCTGACAAGGCGCTCATCGGCAAACTGGTTGCCAACATGGATCCGGTGAATCTTGCGCGACTGCAAAAATATCTGCAAACTGCGAAGCGTGAGTCGCAGCATACGCTCAATCCCAAACTGTTCTTTGAATCGCTTTTGTTTACCTATACTCATCTCACTTCATAAGTCGGTAACACAGGATTAATCAATCCTGCTGTCAATCCGCTTTTCTGGTTTTAAGGATATAAATGTCATTTATAGATTCGCATTGCCATATCAATTTTCATGAACTGGCTGAAAATATGACCGGTGTGCTGGCCAAAATGCAGCAAAACGATGTGTCGGCGGCACTGTGTGTTTCGGTCAATCTGGCTGATTTTCCGCAGGTGTTGAGTTTGGCCGCGCAATATCCTCACATCTATGCGTCTGTTGGCGTGCATCCCGATTATGAGAATGTGGAAGAACCGACCGTCGCAGGTTTAGTTGAGCTTGCGCGCCACCCTAAAATTATTGCGATTGGTGAAACGGGTCTGGACTATTATCGTCTGACCGGTGATCTGGAGTGGCAGCGCGAGCGTTTTCGCACTCACATACGCGCGGCGATTGCCTGCAAAAAACCGCTGATCATTCATACGCGCAGTGCGGCGGAGGATACGCTGCGTGTGATGGACGAAGAAGGCGCATCTGAAATCGGCGGCGTGATGCATTGTTTTACGGAAAACTGGGAAGTCGCGCAAGCCGCGCTCGATATGGGGTTTTATATTTCATTTTCAGGTATTGTGACCTTCAGGAACGCGCTGCAGATCAAAGAGGTTGCGCAACGTGTGCCGCTTGATCGTATGTTGATCGAAACGGATTCGCCTTATCTCGCACCGGTTCCTTACCGCGGAAAGCTTAATCAGCCGGCTTATGTGAAACATGTAGCCGAAGAAATTGCATTGCTGCGAGGTGTGGCTGTAGCGGAAATAGGCGATGCTACCTCAGCGAATTTCAGCCGCCTGTTTGATTTATGAGTGTAAAAAAGTTGACAAATATTTTTAAGACACTATAATTCGCGGCTCTCAAAGCGGGAATAGCTCAGTTGGTAGAGCGATACCTTGCCAAGGTATAGGTCGAGAGTTCGAGCCTCTTTTCCCGCTCCATATGGTTCTCGATGCACCAAGCCCGTCCACTGCGACGGGCTTTTTGCTTTCTGCGGGTGTCAGTTGACGGGTGTCGGCCAGATCCAAAGAGAAGTGCGATTGTGTGAACAACTTCACGGCAATGGAACGCGATGGGTATGGAGAAAAAACTGCCGTTCCGTACAATCCATCCATTGGCAATGTCGTTTTTGACCCGTCCATATGCCCCTAGGTGTGGAAGGGTGGCAAAGATGCTCTGGCTGGAGTAGCATTAACACAAACTACGGAGTGGGTCCATGTTCAGTATTTTTCTTGGCAAGGGCAAGCAGCCTGATGAAACGCCGAGCAAGGATGCTGTGGATTCCCGTGGCTTGGAGGTGGTTGAAAACGACCCGGACACCACCTGGGGACTGTGGGAAAGCGCGGTTGCCGAACAGGAGTCGCGTTTCAGTTCGCTGCCGGTTCTTGATAACCTGCCCGACGAGTCGGGGGCTTTTTTGCAGACCGTGCCGTTGGCAATGATGGAGGACGGAGCCCCGATTCACCCGGATCAGTTGTACCGCCTCGCAGCCAATCGGCGCAAAGACGCGGCACTGCAAATCGTTGAACTGCACCACCACCGCATCGCCAACACCATACGCAGCCTGTGGGGTCACAAGGAATGCAGTGACTACATTTCCAAATTGATTCTGAGCGGGGGCGATGGCATGGGCCAGTCCCGCATCGGATTCAATCAGGACGCAGCCCTTGCCATGATGGTACTGTCTGAATTGCATGACAACTTCTTTGGGCCCTCCGCGCCCAGCGGGGGCTCGGGCTTCGCCGACTTCACAGTGCGCACCGGTTACGACGGACTGCGCTAAACCGCGGACTTACCGGATCTGAGCCGCAGCAGCGGCGCTGGTTAGCGCTTTCTGGGCAAACTCTGCCCGCAGGGCCTTGAGTTTTTCACGCGGGTCTTCACGCACCGTGGCCTTGTCCAGCCCCATCTCCGCAATGAAACGGCTGGGCAGCGCCGCAACCATCTCCCGGCCCTTTTTGCGCCGCCGCGTCCAGCTCACCGCCAGGCTGCGCTGGGCTCGGGTGATGCCCACATACATCAGGCGGCGTTCTTCCTGCAGCCGCTGCGCCAGATCCTCGTTGGCGGACTCGTGGGCCTTCTCCGACCCGCCCAGGGAGTCGGCGCCGTCGTTCAGTTTGAAGGGCAGCATGCCCTCGGTGACTCCTACCAGTAGTACGTGCGGCCACTCCAGGCCCTTGGCGGCGTGCAGCGTGGACAGCGTGACCACGTCCTGGTCCTTCTCCCGTTCGCTGATGGTCGACAGCAGCGCAATGGTTTGTGCCACCTCCAACAGCGTTTTAACCTCGCGCTCCGACACCCCCGCCGTGTCGTCCAGCGTGCCGCCGCAGCGCAGTGCCATCCAGTCACAAAACTCCAGTACGTTGGACCACTTGGCCGCCGCGACCTTGTCGCTGTCTTCGCCATCGAGCAAGTGTTTTTCGTAGCCAATGTCCTTGAGCCAATCCATCATGAAAACCTTGGCGGCCTCCGCGCCTTCGGTTTGGCGCGCGCGGTACTCCAGGTCGTTCACATAGCGGCCAAACTCGTGCAGGCTGCCAACCGCCTTGGCGGCGAGCACCGAGCCCAGGGAGTTTGAAAACAGCGACTCGAACAGGCTGAGCTTGTACTGGCTGGCAAACACGCCCAGCGTGCCCAGCGTCTGGTGGCCTATGCCGCGCTTGGGCGTGGTCACGGCGCGCAGGAAGGCCGGGTCATCGTCGTTGTTGGCCCACAGGCGGAACCAGGCGCACAGGTCGCGGATTTCGGCGCGGTCGAAGAAGCTTTGTCCGCCCGAAACCTTGTAGGGGATGCCCGCCTTGCGCAGCGCCTTCTCGAACGGTTTGGCCTGGTGGTTGGCGCGGTACAGCACGGCGAAATCACGGAACTCCTTGTACTGCTTGCCCTCCTGCAGCAGGGTCCCTTCAGCGCGCAGGCTCTGGATGCGGGCCACGGCGCGCTCGGCCTCGTGCTCCTCGTTGTCGGCGTCCACCACGCGCACCGGCTCGCCTTCGCCCAGGTCGCTCCACAAATTCTTGGGAAACAGCTTGGGGTTGGGGCCAATCACGTTGTTGGCGGCGCGCAGGATGGCGCTGGTGGAGCGGTAGTTCTGCTCCAGCGTGATGACTTTGAGCGCCGGAAAATCCACCGGCAGTTTGCGCAGGTTGTCCAGCGTGGCGCCGCGCCAGCCGTAGATGGACTGGTCATCGTCCCCCACCGCGGTAAAGCGGGCGCCATCGGCGGGGTTGCCACCGACCAACAGTTTCAGGACTTCGTATTGGGTGGCATTGGTGTCCTGGTATTCGTCCACCAGTACGTGGCCCATCATGCCCTGCCATTTCTGGCGAACGGTTTCATGGTCGCGCAGCAGTTTGAGCGGTAGGCTGATCAGATCGTCAAAATCCACGCTCTGGTAGGCGGTCAGCCGCTCCTCGTAGCGGGCCATGACGATGGCGGTGATGCGTTCGTTGTCGTCGGCCGCCTGGGCCAGGGCCTGTTCGGCATTCAGGCCGGCGCTCTTCCAGCCGCTGATGGTCCATTGCCATTGACGGGCCGTGGCGGCGTCGGTGCTGCCACCGGCATCTTTGAGGATGCTGGTCACGTCGTCGCTGTCGAGAATGCTGAACTGCGGCTTGAGGCCCAGCACGGCGCCGTCTTGGCGCAGCATGCGCACGCCCAGGGCGTGGAAGGTGCACACGACCACGTCCTTTGCAACCCGGCCAATCAGGCCCTTGGCGCGTTCGCGCATTTCGGCCGCCGCCTTGTTGGTAAAGGTGATGGCGGCAATGCGCTTGGGGTCCAGCCCGGTCTGGATCAGGCGGGCGATCTTGTGCGTGATGACGCGCGTCTTGCCCGAACCGGCGCCGGCCAGCACCAGCAGCGGGCCATCGAGGTGGCGCACGGCCTCGAGTTGCGCCGGATTGAGTTTGACCATGGGGGATTACCGGCAACGCCGCATCGTCGGCGCCGACTCCTGGAACCGGCGTCGGCGTGACGTGCGAATCGACTCTATTTGAGGGCGCCGAAGACCTTCTTTGCCAGTTTGCCTGCCGCTCCGGCGGGATCCTGGCGGATCGCCTTTTCTTCGTCGGCAATCATCAGGTAAAGACCGTCCAGCGTCTTCTGCGTCACGTAATTTTCGAGATGCGTGTCCTGCTCGCGCACCAGCCCGAACTTGGCCGCCTTGCCGGCGAGCTGGTCGTATTTCTCCGCCAGCTTGACCTTGGCCATCGCCGTCTTCACCACCGGCTTGAACTTCTCCGTCAGGGGACCGGACGTGGTGCGGCGGAAATATTGCGTCGCCGAATCCTCGCCGCCGGACAGGATTCCCTTGGCATCTTCCACTGACATCTGCTTGATCGAATTCACCAGCAGAGCTTTGGCCTGGGGCACCGCGGCCTCGGCGGCGCGGTTCATGGCAGTCACCAGTTCATCGGCCTGTTTGCCCATGCCGAGGCCGCGCATCATGCCCTCGACCTTCTGTACGCTTTCCGGCAACGGAATCTTCACTTTCGGATTGCCGAGAAAGCCGTCCTGCTTGCCGAGCATTTCGACGGCCTTGCCGGCGCCCTGGGTCAGCGCTTCCTTGAGGCCGCCGCCGGCATCCTTGCCCGAAATATCGGCCAGCGAAAACGCCTGGGCGGCGGTAGCCAGAAACAGTCCGGCGAGCAGGGTGACGGCGGCACGCATGTCGGCTATGTCAACTCTTTGGCCGCAGCTCGCGCCGCAGGATCTTGCCCACCGGCGACTTCGGCAGGTCGGTGCGGAACTCGATGTATTTCGGCCGCTTGTAGCCGGTGAGTTCCTGCTTGAGAAACTCCTGCAGGACAGCCTCGGTGAGCGCCGGATCCTTCTTGACGATGAACAGCTTCGGCACTTCACCCGAATGCTCGTCGGGCACGCCGATCACCGCGGCTTCGAGCACGCCGGGGTGCTTCATGGCGACTTCCTCGATCTCGCTCGGATAGACGTTGAAGCCCGAGACCAGCACCATGTCCTTCTTGCGATCGACGATGCGCGTGGCGCCGTTCTCGTCCATGATGCCGACGTCGCCCGACTTGAAGAAGCCGTCGGCGGTCATGACGTTTGCCGTCTCTTCGGGTCGCTGCCAGTAGCCCGCCATCACCTGCGGACCGCGAATGCAGATCTCGCCGGATTCGCCCAGCGGCACGTCCTTGCCTTCATCGTCGCGAATGGCGATCTCGGTCGAGGACACGGGGATGCCGATAGATCGGAAGAGCGTCGTGTAGGGAAAGAGTGTAGATCTCGGTGGTCGCCGTATCATTAAAAAAAAAATATGAATCACTATGATAGTCTCTAAGTCCTGAAACTCTTTCACTAAAGGTAATATCTT